>ERZ773180.177-NODE-177-length-43975-cov-30.755783_pt1 | contig 43975 bp, 38 predicted proteins | sample MGYA00511080_ERZ773180 | MGnify/ENA primary metagenome ERZ773180 (study PRJEB29015, sample SAMEA2738175) | human oral metagenome | biome: human oral; feature: human-associated habitat; material: saliva | place: China | collected 2178 ... | reverse complement strand
GTCTTCTACAAACAACTTATTCCCATATCACTCAACGTTTGTAAACTATTTTCATACAACTCAAAACCAATACATGGTCTTCTGGCTTTGAAAAGACGCCCAATTGACTTGCAATAGATGCCCTTTTGAAGTCTTATTAACGCCCTTTTGAAATCCAATTAAGCACCTTTCCTTTTACGACTCCATAACGGGTTGATTTCCTGTTGGTTGCAGGCTCTCTTTTTTCTATCTTTTTTCCCACTTTATTTTAGGTCTTTTTCCGAAATTATGTCATGATTTTTCAGACTATTGTCTGTGTTGGTAGATTCAAGTACCAAGTGCAAATTTAATCAATCTTTTTGTTAAAAGCCAATATTAGAGATTTGGGTTTAAGTTACTCCGAAGATACATAAGGTCGTCTTTATACAATCCTCCGTTTTACTCCAATCTATAGAAGTCACCATCGTCATTGATACGATAAACATCTATGGAGGTTTTCTTACCCTCTACAGTTCGCACATAGATTGTACCATCCGTAAAGATAGCGAAGTCTTCCTTTATGTCATTATATGAGCTGAAGGCAAGGACGTTGATACTGTTCTCTTCGTCTATCATTCCATTCTTGTAGGTATATATCAGGAACTCATCGTCTTCGTTGCAGTTATAAGCAACAAAAATGGGGAAAGACTTATAGTTAGGAAGTTTCACGAAATAGAAACCACCAATGCCATTTATATGGGATATACTCTTCCCCATACATGCTCTCAGTTTTCCTTTATAGGGACGAATATTATATTCGCGGGCACGCTTGCTACTCATCTCCTTTTTTACATCCTTATACATGTCAGCTTGCGTGTATTCCAGCTTTGCATCAAGGGAAGGCAGTCCCTGCCCCGATCTTCTTACGTATTTGAAAATACCAGCAATGTTATTATGATACAACACAAGGTAGTCACCAGTATAAATATACTCCAGCATATCGCTGTATATCTCGTGCTCCGATGACTGTATAAGCAGAACAGGAACCGACTTGGATACATTGATGCCACGAAGAGCAAAGTAGTCCTTCATATAGGCGTAGTAAGGTGCATCCCGTTCGTACATAGACGGATCACGGTCCGTACGGCAAACCTTGATTTTCTTCCCATTCAGATAAAGGATAGAGTCGCCAAGTATCTGTATCTTCATGTTCTGAAGTTCCTCCAAGCCATTCTCGTTTCCCGTGACGGAATAATCATAGTAAGACACAAGTTCCCAACTGTCTTTCAGTTGGTATTTCTTTGCGGCATACGTACGATGGATAGCATTCCAGTCTGCCACTGCTTTGTCGCTGACAGGCTGCACCAAGGAGCCTGCAGCTCCTTTATGCACCTTTGGCAAAGGACGCTCCGTCTTTCTCTGTGCTTCAGAGCATCCAACAAAGAATAACACACTGATTATTATTAATACTATATTCCTTTTCATATCTTGACTTTTATTTGTGTTGCTCGCCAGACATACTCCGTAGCTCCATAGACCTACGCTGATCTAAAAGCAATTCTTTTCATATTCATTGAGTTGTTTAGATAACATACCGCAAAGATATAAAAAACACTTGAAGTTCTTAGAACTTTTTGGTATTCTCTTTAGGAATTGCAAAGGGCAGCCTATTATTCTCCAGTATGCGAAGCCTTTACGAAGAAATCGTAGTCCTCATAAATCTTATCGCAGATTTCCTTAAACCCTGGCAGTTTATAATAATGATGCTTTTCCAGATTATCTCTGAACTCATTATTATAATACAGCTCATTGGCAAAGCCTGTACTCCCAATCTGCTGATATCGAAGTCGGTCTTTATATAAGTAATATCCCAGATAGGCAGCAGCTTTGTATCGTTCTTTCCACGTAAAGTGCGCCATCCAATATGGACACCCCGCCTTGTCTTTTTTCAAGAGATAATCAATATATGTTTCAAGAATTATTTGCCATTTCAAATTTTTATCATTGGCTGGTAACCGAAGTATAGTCTTCATTAACCCCTCTCGGATTTCTATATGAGGTTCTTTGTCATATACCTTACGAATAAACGTATTTATTAATCCAGAGACATCTTCCACATTGGTATATTCGTCCGATATATCCTTTAGTACCAACTCATTGATGGTATCATTTGTATCATATCCATAGGATAGAAGAAGGTCTTTCAATGTTTCTGGATTATTGTGTAATAACCATGTGAAACTCGCTTTGCTATCATTGAACAAAAATCTATTTAGATGTACAATCTCATCACTTAAATGAAACGCTATTTTACCCTTATTATTCCTCAGAAAGGAATCCAACATAGGTTTCGGTAGGCAGAAATTATAGCCCTTGACAAATATATTACTGATAGGAGCGTATCGAATATATTCATGTTCTTTTTTGTCAATACCGTCTTCTGCTATGTCATCGGTCCATCCCTGCATAATTGTTGGTGAGGAGAAATAGTGTTTATATTCATAGATATAAGGCTGTTTCTGCCTTTGTTCGGGAGCAAGACCTAACTCTTTTAACTTTTTGTTGTACAAAGCAGAAGATATAGGTATAAAACCACGCTTCGCCAAATCGTTGAAAGCATAAGGTATCAGGATGTTGATATATCGTTCATCAATATGCACTTCATCCTCTTCTTCATCCTCAGAGGATGATTGCAGGTAAGAAGTCTGATAGACTTTCATAAGCGAGTCCATTCCCTGAGAGTCTGTTGGCAGAATCATATCCTCTGAAATCCCTGTTTTCTCACATAGAGACGAAGAGATTGAATCTTTCTCCTGTGTGGTATGCACTATCTTCATTTCTGTACCTTTCTTATTCGTACAACATATCAACCCGATTGACATATAAGTCAATACACTTAGAATAATAAACTTCATTATTTTCATAGAATTACTTACTAAAGTTTCCCACCCTAAAAACAGATGGGAAAATAACAGTTTGTCGAATATTCTTTGTAAATTAGTAATCGCTAAAGAACTGATTTTGAAGACAAAACAACAAGACTATCATAGAAGCAAAAATAGAGAAAATAAGCGAGTTATCCAAACATTTGAATGTTAAAAACCGAATGAGTGATGATTTATTTCATTTTTTTGCAAGTTTAGTTTCGGTCACCTGTTATCTCGTCTGTCATTGGAGAAACAGGACGGAGTTTCCGCTTCGGAGTTAATCCTTCTCTTTGTTTTTTTCCGCATTGTGGTTGAGAGCATCATCTGCGACAACGACAAAGAGATGAGCAAAGCCCTTGTAATGACTGAAGCATTTAACCCAAATCAGTTATTAGAACACAATGTTTTAAAATTCTTGTTTTTGTGTTGTTTTCTGACATCTTTTATTTTCTTGTCGTCATCTTGTCTGTCTTTATAACTTGACGTAGCCCGCTATGCCTGCGTTACCAAAACAGTTAATCTGTTCGACAATATAACAAAATCTGTTTAGGCTCTAATGAATTTGGGTTTAATAGATGACTGAATAGCTTCTATTGCTCGAATAGAAGTCTCAGAAGCCAGACTGTAAGATATTACTCATCACGCATCTTCTCCATCTCGATATCAACATCCATGCGATAGCGGCGATAATGCTTCCCAGCAATATCCTCAAAGCCTGGAAGATGAAAGTACTTGTTACGTTTGAGATAATTACGGAGGTCCTCGTCATAGCATAAGCCGTGACCGAATCCGTTTATATCAATGGAAGTACCGATGCCCTTGTCGAACAGAAGACCATAATAATAGCCCACGTAAGCACCAATTCTATACCTCTCCTCTTTCGTAAGACCGTCGAACTCGGGATAATTCCTTAAATCCAGCAAGGTAGATGCATACTGATCCAGCATAAGGAAATACTCATTCTCCTCATTTACGTGCTTCAACATATACTCCATCAAACCTCGGTGAATAAGCAACTTCCCATTGGCGCCTCTTGAAGCAAAGAGTGCCTTGGTCTCATCAGCATCAGGAATTCTGTTAACCACCTTGATTTCATCGAGCATCATCTTGTTGATTACATCAGACTTGTCGTAGCCGTATTCCAAGAACAGGTCACGAAGGAAGTTCCGGTTATTATTCATAAGCCAAGTGAGGGCAGCCTTGCTGTCGTGGAAGATGAACTGGTTTTTATAGAAAAGCTCTTCATCGTTCCTGTAAGATAATTTACCCTTTTTGAGTACATTATTATCTGCATCTTCATCATCAAAGCCGTCAAGCAGGGTAGCACCTTCAATAATAGGGTGGAATATAATGTAGTTATATTTAGGGACAAAAATATTCCGATACCAAAAGCAAAATAGGGTTTCCGTAGCTCCATCGTCCATAGACCTACGCTGATCTAAACGCTCTTGAGGTAGTCCATCTTTAAATACATATCTGCGAAGTCCTTTTTTAAACAGAGAGTTATTACTTTCAGATATATCTATATTATAATACTTCTTGATGGCTTTTTGCGCCTCAGCATCGCTAACAGGCAGAAACCCCATCCTTTTAAGGATTTCGAAATTCAATTCTACTGCAAGATCTGTATACTCCACTTTCTTCTCTATAGGCATTACCGTAACGCCATCAAGTCCCACTTCCGCAAGTTCTCTATAATATTCTCTGATTTCATGGTCATACTTCTTTATCAAGTCAACCTCACTCTTTACAGTTCTTTCTTGATGAACCTGCTGTTTTGAGCTCTGCTTTTGAGCCTGTTCCTTGCATCCATTCATTAATACTACATTTAGAATAAGCAGTAGAAGATATATTTTCTTCATAAGATAACTATTTTCGGTTCCTTAATATATTTATGGCTTAAAGTTGATATGCGTGGGCTATTTTAACAAGCCTCTGATAACTTTGAATAATATACTGCAAAGATATAAAAATATCTGAAATCCTTAGATTTTTTTTGGACTCTTTCATTAAATGTGTGGACGCTTTACGTATTGCTTTAAAAGGAAGGACCGAAGCTTCTCATTAAACAAAAATATAGTTAAGACAATCAACTATCTGTCCTATTATCATCCTCTGACATTGAAAACCTTTTCATTTATGACTTCAAATTCTGTAGACAAGGATTTGAAAAATAATTACATAATTTCAAAGAAAACATCTATAACTAACGGTAAAAACATATATAAGAAGCAAGTTTGTAACCAACAGGAAATCAATTAGTTATAAAGCAGCAAAATAAAAGGTGCTTAATTGGATTTCAAAAGGGCGTTAGTAAGGCTCTTAAAAGGCACCTATTGCAAGGCAATTAGGCGTCTTTTAGAAGCCAAAAGAGCATGTATTAGTTTTGAAGAGCATGAAAATAGTTTACAAACTTTTGTTAATAAGGGAATACGTTGTTTGTAGAAGGCAGATAGGCATCGCACCTATTACATTTATCATGTAGTTTATCCCCTTTATAAAACCATCTTATTGGGGGCAATCATACCATGTATGTGGATTAATCTCATTCTATTGAGCTGTCTACGCATTTAACGGAAGAACCTAAAATTTTGCAGATGCGACAAATGGTCGCCAGATAAAAGCTGTATCTATATTGCTATTATCATCAGCATCTTTATGTCCCAAACTGCTACATGCCATACTTGATAAAAAGGCTATGCATAGTAAGATTTGCTTAAAAATATTATTCATTCTCATTATATCATTTTTTTGAAGGGTCACATACTTGGTTTATGATATGCAGAACAACCTTACCAGGCATGCGGACATAATCATAGGTAAGCTCATAGAGAGGTGTCACCATCAATATATTATATTTAGTGTAGCCTTGACGAAATGAAACTTTTTACCACAGACTACATACTCTGGTTTATCACCGAGTTCTAAAGTGTCATTGGTCCCGCCTATGAAACGATTTGTATTCCTTAATATTATACTTCTTTTCTTGAAATTTAATGAGGTGTATTCAGGAAGACAATCAGAAAAACATGCAGGAGTAATGTAAGCTCGTCGTGTCACATAGTTAAAGAATAAAAAGCTATTTCCATCAGCGGCTGCATTATAAACAGCATAGACTCCAATTTTCTCCTTCCGTTTCTTCCCTTTTATATTTTTCATAAAGTCAATGGAGCTCCCATCTTCACAATGTATCTCAAGGAGCACATCGCTATGACCATCATGCGATAAAACAAGTCTATTCATACAGCATGTGTCATTTTCCACCACTGTTATGATTAGACTATCCTGCTGGCTGTTATTCTTATAAGGCCCAGAATAACAGTATTGACTACAGGAAGTTAGTATATAGAACGCTAAAATCATAAGAACATTTTTCATAAGAAACAGCCTCTATTTTTTCTTTTATTATTCATATCTATCTTATACACGTTTAAAGAACTTTGCATATTACAGTCATCGTTCTCCGCTTTGTATGCTCATCTTTATTGAATAGGGTTCTGCATAAAATTATCTGAGAGGTTTTATTATTCGGACAAGGTGTTGGTTTTCTTATCCCATTTGAGAATTTCAACGACAGCCTCTCCATTCTTTTGAGGTAGAGAAATCGTATAAATACTTCTACCATCTATGTTATCTTCGCTTATACTTCCAAGGTCGTCATTACAGAATTCAATCTCCTTAACGGTAAAATCAAAAGCGTCTGTATGCTCTTCATCATGATTTAAGAAATAAGAAGTACAGGATGTTTTTTTGTAAAATATCATACTTGCAATAATCTTATCCTCTCCATGACTTCTTAAATCTTGGATTTTCATATTATAAAAAGAAATCATCTGAGACTTAAGTTCTCCAATCGAATCGGGACAATTAGATACTAAGATGTCATAATAATATTGTCCATTAATAATGGTTGTCCGTTGCTTTATCTCAGTAAATTCAGTCCGCCTACTACAGTTCTCTGAAAGTACCAAGATAAGCAGAGAATAAGTACTTTCAGAGTATTCTTATCTTTTATATGTATCATATCTTCAAAGCTGTTTAGTAAAAAGTGGAAATTATTTTCTTTTTTCATACCTTAATATTTGTCTATGCTATGAAGTTCTGCTTGCAAGATATACTTTTTTATCCATCACCTTGAGGATATTGTCTTGATGTGTCTCATCGTACTTGTTCAAGCAATCCAACAGACATACCAGACATTCATCTTTCACTTTCTGCCTCACATTGATTTGCTTATAATGCTTATAATAGGCATAAACAAGATTCTCGAAAGTTTCCATACGTTCTTTGCTTGTTTCTGCATACTTGTAAAACATGGTAATCAGTTTCTTCCTATATCCCCTTGATGAATTGTTATAGAACAGGACGTTCGTAATATCATTGACAATATAACCGTTTTGACAAGCGTATTCTATGGCACGCTGGATAAGCAGGTCATTATTTTCATAATCCAAGTCAAAGACAACATCTATTGCATTATCCTTATGTTTATAGAAATAAGACAAGGAAGAAGGATTGTCATTGAATAATAATTTATTATATGCCAGGAATATATCTGCTATACCATTTTCCTTTGTATAAAGAACTTTACGAGCTTCATCCATAGTTGGCTCATGGTCTAATGCTGGCTGATAAAACAGACTTTCGTTGCCCGTATAGATAAACCTGCCAATCTCATTGACAGAATATATAATATCCTCATTTATATCTAAGCTGTACACTTGAGCAGACGGATGAAGTCGTATTCCAAAGAACTGTAGACACTTTTCTTTGAACGCTTCATAGCTTGGTGCCTTATAACCATGTGATTTTGCATACTCTTCCAATATGAGAGACTGCATACTGTCTTCTTTCTTCATGAAGATGGCATTTACATGTTCATTTCCAGTCTTTATTTGCCTGGAAACAGAAGACTGACTCTTACAATTTAATGTTATCAAACAGAGCAAACTGAATGATATTATTCTTATATTTTGTTTCATCTTTTAGATTTAACTACAACTTTACGTTTGGAATACGTTGCCATTTCTTAAAAGCCTAAAAAATTTAGTTCGTCAGTATCAACATCCCTACAATTATCATAAAAGACTTCTTCTTTGGTAGAAGTTGAGCCAATACGTCTCTTTAAAACATAAATGTTAGTATGTTTTAATTTATATTCGTCTTTTCCCACGTTTAAGGATAAATCAAAACGATTATTATATTTACTGACATGGATATGTAGTACGCCTTTCTCCTTACGATGTTTTTGATTGAAAGCTTCACGAAAAACGTTGATGACTTCTTCTTCATCAAAATAAAACTCCCCTATATAATGATAGCCTGCTCTATCCCAAACAAAAGTAATATGAAAAGGACGTGTCCACGTTGATAGTGGAGCATTATCGCGTTCATTAAGGAAGTCTGTGTTTGTAAATTCACACACAGTATGGGCAGAGTCTATCTTTGCTTTTTTATCTTCAAAATCAATCTTTAGATTGTAATTAAAACGTTCCTTGTATACATCCCATAAGTCAAAGGGGATACCTACTTCTTCTAAATTCTCCTTGACTCCATCATAATCACCTAAGGCCGCAGCACAATATTTCTGCGTTGTAGAAAAACATTCGTATGCTTCTTTGTTGAAATCCTTAAAGTCTACATGTGTCTCTGTTGCTTTAAGGTTATCACAGACAAGTGTTCGTTTTCCTGCACCAGCAACGGTCAACCACATCTTTCCTCCTGGCAATAAGGTAAGAACGATAGTTTTATAATCTTCTGAAGTTTTATCTACGGGATCATAGAAACCTTTCTGAAAGAGATGAAGCATAGAGTCTTGTACTTCTGCAGGAATCTCTATATCAGCCTTGTAGTATTTCTGTTCAGTTATAGAGAGCCATAAGACTCTGATTCTTTTAGGAAGTTCATATACACTTCCTGGGGCATCAAAGTCTTCTGCACTCAGTGGATCACCGATACCTCTTGCGAAACGAGTTTCCATCACAGGATATCCCACATTCTTATCCCCATAGATAAACACAGCATATCCAGTTTCTACAGGATAATTACGAGGTGCTGCTACTGTTGGTGTTCAATGAAATTTTGTATTGTTTCCCTTAAACATATTGTTTATTTTGTTACATGAAACTAAAGTCAATGCGTTAAGGATAAGACCAATAATGATAACAATTCTGCCTTTTAAATAATTATTGTTTTGCAATATCAACTCGCTCATTACTCTTAATATTTATTTTTTTAATAGAAGCTATCAGTAGTTCTTTCCTAAACCATGGTTTACTGTATACTATGTTAATCGTAGTATACAAATACAAATGTAGTTATTTGTTTTTATATTATAGCTATCTACTATTTTTCTCTATGTATAAACTTACATTAGTTGGTTTAACCCAGACAGGTCATTATCCTTAAATAGTTTTTTCATTGTCACGATAGAGATTCTATTAAACAAGGATATCCATTCCCCTTTTTAAAGGAATCGTTGTCCTCTTGACTTGCTATATATTTCATAATTTGCATTTCTCACAGGGTTCCAATAGGCAAAGACATATTTAGACTTTCCAAATAGCGTATGATGATGCATTTTCTTAAGATTTAGACTTTTAACAAAGAATGAAAATATCCATTCATATTTTCCTGGTTCATAGAAATGGGGTAGATGGGAGGGCATACTGATTCTGATTTTCTTATCATTAAAACAGAAGGCCATTTCTCCAATTATTCCTCTGCTTATATCCACAGCCTCAATATAATACAGATTATCCATGGTGTTTGTATATATTAACTTTCCTCCCGAATAATACTTAAATAGATTATCGTCAGTTACCTCAATGCTTTTCTTTCGAATGGTTACAATGATTAAAAAAAGGAAGATACCCCCTGTCACCAATCCTGTGATACTAATAAAACGTAATGTTGATTCTATTCCATATGCAGGAGCAAAGAAAACTTCGTAAATGATTCCACTACAAATCATTGCAAGAAACATAAAGCCTACTATGGACCATATGTTCAAGGGGGTGGCATAGAAATTAAAGATCTGTTTCTTCATACTGTAATGAAACATAATATTTTATATAATTCATTTCCATAGGTATTTCCTATTTTCTTCTCTTTTGTTAGGCGGAAGCACATTTGCCAAGAATTGAATAAGTGTATAAATAATTTTCGGAAGCATAATTATTCCTCTTCAAACAATCTTTCAAACTCGTCTTCAGGTAGGAGATAACGTAAGTAATACTCTGCAAACTTATAGTTAACAGAGTCTGGTGTGTTACGCATACGTTGGACAGCCTTGGGTGGGAGATAAAAATCTACAAAGTCTCCACCAGGTTGAAGACTGTCTCTCCAGAGTGCATGCTTGTTTCGCTCTTCTATATCATCACCAGAGATAATCCTATGTACAAATACTGGCATAGGCTTTTCTTTCGTTCCATATGATTTATCCTTCCATTGTTTACGATTGACATAGACTGATAGCACCATGTTTGGACGCATTAAGCCATTTTGAACACCTGCTGCATCATAACGGCGGTTATAAAATCCAACAATTTCATCTATACCTACGATCCATATCAATTCAAAATTCTTTTTATACTGAGGAATATAATATCTTTTATTGCTGGCATATATTCTCTGACTTTGTTTTTTATCATATTTTATTACTTGGACATAACTTGTCCCTTCTCCTTGCAAGGTTTGATCAAATAGGTTTTCTGGTAAAACGAGTCTAATACTATCCCATTGACTTACGTATGTCTTTGTATATGCGACAGCATCACGATTACCCTTAAAATGTTCAATGATAGGATTAATAAGATAAAACAAAAGTGGTCCAAGCACTGAAATTCCAAATGCTTGTAATCCGTATCTTCCCCAATTTCCTTTACTACTTCCCATCATAATGAACTTTTAGATTATTCTTCTTCAAACAGTCTTTCAAACTCGTCTTCTGGTAAAAGATAACGCAGGTAATACTCTGCAAACTTATAGTTAACAGAGTCTGGTGTGTTGCGCATACGTTGAACAGCCTTGGGTGGGAGATAGAAATCTATCATAATTTCTCCAGGAAAACGTCTATCTTTCCTTAATGCATTCTTATTCCGCTCTTCTATATCATCACCTGAGATAATCCTATGTAGAAAAACTGGCATAGGCTTTTCTTTTGTTCCGTATGATTTATCCTTCCATTGTTTACGATTGACATAGACTGATAGCACCATGCCTGCACGCATTAAGCTATTTTGAACACCAGCTGCATCATGATGACGATTGTAAAGTCCAACAATTTCATCTACTCCATCTATCCAAATTAATTCAAAATACTTCTTATATTGAGATATATAAAAAATCTTATTATCCGCTACTATTCGATATTTACCTTTGCTATCAGAAACAAGTGTTTTTACTCGAATAGATCCTTTTTGCATCATCTGTTCGAATAGATTGTTTGGCAAAGTAATTTTTATACTATCCCACTGACTTACGTATGTCTTTGTATATGCGACAGCATCACGATTTCCCTTAAAATGTTCAATGATAGGATTAATAAGATAAAACAATAGTGGCCCAAGCACTGAAATTCCAAATGCTTGTAATCCATATCTTCCCCAATTTCCTTTGCTACTTCCCATCAAACACTATATTTATATCATCCGAAACAAAGTTGTTTATTATCTTAGAACTTTAATTTATGATATTACCTAACCTCATTAAAGGGCAAGTTCAATAAACTCTATTATTCTTCTAACGCATATTCCTTGATTATATTATCTTTAAATGATTTTCTATTGCACAAATATAACCATATTACTATAATAGTTTTGATTTCATTTTGCTGTCACTTTTAACAATTCGTATAAATATATTATAAGTCAGACTGTTATACGTCTGTTTCCAATGACAGAAGTGATAGGAATTCTTTTTTCGAATAAAATAGCTTTGATATAGAAAGCAAATAGCCCACATATGATCAGCAGGGATAATATAGCTAATATTTTTTTCTTTTTCATAAGTTATTACTTTAATTTATATAAGGATAAAAAATATCGTACTTAAAAGCATTACAACAAGTAATATTTTTGATTTTATTTTTTCGGTGAAAAGACACATCAAAAGAATAAAAATTGATAGGAAAATCCATAAAAAACCATACTCATACTTCACATAAGATACTAAGTTGAAGTAATAAACTGAGCTTTTCTCTCGCTGCCCAGAATAAACAAAAGGAGTGTATTTTCCCTGCTTCTCTCTAAAATCAGGCTCCAAATAGCATTGCAAGGTTTTTGGGTGGGATTCTATTATACTATCAAAAGAACGCTGTGGATAAGGAAAGGACATATAATAGTGAGCCTTAAAGTGCTTATCAGGAAACTTGTTTGATTCTAAGTGAATTGTGTGGCTTCCTCTATCTTTCGTGATTGTAATCCCATATTCTTTTCCTGTAATGTCTCCCTTTGTGTATTTTACAGGAATATCAACAAAAATCAACTCTTTATCAGCCTTATAGGTTAGATAAACAAAGCAACCTATATAACTAAAGAATGCAAATAATTGAAGAAAAATTATCAGTATCTTATATCTTGCTTTCATACACGTTATTTCTATCTTCAGTTTTCCTTTTCCTGCAAATTTCATCGTGTCTTCCTCGCTTGCCTATTATTATACTCTTTCTTTATTCAGTTCGGCAATAGGTAAGGTATTCCTTTACACTATGTATATAATTTATTTCAGGAACTTGATTAAACTTACTATCTGGACTTGTGTACCACAATAATGCAGGAACAGGCTTTTCCTTACTTCCTAATTTTGGATTATGCAAATCATCCTTATTAACAACAAGATAAATCTTAGGACTCCTTCGCAAAAGTTCTGCATCTACTGATATTCTGCCGGGGACGTCGTAAGTCTCTAAAACAAAATTTTTCTTACTATCAGGCGAATAAACTTTTGCTATATCTTTATACAGTGTACTATGGTTGCGTCTCAAAGGCTGTCTTGCATACACTACCATGTCTTCCACATCGAAAAAAGTAAAATCTGTCAGTTCCACAACTTCAGAGTTCTGAATATATGCATTAACCTCTTCTTCGCTTGCTGGTGTGCGATGGAAAATCAGGTAGACTACTCCATATACCAATAATAAACCGATGGCTGACCCTATTCCTTGTGCATTAATTTTGAAAGTCTTCATCTTTTTTGATCGAACTCTTTTGCTTAAATCTATCTTTGCTTTTATATATTATCTAACCCTTCAGTTTCCCATTAACCAATTATTATACTCTTCCCTTATTCAGTTCGGCAATAAGTAAGGTATTCCTTTACACTATGTATATAATTTATTTCAGGAACTTGATTAAACTTACTATCTGGACTTGTGTACCACAATAATGCAGGAACAGGCTTTTCCTTACTTCCTAATTTTGGATTATGCAAATCATCCTTATTAACAACAAGATAAATCTTAGGGAACCTTCGTAAAATTTCTGCATTTACAGATATTCTGCCAGGGACATCGTAAGTCTCTAAAACAAAATTTTTCTTACTATCTGGCGAATAAACTTTTGCTATATTCTTATACAGTGTACTATTGTTGCGTCTCAAAGGCTGTCTTGCATACCTTACCATTCTTTCCACATCGAAAAAAGTGAAATCGGTTAGTTCTACAACTTCCGAGTTCTGAATATATGCATTGATCTCTTCTTCGCTTGCTGGTGTACGATGAAAAATCAGATAAACTATCCCGTTTACCAACAATAAGCCTATGGCTGCACCTATTCCTTGTGCATTAATTTTGAAAGTCTTCATCTTTTATTATTTAGATTATTCCTCTTCAAACAGTCTATCAAACTCGTCTTCCAGTAAGAGATAACGTAGGTAATAGACAACAAACTTGTAATTAAAAGCGCCTGGTGTTATGCATTCTATATATAAATACGACATTAGCTTTTTCTTTCGTTCTGTATGAGCAGTCCCTCCATTGCTTACGCTCACATAGACTGATAGTGCCCTCATTTTTCGTATTATAAATAGTCAATGACAAGTTGTTTTACTCTTAGATAGACATGAATAATGTTTAATCTTCTGTCTTTAATATGTCAAATGTAAGAAGATAATTTCAGATATACAACTGAGAGACATAAAATATAAAGGTTTTAACATTTTGTAAACTATATAGCTTTACCTGATATACTTTTGTGAGTAGGTTGTTTAACCCAAATCGGTCATTAGAGCCTAAACAGATTTTGTTTTAGGATCTTCAGAATTTTGGAGTGATAATAATCCGTCTAAGCTTAGGCCTCTGACGAAATGTCACACAGAGGAACGGAGAGAACGGAGGGATATCAAAGCAAGCACTGGTGGTCATGGAAGTACCGTCTGTGCGTGAAACGAAGGAGATTGTTTGCCAATTCTATTAGCAATTTATATACAAAGCATTTACCCCAAAATAGTTATCAAGAATCTGTACGCTATATCTCCGTCACTTTGTGTGCCATCGGCACCTCCGTAATATTGCGTTACCTCCGTCCACTCCGTGACTCTGTGTGCCACATTTTATAAGAGCTTTAGTTATTTTGGAAGCTCACCTTACTAACGCCCCGCACTCTAAGTGCAAAGGCTTAGCACCACATGTGCGGAGGACCTATAACATTAAAAGAATAGGAAAAACCTCAGCAAGCTTATGGTGAATGATGCGACATATAGGGAGAGAAAACTGAATATAAAGCATTCGTGAGAGTCGACAAAATAGGAACATATTTGGCACTTATAGATTAAATAGGTGGAAACAGACTGTCGATAGTTCTGCTATAAATCAAAAATACGCTGCTTGGCGAGCATAAAGCGACAAAAGGGGAATATTTTTTAAAGACGCAATAAAACAGCATAACTCACTGATTATCATCACAAGTACGAATATTGATAAAAGTAAAGTGCGACAAAAAAGTGACAAGTTTTTGTACTTTTCTAACGTAAAAGAGAAAGGAAATATCCACAACTTCCTTAATATTAATGCTTTATCACACAAACAGAGTAGGGTAGTATAAAAAATAGCCTCCCTATTTGTCTCCACTATCTTTAAGCGATAAAACAGCGTTTTGCGAATGATTAAGAAAGAAAAAGGACTTAGGTGCGACAAAAAAGGAGGAAAAACTCTCATGCCAAAACCTATAAAAAGTATGTCGACAAAGTGATGAAAAGGAGAAAACTCAATGCGAATAACCTTCCTAAAATGTGAACATAAAAACCGAAAAGTTTGAACAATGAATAGAAGAAATAATCCTTCTAAATTCGATACGAATACCGACAAGCTGAAGACAAAGAAAAACATACAAACGTCCTGGCACATCTCCGCCCTTTAATCATTGAACACGAGGAAGTAAAGAATAGCCTCTAAGATGATTAAAAGTCGATAACATACTGATACACAAATATATAAAAACATATTTGAAGATAACAAGAATCTTGTGTAACCACCTAAAAAACAACCGAATAAAGCAAAGATCAACGGTAATAAAAATAAGAAAACGAAACAAAACCTACTACCAAGCCGACATGAATCTCACTAAAATTTCCTACCCGAAACCACCGACTAAAAACCCACAAAACCATGAAACGGAAATGAAAACCCGACTAAAAACACTCGTCCTCCAAGCCTACAGCAAAACAAAAAAACGCCTGAACCGCTCCTAAAACGTATGTGCGACAAAAAGGGAGGTTGCGCCCAAAACCTTTGTTTAAAGTCTTCTTCCCCCAGCGAAAAAGTATATATTTTCTCAAAAAAAACACCTCTTCTTAACTTAGAATATCGTTATATAATCTTTATTAGATATTAGTAGAGACCCTCAAAGCCATTGAGCCTTAAATAGTTACACAATTAATCGACGACAAATTAGTAACTTAGCGGCGACAGATTAGTAAGTAGGTTGCGACAAATTAGTAACTATGGTGCGACACTTTAGTAGCTATTGGGGTGGGGTGGTCGACAAGTTAGGAGGTTAGGTGCGACGAATAGGGAAGGAATAAATCTTCGTTATGAAAAATATAAACAAATCCTCCTTTTTTATAACGATTCTTCCTTTCTTTCACTTCTTTTCCTGCGCTTCTTCCATAAATAAACTTGTGATTTTCAAAATTTTGTCTTCTTTTTTTTATCTTATAAACTATTGTATTTTTGATAGTTACGAATTCTTCTCTAAACATTCGAGACAAAAAGGGAAGATATTGCCCAATCTTCTGTTTACTATTTCTCGACAAATTAGTAAGTTCGTAAAAATACTTTACATAAAAGACCCTCTAAACCAGACAGAATGAACGGAAGACATAATGGACAGAGTATGTAAAAGACAAAGTAACAGGGGAACAGAAGACGTAATGACATAATGGACAGAAGCCCAAATGACAGACAGAATGATGCAGAAGCCATAATGACATAATGAACAGAAGCCCAAATGACAGACAGAATGATGCAGAAGCCATAATGACATAATAGACAGAAGTAATAAAAGACATGGTAACAGAGGAGACCAAAGGGACGGAGTATGTAAAAGACAAAGTAACAGATGAACACATAAGGGGTGGTAACAGAGGAATAGGGTAGTGGAGCGTTGGAAAAAGAACAATGGGAGGGCAGACGGACAAGTGATAGCGATAAATACAGATAAATAAGTGGATGTGTGTATATTCTGTTAATTTGTTAACTTGTCCACCAGCCTAAAGGATATCTTGCTATTCACTCCCTCTCCCTTTACTTCCCTTCGGTCAGTGACCGTTGGTTGGGGGAGGGGCTTGGAGAAGGGCTTTTCTACCATTCGTTTTTTCTGTCCTTCTGTCTTCTGTTCCCCTGTTATCATGTCTTTTCTTGTCTTTATGTCATTCTGTCTAAAAATAATTATGTCATTCTGTCTAAAAACACTATCTTTGCAGTTATAATGGCTGTTTTCATTTTGAAAATCATCGTATAGCATTAATACAAAGTATTAAAAAGCGTGCAAGGTAGAGAACCACAAGACAAAAAAGTGGTTTCCACTCAGACTCGGAAAAGCTGAGAAAATGATATCAAGATGTTGTTCTGATAAGGGGCAGCCTTCTCTTAGAAACCTATCAGAATCTATTAGGTGAAAGTAATAATTAAAATCGTATTAGTATAAAAGCAGGTTTCGGGCAAATGTTTAGCCATTCAATAGGGGACATAGATAGATTACTTTGTTATGCAGGTGCTTAAATAAAGTGCAAGCCTCTTTTGAAAATCTTGCAAGGTTGCTGAAGTGCAGGAAGTGGATATTCAAGATTTGTTAAGACCTATATTAAAGAAGTAGAATATTATGGGAAAATTCAATGAAGCAACTAGGGTGCAGATGCCTGCAATGGTACATCTTACTCGTTTAGGATATAAGTATTGGGGGAGGATTCATGAAAATGAAGAAGGTACAGTTTATGATCCAGATACTAATATTTTGTTAGACGTCTTCAAGAGTCAGTTTAAACGACTCAATCCAGATCATACCGATGAATGTGAGCAAACGTTGAAGAATATCCGCAAAGAACTCAATGATGATGATTTGGGGCGAGGATTTTATCAACGTCTTAAAGCAGTATCTCCTATTAAGTTGATAGATTTTGATGATCCAAGTAATAATACGTTTCATTTTACAGCAGAATTTACTTGTAAGAACGGACAAGACGAATTCCGTCCCGATATAACGCTCTTTGTTAATGGTCTTCCACTATGTTTTGTTGAGGTAAAAAAGCCAAATAACCATGGTGGAATGGTTGCTGAAAGTATGAGAATGAATAATGAGCGTTTCCCTAACAAAAAGTTCCGTAGGTTCATCAATATTACCCAACTAATGATTTTCTCCAATAATATGGAGTATGATACTCTAGGTGGTATTGTACCTGTTGAAGGCGCTTTCTATTGCACAGGAGCAAGAGAAACTGCCGCTTTCAACTGTTTCAGAGAAGAGAATCCTAAGGGCTTAAAAGTAGCACCTTTTCATGCAGAGTACCCATACTTAGAGACTGATAGCGAAGAGGAAAAGAAAATATTAGTTGACTATAATAACCAAGTAATACATACAAGTCCTGAGTATCAAAGCAACTTAAGCCCCTACACTCCCACCAATCGCATCTTGACCTCAATGTGTAGTCCAGAGCGCTTGCTTTATATCCTAAAATATGGTATAGCATACGTTCGTATGGAACGTGAAGTTGATGGAAAGATAGAAACAACTGATCAAAAGCATATCATGCGTTATCAGCAGCTTTTTGCAGCGTTGGCCATTGAATATGAACTTTCTCAAGGGGTTAAATCGGGGTTAGTTTGGCATACGCAAGGTAGTGGAAAGACTGCCCTTGCCTTCTATCTTTCCTACATACTCAGAGATTATTTTGCAAGAGAAAATAAGGTAGCAAAGTTTTATTTTATCGTAGATCGCCTTGACTTATTAGAACAAGCAACACAAGAGTTCGAAGCGCGAGGTCTCGTTGTTTCTACTGCTAATACGCGAAAGGAGTTGATGGAGCAATTCCGTACCTATCAGGCCCAGCAAGGAGCGAGTGGACAAGCTGAAATAACAGTGGTAAATATTCAGCGTTTTGAAAAAGATAATGAGAAGGTGGAGCTAAATTCTTATGCAACTAACCTTCAACGTATCTTTATCCTTGATGAAGCGCATAGAGGGTATAGTCCAGGTGGTTGTTTCCTTGCTAATCTTTTTGATGCAGACCCAAATTCTATAAAGATAGCTCTCACTGGGACACCATTATTGAGCGAAGAACGTGCTTCATGTAAGGTGTTTGGAAATTACCTGCATACTTATTATTATGACCGCTCAATAGCTGATGGTTATACGCTTAAAATCATTCGTGAAGATATTGAAACTTCTTACCGAGAAAAACTCACTGAAGTACATGAAAAACTTGAAACATTAGTTGAAAAAAAAGACATTAAGAAGGCTGAGATTATAGAGCATGACAATTATGTCGATGAACTTCTGCGTTATATCATCAATGATTTGGTTAGATTCCGCAAGGTCCAGGGAGATGAAACTTTGGGAGGAATGATTATTTGCGAGACCAGTGGTCAGGCTGAAAAACTCTTTGCTCACTTCGATACGATACAAAAAGAAATTAGTAATAAGCTTCATCTTCGGGCAGGGTTGATACTTCATGATTATGAGGATAAAGAAACTCGCAAGCAGATAGTGAAAGACTTTAAGAAGAATATGAGCATTGATATTCTCATAGTCTTCAATATGCTGTTGACAGGTTTTGATGCTCCACGCCTAAAGCGGCTTTACTTTGGTCGTAAGCTTAAAGACCATAACCTTCTTCAAGCCATAACACGTGTAAACCGTCCTTACAAGGATATGCGCTATGGCTTCCTGATTGATTTTGCAGATATCAAACGTAATTTTGATGAAACAAATGAGGCATATCTTCAAGAATTAAATCGTTTCAATGACGTAAAGGAGACAGGAGAAGGCAATAATACAGAGACATTTGCGCAAGTTATAGAAAGCAAGGACGAGATATTCGAGCAGATGAAAGAAATCAGACAGGCGTTGTTCGAGTATTCGTATGACAATGCTGAAGATTTCTCTACCGAAATATCAACCGAAGAAGATAAAAAAGTATTGCTTGAACTAAAGCATGCACTCGTTTCTGCCAAGAATATGGCAAATATAGTTCGTACATTTGGTGATGATGAAATGAGAGAACGGTTCTCCAAGTTGGAATTAACTAAGCTTCCAGAATTACTCTCTGAAGTACAGCATCGTATCAATATCATTAACCAAAAAGACGCTTTTAAGATGAGCGATGAGACAAAATTGCTTATCAATGAGGCTATGCTTGATATTGAATTCAATTTTTCAATGATTGGAAAGGAAGAATTACAGATTATTGGTGGAACAGGAGTATTAAAGGAAAAATGGCAGCGTGCTATAACAGCTTTTACCAATAATTTCGACCAAGATGATCCAGAATTTGTTACACTAAGAGAGGCTTTTACAGAACGTTTCAAAGAACATGGCTTTGTTGTTGATACTGTGGCGAAATTTAATGAAGAGACAAAGGCTCTTGATGATGTCATGAAGCGTTTGCAGGAGATACAAGTAAGGAACAATACCCTCTTGAAAAAGTATAAGGGAGACGTAAAGTTTGCACGTGTACATAAGCGCATACGTGAAGTAAATAAAAAGAGAGAAGCTGAGCACAAGGCACCGATGTTCTCTTTTAGGGAAGAAGAAATAATGGTTATCCTGAAAATAATCAAGGAAGATATTGATGCGAAAGTTTATGATAAGAATGATATATTGAGACAAGACACTTATTTCTCACGTACAGTACTGTCACTAATAAGTGGTTGCTTGTATCAATTTCCGCAAATAAAACCAGATATGGACGATTATAAGTTCATCAAGGACCGAGTAGCTCAACAATATCTCAATCAGTATAACGCAACTTACGGACACTCATGACAATGGATATTAAAGAACAAACCATACGTCTTATTGACGAGTTAAAAGCTACCTGTGCCAATTATGGTATGGGTAACGATGGCAACGAGTATAAAATTATAACACAAGTTTTTTTATATAAGTTTCTTAACGATAAGTTTGGATACGAATTAAAGAATGCACGCAGCGAAATAGCAAAAAAAATCAAAGAGGCAGACAAATGGGAGATAGCATACGCAGAACTCAATGATAACGAGCGAATGTTATTACAAAGTTCATTGAGTGCTGACGTGCCTATTCTTGAACCTTATCATCTTATCTCAAATCTGTGGAATCAGCAGAGTAAAGGCGACTTCGACACGATCTTCGACAATACAATGACAGATATTGCCGAAAAGAATGCAGATATATTTTCTACACAGACTACTGATAACACGAAGATACCACTTTTCGAAACGCTAACCAACTTTGTAACAGATACCGCTCATCGTGCAGATTTTGCACGTGCTTTGGTGGATAAGTTGGTAAATTTCTCTTTTGAAGCTGCATTTGAGAAGCATTATGACTTCTTTGCCTCTATCTTTGAATACCTCATAAAAGATTATAATACAGCTGGTGGAGGTAAGTATGCAGAATATTATACGCCACATGCTATTGCTACTATTATGGCACGATTGCTTGTAGGGGATGACAGCGACTTACATAGTCAAGAATGTTATGATCCGTCAGCAGGAACAGGAACACTCCTTATGGCACTTAGTCATCAGATAGGAGAGGAACGTTGTACAATATTCTCGCAAGATATATCTCAACGTTCCAATAAGATGTTAAAACTGAACTTACTTCTTAATGGGCTTGTTTCATCATTAGACTATGCCATTCAAGGTGATACTCTCGTTGCGCCTTATCATAAGAGTGATGATGGACAAAGCCTACGTCAATTTGATTTTGTTGTGAGTAATCCTCCATTTAAAATGGATTTCTCTGGTACACGGGAAAAGATTGCAGCTCAGCCTGCACGTTTTTGGGCAGGCGTTCCCAATATTCCTGCTAAGAAAAAGGAATCAATGGCTATTTATACCTGTTTCATTCAGCATGTTATTAATTCTTTGAAAGAAAAGGGTAAGGGAGCTATTGTTATCCCAACAGGCTTCATCACAGCTAAGAGTGGTATTGAAAAGAAGATTCTTCAACGCATTGTTGATGCGCATTGGGTTTATGGATGTGTTTCAATGCCAAGTAATGTGTTTGCCAATACTGGTACAAATGTTTCTGTGTTATTTTTTGATAAGTCTGCATCTACTAAAAAGGTGGTACTTATCGATGCCAGTAAGTTAGGTGAAGAATATAAAGAAGGTAACAATCAAAAGAAGCGATTGCGTGATTTTGAAATAGAGCAAATTGTTACAACTTTCCGTGAATGTAAACCTGTTGATGATTTCTCTGTCAGTGTGTCGTATGATGATATTAAGGAAAAGGGTTATTCCCTTTCAGCTGGTCAGTATTTCGACATCAAGATTGAGTATGTGGATATAACCGAGGAGGAGTTCAACCAGCGTTTGGCAGATTATCAAAAAAAACTTTCCGGGCAGTTTGCCGAGAGTCATCGTCTCGAGGAGGAGATTATGACTCAGATTAGAAGTTTGAAATTCAACAAACAACTTAGCGAGTAATTAGTATGCAACAGAGTTATAATATTTATTGCGATGAGAGTTGTCATTTGGAACACGATGACGAACTAGCAATGTTAATAGGTGGAGTATGGTGTCCCCAAAGCAAAAAAGATGAGATTTTTCATCGCATACGTGAAATTAAAGAAGAACATGGTTTAAGTAAACGTTTTGAGATTAAATGGAATAAAGTCTCAAAAGGGCAATTAGATTTCTATATGGATATAATCAACTACTTCTTTGATAATAGTAATCTTCATTTTCGTGTATTGGTTATACCTAATAAGCAAGACTTAAAACATGAATTATTTAATCAAACTCACGATGAGTTCTATTACAAGATGTACTTCAACATGCTTAAAGCTATATTTGAGCCTGGCTGCGAATACAACATCTACATAGACATAAAAGATACGCAAGGACAGCGTAAGGTGGAAAAGTTACACGAGGTTCTATGTAACAACCACTATGACTTTGATCGTAATTTAATACGCAAGGTACAGCAGGTTCGTTCTGAGGAAGTTGAGCTGGTGGCACTAGCAGATTTGCTCATAGGTGCATTGTCATATGTCCATCGTGGCAAAAATACGAGTGCTGCAAAAATAAAGCTAATAGAACGTATTAAAGATAGAAGTAGTTACAGTCTAAGCTATAGTACGTTATATAGAGAAAATAAGTTTAACATATTTGTTTGGCATCCAAGAAATGGTACAGATCAATAAATTGCCTAAGATTATAGAACTCAATGAATTTGGAGGGGATTATCGTTCATATATAGATGCCGTTTATGAGGTATTTTCTGAGGATTTCATTAAGCATAAAGCATTCTTTGGGTCTAAGGAGTTAAAGTTGAAATTCAATCCGATATTTCAAAATCGTGCATACACATTCTATCACATGACTCATAAAGGAGAGAATGAAGATGAACGATCACCCGATCTAAGGAGATGCGAAAGAATAGGTTGGGCTAAACCATGTATAGAAAATGTAGCTCCATGGAATTTAAAATTTTGGAGACAATCAAGAAAAAGATCAGAGAATAGAGTGTGTATATTGTTGGATGTCGCAGACGACCAAGATTACTTTGTTGTATTAGAAGTTCGTGAAACGTATGTACTTTTATGGACGGCTTTTGTTTCTATACACACTCACGAAACTCAAAAGAAATTAAAAGAATACACTATATGGAAAGCTGGAATGGGTGCCAATATTAACACGCCAGATCAACTAATAAACCAAATACAAGCAGATATAAAAAGCAAGAGACGGCATATGCCGTCTCCGTAACTCCTTCAACACATGGTTGCTGAGATTTCGCAAAGGTAGGTATTTATTTTTAATCTGCAAAATTTTTGAAGGATTTCTTGATGTATAGATAGTTGCAAATTCAGTATGTAGAGCAACCTCATAAAATATTCCAAGTATTTACAAATGAAAGATTTGACATAAATGAAGAAGTATAAGATAGGAGAATTGTTAGAGGTGTCGAGAGGGGCAAGTCTTAAAGGTGATTTCTATGCAACGTCAGGCAAATATATTCGGCTGACTTGTGGTAACTTTGACTATCGCAATAATAGCTTTAAGGAAAACACCTCTAAAGATAATCTCTTTTACATAGGAGAATTCAAAGCTGAATTTTTACTTGAAAAGGGAGATTTGATAACTCCACTTACCGAACAAGCTATAGGCTTGCTCGGTTCTACGGCATGGATTCCTGAAAGTGGGAAATATATTCAAAGTCAGGATATAGCTAAGATTACCTGTAAAGAAGAACTGCTTGATAAAAAGTTTGCCTATTATCTTATTTCTTCAAATATGGTGAAGCAACAACTCAGTGCTGCTGCCCAACAAACAAAAATTAGACATACCTCTCCTGATAAAATCAAAGACTGTACTGTTTGGCTGCCTGCTTTGGAAAAGCAAAAACAAATAGGACAACTTTTATTTGATCTTGACCGTAAAATAGAACTTAATCGTGCGATAAATCATAATTTGGAGGCGATGGCAAAGCAACTCTACGACTATTGGTTTGTGCAGTTCGACTTTCCCAACACTGAGGGCAAGCCGTACAAAAGTAGCGGTGAAAAGATGGTGTGGAATGAGAAGTTGAAGCGTGAAATACCAGAGGAATGGCATTGTGGAAATCTCTTTGAGATTGCAACATTTACCAATGGCTTAGCTTGCCAGAAGTTCAGACCGAAAGATGGCGAAGTACCATTGCCTGTTATCAAAATACGGGAAATGCACGATGGCATATCTTCTGATACAGAAGAAGTCTCGCCTAATATACCCGAATCGGTAAAGGTATACAATGGCGATGTGCTGTTTTCATGGTCAGCATCATTGGAAGTTATGCTTTGGGTTTATGGTCTTGGCGGACTTAATCAGCACATCTTTAAGGTTACATCTGCTAATGACTTCCCAAAGTCATTTTACTACTTTCAACTTTTGAATTACGTGGATGTCTTCAAGAAAATGGCAGAAGCGAGAAAAACAACGATGGGGCATATTACGCAAGACCATCTACAGCAAAGTACAATTGCCATTCCTGATAACAAAGACATTGTAGACAAATTCGAGAAACGAATATCTCCCATCTTTGCACAGATGGTCAAACTACAAGAAGAAATACAACAATTATCTAAGCAGCGTGACGAACTCCTGCCGCTTTTAATGAACGGTCAGGCATCACTAAATTATGATTTATCGAACGATTAAGGGCTATTTTATCTTCAAAAGCTTCTAAGCAATTAACTATGGCTATTTGTTTTTCAATTGGATATGGCTCAATCTCAATGGTAGAGAGGGCTATATCTAATTGGAGATTCTTTATGCCCGATGTTTTTCCCTCGAAATTGAAAAACACGCCATTATTATACAGATACTGCCAATACTGGTAGATAAAATATGAGTTCCAACCGTCTTTTACCCTAAAAGCAACGCAAAAATTGGAACAAACGACGTCCGTTGATGCAGATAATAGTTTTTCGGAGATGTAAATGGCGCGTCCTGTTGATTGGGTTGGGCTTCCACCTGATTTCTCTATTACAATATCTCCTACTTTGAGTAATTTCTGTTGAAATGAGCGGTCAGAGACATATCGAAGAGGAATATTGGTAAATTCATTGTTACTTATGGGCACGATATCTGCTCCTCTCACACAAGAAACGGCATGAGGGGCTTCTAAACTTGGGGATTCGTTTCCCCAATCTCCGGCAATAAAAATATCTATAATCTCTGATAACTTCATTCTTTTTTTATTTTACTGTAAAGATACAGCTCTCGAAGCAAAATAACGAAGAAATCAAAGATAAATGGGCTCTCTCAGCCTATATACTTTCGGTGTGCCATCTTTACATTGGTTTGGTTAACCATAGCGTAGTGTAGTGTGGTATCAATCTTGACATGGCCTAATAGCCGTTGCACCTGTTCTATGGGCATCCCCTTATCAATAGCCATTGTAGCCAATGTACGGCGGAACTTATGTGGGTGTATCTTGCTCAGTCCTGCACCTTTGCCAAGTTGGCGTAAACGAGATTCTATTCCTCCTATCGTCAGCCTGTTGTGAGGTGAGGATAGAGAAACGAATAGGGCAGGATTCTTATCCGATCGACTTTCAATATACCGTTTAAGGTGTATCTTTGTACGAGCATTAAAATAAACTTCTCGTTCTTTGTTACCCTTACCAATGACGACACATTGTCGTTCGTGAAAGTCTATGTCTTCGCAGTTTATCTTTACCAATTCTCCTACACGGATTCCAGTAGAAGCCAATAAGTCTATCATTGCGACGTCTCTAATTTCGTGGCAAGAGTCACGCAGGACCTCCATATTCTCATCGCTTATTACTTCTTTGATGAGGCTTTCTGTGCGTACTTTGTGAATGCGACGTACAGGACTCTTGGCTATATAATCCTCATCCTCCAACCAAGCAAAGAAACTGGAGAAAATGCGTCTTAGATTGTCTATTGTAACACGACTTATTCCCCGCTCCTCTTGATAATGAGCAAGATAGGTGCGAATGTCATTTGTTCCGATGTCACTTATTTGTTTTTGCTCATAGTTCAATAAAGCCTCAATGGATGATTGATAATAGCATAATGTTTTCTCCGAACATCCTTCTATTTTCTTTGCAGACATAAAAGCTTTTAGTAGTTCGCTATTAGCTTGCTCTCGCTGTCGTTTTTCGCTTTCTGTTGGCGTTATTATCACTCGTTCAAGTACAGTTTTTAAAACCTCTTCTAACCTAAGCTGTTGCTTTATATCCAAACTATCGGATAACTTGGCAAGAATGCACTTTATTATTTTCTTTTTCATATAATTGTATATTTGGTGATATAATATAATAACGAAAAACTTGGAGGATATAGATAAATTAAATCATAATTTAGAAGCAATGGCGAAGCAACTCTACGACTACTGGTTCGTGCAGTTTGATTTCCCAGATGAGAACGGCAAACCATATAAAAGCAGTGGTGGTGCCATGGTTTACAACGAAAACTTAAAAAGAAACATTCCTGAAGGGTGGAATGATGGCATATTTGCTGATATTGCCAATATCACAATGGGGCAATCTCCAGATGGTTCCAGTTACAATGAAACGGGTGAAGGCGAAATTTTCTATCAGGGTAGTACCGATTTTGGAATCCGTTTTCCATCTGTGCGAATGTATACAACGTCACCAACAAGGTATGCAAAACAAGGCGATATTCTAATGAGTGTAAGAGCTCCAGTTGGTGCTGTCAATATAGCCAATTCTGATTGTTGCATTGATCGAGGCTTATCTGCCATAAATTCAATGGTAGGGTCAATAACATACATTTACTATGTAGTACATTATCTGAAAGTCCGCTTTGACAATCTAAATACAGCAGGAACAACTTTCGGTTCGATAACCAAAGACGAATTGTTCAATTTGCCTGTAGTTGTCCCATCCAATGATATGATAGAACGCTTTGAAGTGATTTGTAAACCTATCTTTAATAAGCAGATGGAAATCGGATTTGAAATCGAATCGTTGGATAAGCAGCGCAATGAACTGCTTCCGCTCCTAATGAACGGTCAGGCGTCTCTAAATTATGATTTATCGCTTCATTTACTTTTTCTATCCTCTATCCCTTTTTCGCTTTCTGTCTTATTTTGCCTCTGTGTGAGATTTAATCTAAAAGGCAAAGAAGGATATAGACATAATGGTCAAAGAAAAGTGCAGGAAAAGGGTTTAAAAGCGAGTTGTTTTAGTGCCTGCGTAAATTGGTTATTATCAAGTTGTTGTAAAGGATGATTTAAAAAGGTGCTTAATTGGACTTCAAAAGGGCGTTAGTAAGGGGCGTAAAGGGCATCTTTTACAAGTCAATTGGGCATCTTCTCGAAGGCAAAAGAGCATGTATTAGCTTTGGACTATTACCTTTGAACTTTGAGCATTGAAGTTTGAACTTTATGATATGAACTACAAATTTCTCGAATGACACGAATTATTTAACAATAAGGATGCATGCAATTAGAGACATTCGTAGTGCTTTATTGGTAGTTGACATCGGTAATCATAATTTGTAGTTGACGAGTTGACTGGTTTTACGAGTAAACAAGTTGCTTGTAGCAATAAATCATGAGTGGTAGTTGACGAGTTTACAAGTTGCTTGCTGCAATAAATCACAGCTAACAGTGTAATCATAATTATGACGTACTGATGAGAACTTTGTTCGAATAATTATGAATTTTGAATTCTGAATTATGAATTAAGTTGACTTTGTCTACTCACATTACTACATATATCTTCCTTGCAATCGGTTTTTTTGTGTTGTACCTTTGCATCGTCATCAGGAATGAAGGGATGACGAACGGAGTTTTAATGAACCAAATAATCTATAATAATTAATGTGTATGATCAACGATAGTCATTCTAATGAAATAGATTTTGAGGAGCGACTCTCTCCACATTTTACGGTGGGCGAGATGATGCGCTCGGGAAAGGCGGTGGGCATGGGTGTTAAGAACGTGCCTGAGGTGAATCCTGCGCCTGGAGAGGCTTCGAGAGAGGAGGTGATAGAGAATCTTCGGGAGCTTTGTAGATGCGTCTTAGAACCGCTCAGAAGGCGTGTGGGACGTGTGATAGTCGTGGGAGGTTATCGCTGTGAGGCTGTGAATAGGGCTGTTCATGGGGCTGAACATTCGCAACATATGCGGGGTGAAGCGGCTGATATTCATGTCACAGGACTGGAAATGTGTCGGAAATATGCGGCAATTCTCTCTCAAACGGACTTCGATCAGATGATTCTTGAGCCACAGGATTCGATAAAAAAGCGGTGGATTCACATCAGTTATAGGCGTGATGGGAAGAATAGACACCAGATTCTTGGGGCAAAATAGGGGAGAAAAGGCGGTGAAAGATTTCACTTTTTTGTCGCCGAATGTCTGAGAAATTCTTTTTAAGTAACTGATTATAAATATTTTATTTATTTACGTGAATATCTTTTCATATTTTTAGCTGTTTATGTTTATGATGAAGTATGTTTTTACGTTTTTGTGTTTTCCGACTTTTACCTTTATATTTTTATACGTTTTTGCGTTATTGTGTTTTTAGTTATTTCTGTGTTTATCTTTTTATCTGTTTACGTGTTCATTTATTTACTTGTTTACTCGTTTACATATTTTTACACTTTTTTGTCGCAGTATGTCTTTTAGGTCGTTGTCCCTCCCCCTTCTTTTTGTGTGGGGAGGGGGTGAGGACTGGCGAACGGCAAGGGCGATGAGGAGTGGGAAGAAGGGGCTTCAGTCATAGGTATGCCACTTAGTTTTAAGGTAGTATCACACAGAGAAAATCAGGACACGGAGGAGTAATAAAAATAAAGCTATGTAAGTCACGGAGGCACCGTCGTGCGTGGAGCCACGGAGAGGATTTGCCTCTGTCTTATTAGAGCATTGAGTTAATATTTCATTTTTTCATTTCAATAATTTCTTTGTTTCACTTTTTAAATTTTCAAGTTATGTCAATCAAATTTCGTATGTATCAGGACAATCGTAAGAACAGCAAGCGCAAAGGTTATTGGTATGCCCGTGCGGTGTCTCCCGACCTTGTTAGTGTTAAGGATCTCGCTCTGCGTATCAGTGAGCGTTGCACCGTAACTGAGCCCGACATTTTGGCTGTCATCAGTGCGTTGGTGTTCGAGATGAATCAGGTCCTCAAGGATGGTAACCGTGTGAAGCTCGACGGATTGGGAACTTTCCGCGTAGGTATTCACTCACAGGGTGTTCAGAAGGCGGAAGACTTTAACGCACAGAGAGATATCTACGGTGCGCATGTGCTTTTCTCGCCAACGGTGACTATCGATGCGATGAAGCGTCGTGTGAAGACCCTCATCAGCGGTTTACGTATTCAGGAGGCTGTGCAGTATGATGCGCCTAAGGCTGCCGAGAAGGCGAAGAACAAGGGCAAGAAGAAGGAGAATAAGCCTTCTGCTGGTCCAGAGCCAGGTGAGGCTACTGCCACTACTGAGGGCCACGCATAGTCGAATGGTTTGAGAGATGAGCGTGGGGGAGTGCCAAGTTTGCGCCCCTCCGCTCTCCGTTTACCCTAAATCGCTTATTAGGAAACAATGTTATTGTAAGAACGTAACATATTAGCTTCTGATGAGCGAGAGGGATAGGGTGTTGGGTGTTGAATGTTGGGTGATGAGTTTTGCCACTTGTGTTTAGAGTTTGAAGCAATGTCACACGGAGTCACGGAGAGAACGGAGGTAAATGCAATGTTATGGAGGCACCGTCGGTGCATAGAGTGACGGAGCTTGTTTGCCAATTTTATTAGCTTAAATACAAAGCGTTTATCCAAAAATAATTGTCAAGAATCTGTAAACTATACCTCCGTCGCTCTTTGTGCCGTCAGCACCTCCGTAACATTGTGCGTTACCTCCGTCGCCTCTGTGACTCCGTGTGCCTATTACCCCATATTTCGGAAGAACCTTTAGTATTCACTTTTAGTCCAAATCGGTTCGGAAACAATGCCGTTAACAAAAAGGGACGGCAGTGTGATTTGCTTGCCGATTGGGCTTTTAATTTATTTAGACGTTATGATTAAACCTATTTGGAAGAATATCCTGCATATTCTCGTTACCGTACTCACAGCGTTAGCAACTACGTTGGGCGTCAGTTCTTGTATGTAAAACTCCTCCCATAAACCCCAGTCTTGGACTTAGACAATCATTGTCAGTCACTTTTTAAGACTTAGTTAGAGGCTCTTATATATTTGAAGTACAGATGCTTGCGCTGAAAAAAGGCGACGTATATGTAGGTTACGTGCGACTTCATGGGAGGTTGTCCCCGACAGCGTAGTAGCTTCTGTGCGACAAAAAGGGAGTCTTTTTCCTCATTGTTCGACGGATAGGGAGGAGCGGAGAGACGGATAAGGAGGTTTGTCTCCTTATCTTTCTTTTTTCTTTACAAATATGTCCTATTTGTGTTCTTTTCCTTTTGTTTTCATCGTTACTAATTTGTTTGCTACTGTTTTTTGTTTGATTTTCTACCTTTGTAATGTTATGTAAATCAAATGATTGTGGAGTGTCGCGACAAATTAGTAACTTTCTTTGGTTGAGGCTGTTTGCTGACCTGCGACAAATGGGTAGATTGCTGAAATAATTAAACTTTACACTTTTTTGTCGCAGGATTATATAAATATATATTTTCTAATTTATAATTCATAATTCAAAATTCATAATTATGATTACTATTTTTATTCACAATCCTCTATTAATTCATAATTCATAATTCATAATTATTCGAATGAAGTTCTCATCAGTACGTCATAATTATGATTACCGATGTAGTGACAGTTCAAAGCTCAAGGGTTAAAACACAAATCATAAAGTTCAAAGCTCAAAGTTCAAAGTTCAAAGGATAAAAGTTTTAGCGTAATTCGAGAAATTCGTAGTCGTTGAAAGTTCAATGATAAAGAGTAAATTTGTTTTTGTGTTACAAAGTTAACGAGTTGACAAGTTGCTTGTGATAAAGCTAAATTTGTTCTCATGTTACTTTGTCTCTCTTGGGAGTTGACGAGTTAACGAGTTAACAAGTTGCTTGTGATAAAGTCTAAAAAAAAACAGAGCAACAAATTAGCTTGTTACTCTGTTTTTATATTCTTATAAAAGGATAGCTCACTGTTTACGCCATTCTTTCTCTTAAATCAGCGGTTACGAGTTTGGAGAATCCTTGGGGTATCTCGGTAATCACTCCCCTCCCTACGGGGGAGGGGCAAGGGGGAGGGGCTGCTTGTTTGCTTGTTTGCTTGTTTTCTTGTTTTTACTTACTTTTCTTATTCAGCAGCACATACCCACCTATTCCACCTAAGATGGAGGCGAGGAAGATACCCAATTTTGCTTGTGTCATCAATAGCTCGTCGGTGAAGGCGAGGGTAGAGATGAACATTGACATGGTGAAGCCGATAGAGGCAAGCATACCTAAGCCCAACAGTGTGCGACGAGTGATGGCACTTGGAAGGGTTGCCCAATGCATTTTTACCATTAAGAAAGTTGCTCCGATAATACCAATCGGCTTTCCTAAGAGCAGACCCAATGTCACTCCGAGTGCTACGTGGGTAGAGAAGATGTCAGATAGACTTAAATCCGTGAAGCTGATACCTGCATTGGCAATTGCAAAGATAGGCATGATTAAGAAGGTAACGATAGGTGACATCTTATGTTCAAGCTGTTGCAGCAAGGGTATTGCAATCTCGGTGTCGTGCTGTATATGTGTCAGCACGTCCACCTGTCCCTCCTCCAAGGTTCTCACCTCGTTAGGTTCCTCTTTCTCGAAACGTCTTGTCAGTTTCTTCATACGCTTGAGATAGACCGACTCGTTAATCTTCGCATCGGCTGGAATCATAAAGGCAGCAAGTACGGCAGCAATCGTTGCGTGGATTCCTGACAGCAAGAAGGTTACCCATACACCACCGATACCGAGTGCGGCATAGAAGAATAGGCTCTTGATACCGAGTCTGTTTCCTATAAACATCACTGCAAGAAAGCACAAACCAAAGAGCAAACTCGCAATAGAGAGTTCGGAAGTGTAGAAGAAGGCGATGACAAGCACAGCCCCAAGGTCGTCTACTATGGCAAGCGTTGTAAGGAAAAGCTTTGCCGATGCGGGTACTTTATCGCCCAAAAGATATACTACTCCTAAGGCAAAAGCAATGTCAGTTGCCATCGGTATTCCCCATCCCATCGTTTGTGGGGTACCTATGTTCAGACTTAAAAATATCAAGGCAGGTACAATCATACCGCCTATTGCTGCGCCGATAGGTAGAATGGTGTTTCTGATGTCAGCCAGTTCGCCACCGATGAATTCTCTTTTCAACTCTAAGCCGACCACAAAGAAGAACATAGCCATTAAGCCATCATTAATCCAATGGTGCAGACTATAATTCAGATACGGCTCTCCGTTGACGATAAATCCTACTTCCTGCTCAAAGAAATGGAAATAGCTCTCAGCAATATTGCTGTTTGCCAATATCATTGCTAAGGTAACACTGAGAATCAGAACGATACCTCCTGACTTCTCCCTACCCATAAACAGCTTTATCGGTAGCATCAAATGCTGGTTTAGCTTCTTTTCAACTCGTTTTCTCATAATTTTCTTCTTATCCTTATTTTACAATATATATAAAAGGTGAAGAACGCAATAAGCCTTATACAATAAAAGTATATAAAGCCTATGCCCTAAACACTCTTCGATTTAAACGGAATACCCTCGTAAGCCAATATACTTGCGAGGGTATTCTGTTTTATTCTTTTTCAACCTTCATCTTTTGTGATGACTTCCCCTTGTCTCCACACTTCACTTCTCGCATTGACCGCAAGTTCAGAAATGATTGGGGGTATCTCGCATTCTACGCCCCTCCCTATGGGGGAGGGGACGGGGGAGGGGCCAGTTGGTTGGTCTATTTGTTTACTTCTTCCTCCACTCCATATACCCTGCACCCGCAATCGCCAAGAGCAAGATAACAATCGCAATGTAAGCGATGGTCTCAGTGGTAGAGATACTTGTTGGGTGGAAGTCGAGTACTACGGTATGCTTACCCGGCTTCACGCTCACAGCACGGAGGATATAGTTAACACGTCCGAGCTCTGCAGGCTGACCGTCGATAGTGGCTGTCCAACCCGGATAGTAGATCTCAGAGAAGACGACAACACCACCATTCTTTGAGTTGACAGTGTATTGCAGGTTGTTAGGCTCATACTTATCGAGCTTCACGGTTGCAGTAGAGTCGTTCGCCTTCGCCTGACCCAAAGCCGCCTCAAACTTCTTATCGGCTACAGCCTCATGGCGCACGTCAATCTTACCCACCTCAGCATATTCAGCGTTGGCATCGTCGACATAGTTGAGCTTATTGACAAACCAGCCGTTGCCCTGTGCATATGGGTTCTGTATTGGTGCCGTTGTGCCACCCTGCAGTGGAAGAATAAAGTACTTCGTGTTCAGCATATTCAATACAGGGAAGGTCTTCACGCCATCAACCGCCTGCATATTACCACCCGCAGCAGCAATCGCTTGCATCGCCTTCTGCATCTCAGGAGCGATGTAAGCATCAATCATCTCCTGATAACGACGGAGCTTAGCAGGGTGATAACCACCGATACTCTTATGGAAGTAAGAAGTCTCGTTCTCGTTGAACGTGTTAGAAGCGAAGTTCAGCACACGATAGTCAAGACTCTTATCCTTATTAATCTCAAGGTCGGCTGCTGTTGGTTGCTGTGGCATATCGCGCTCACTCTTTGGTACGAACATCTCGTCATTGAGGTAACGCTTATCCACCTGCCACATATCAACGAGGCAAAGTACCAAAAGACCAGCCACCATATAGTCGGCACGCAACTTCTTCATCTTATAAGCGAAGAGCAGCGCAAAGCCGATGAGGATAACGATAACCGAACGCCAAGCATCAGAGCTGACCATTGCAGCACGCATCGCAGAGACATTCGCGAGGATTGTTCCTGCTGTATTGCTGTCCATGCCCTGAATACTATTAATCATCTGGCGTTCCTGATCGCTGACAAACGGACCCATCATGTCTGGGAATACAGCCACTAAAAGGGCTACACCCGCTGTCAAACCAAGGCTGATATAAGCATACTTCATCTTCTGTCCTAAGAGTTCAGGCTCGTCAACAAGGCGTTTTAAGGTCAGTGCTGCCAAGAGCGGGATGGTGAACTCAGCGATAACAAGGATACTTGCCACCGTTCGGAACTTCGCATACATCGGGATGTAATCGAGGAAGAAGTTGGTAAAACCCATGAAGTTATGGCCCCATGAGAGAAGAACGGATAGGATGGTGGCTGCTAAGAGTGCCCACTTCATCGTACCCTTCACCACGAAAAGTCCTAAGATAAAGAGGAAAAGCACGAAGGCACCCACGTAAACTGGTCCGCTCGTACCCGGCTGTGTACCGAAATACTGTGGGAAAGCGTCATAGAGTTGTGGAATCATTGACTGTATCTGTGGGTCAACCTTCGACATAGCCGTAGTGCTTTGGCTCAATGGAACACTCGCACCACCCTTTGCATCAGGTACGAGTAAGGTCATCGTCTCATCAATACCATAACTCCACTGCGTGATATAGTCGCGATCAAGACCAGAGCTTGTCTGGTTGGCTCCGTCAGCCTTCAGCAACTCACTCTTGCCACGCATACTCTCTTTCTGATACTCCCATGTGTGGTAAAGGCTTGAGAGATTGATTAATATACCAATCAAAGCCGCTACAGCCAATACACCCGAAGCCTTGAGGAAACCCACGAGTTGCTTCTGGCGAACGGCTTGAACGAGATAGCCAATAATCATGAAGAGGACGATAAAGAGATAGTAATATGTCATCTGCACGTGGTTGGCTTTCACCTCAAAGGCGGTGAAGATAGCTGTCACGATGAATCCCGACAAGTAACGTCCTCGATAAGCCAAGACAATACCGGCAATCATTGGTGGAAGATAAGCCAACGCCATTACCTTCCAGAGGTGACCGGCAGCAATGATGATGAGGAAATAGGACGAGAAAGCCCACATGATACTACCCAATGCCGCCAACGACTGTCGGAAGTCAAAGGCTCGCAACAGAATATAAAAGCCTAAGAGATAGACAAAAAGAAACCATACATTGTCGGGCAACCAAAGGTGGTAAGCGTTCATCACCTGTGACAGTCCGTCTGTTGACTGATAAGAGGGTGACATCTGATAGGTAGGCATACCACCGAAGATGGCGTTTGTCCAGCGTGTTGCCTCACCTGTACGGTTCTGATACTCTGTCATTTCCTGTGCCGAACCGACACCTGCTGAGGCATCGTGGCGATAGAGAATCTTACCCTGAGTGACCGGAACGAAGAAGTAAGCGAACGAGATGACCGCAAACAACACGACTACCAGTACATCGGGTAGAAATCTTTTCCAAGTTTTCATTTTTATTTAATTTTGCTTATGTCGGACAAATGATTAATCTCTGCAAAGTTACAAAAAACTAAGAACTTACAATATCCAACTTGTAACTTTTTCGTACCTTTGCAGTATGAAAATAGGAATCATCGTTGCGATGGACAAAGAGTTCGCGCAACTTAAAGCAATTCTTTCCAACACTGAGACGAAACATTTTAATCATAAAGACTTTGTTACGGGACGGTTGGGAGATAAGGAAATCATTCTGCAGCAGTGTGGTATCGGTAAGGTAAACTCTGCCATCGGTGCTGTAGAGATGATTAATCATTACCACCCTGACCTTGTTATCTCAAGTGGTTGTGCGGGTGGGGCTGACACTTCATTGGAGGTTACTGATGTGGTGGTGGCAACGGAGTGTGCTTACCACGATGCCTACTGTGGAGATGAGGTAGCTTATGGTCAGATTATCGGTATGCCTGCTCGCTTCAAGGCTCCTACGGAGTTGATTGAAAAGGCGCTGTCGTTGAACAACTTGCCTGATTGTAAGGACTTACACGTCAAGGCAGGACTGACCGTCAGTGGTGAGTGGTTTGTCAACTCACGTGAGAAGATGCAAGAGATTATGAACCACTTCCCTGAGGCAACAGCCGTCGATATGGAGAGTTGTTCGATAGCGCAGGTCTGCCATATCTATCAAACGCCTTTCGTTTCCTTCCGTGTCATCAGCGATGTTCCGCTCAAAGACAACAAAGCCAGCCAGTACTACGACTTCTGGGAGCGTATCGCCAACGGCAGCTTTGAGGTGACGAAACAATTTATTAATTTAATTCAGAATTCATAATTCAAAATTCATAATTATGATTACCGGTGTTAGCTTCAGTTTATTGCCACAAGTTGCTTGTAAACTTATAAACTCGTCATCTACCTATTAAGATTTTCGATGTTAGCTTCAGTTTCATTCAAGAACTTAAGCTTATACGTGAGGAGATGTATCTAAAAGGACATCTAATTATGTGTAGGAATTAGGTGAACAAGTTAATGATATGCTTGTAGCCATAAACTCTGCCCACATTGGTAATCATAATTATGAATTTTGAATTATGAATTTTGAATTATGAATTATGAATTCTGAATTAATAAAGGATTAAATATGATTTCTGTTTTAAGTGAGAATAATGAGTTAAAAAAATAGATTACATCGGTAATCATAATTATGAATTGTGAATTATGAATTATGAATTAAGTAAGATTCCCTCTTTTACCATTGACCACGAGCGTTTGCTGCGTGGCATTTATGTGAGTCGTAAGGACGAAGTGGGTGGCGAGACCGTTACCACCTTCGACATCCGTATGAAAGAACCAAATCGTGAGCCAGTGTTGCACGTCGGTGCTATCCACGCTATTGAACACTTGGCTGCCACCTTCCTCCGTAATGATGACGAGTGGAAAGATCGTGTTATCTATTGGGGTCCAATGGGCTGTCTGACTGGTAACTACCTCATCCTTCGTGGCGACCTTGAGTCGAAAGAGATTGTCGACCTCATGCGTCGCACCTTCCAATTCGTTGCCGACTTCGAGGGTGAAATCCCTGGTGCTGCCCCACGCGACTGTGGCAACTACCTGCTCCACGACCTGCCTATGGCAAAGTGGGAGTCACGTAAGTTCCTCACCGAGGTGCTGGACAATATCACCGATGCTAATCTCGTTTATCCGGAAAAGTAGACAAGTGAACAAGTAGACAAGTGAACAAGTAGACAAGTGAACAAGTAGACAAGTTAACGAGTGGACGAGTAAACAAGTTGCTTGAGTAATAAGACAAAGTAACATGGTGAACAAGTTGACAAGTTAACGAGTAGACGAGTAAACAAGTTGCTTGCGAGGAAGACAAAGTAACATAGTGAACAAGTTAGACGAGTTAACGAGTTGCTTGGGATAAAGAGAAAAAAGCAGTGTTAGAGATTTAAAAGGGCGTTAATTCCATGTGAATTAACGCCCTTTTGGCTTGCTAAAGATGCCCTCTTACCTTTGACCTTTGACCTTTGAGGTTTGAACTTTGAACTTTATGATATGAACTTGAAATATTGATGTTTGAACATTGAACTTGGAACTTTCGGTGACTACGAATTTCACTAATTACACTAATGCTTTTATCCTTTGAACATTGAGGTTTGAACTTTGACCTTTATTATATGTACCTTTAATGACTACAAAACAATGTGGATATAGCAACAATGAAAAAAAATAACGATTTTTCTTGTTTAAAAAAAAACATTTTGTATATTCGCAGCGTGTTAATATAAAGAATACGATTGATAGACAAGTTTTAAATTATGAAATACACCTCTTGTAGAGAATATAATTGCAGGCAAACTGATAGAAAAGTTCGATTTATACCTGTAAAATCCATTCGGTTCTTTTCATCCAAGAACTCTAATCATTATTGGGCAGAGTATGATCAGACAAAAACGTAGGATATGGCTAAAATGCTTTACCTTCTTGATATTTCTTAGAAAGAATCTTCTGGATTTACAACCTACAAGCAAGCGTTATTTCTTTACCTAAAAGATAATTTAGAGGAATCTCTATTACCCCATACCTCTTGTGAACAATACGAATCAAACATTGAGAATAAAATATGAAAACCTTTTGTACAGCTTTAATTTTGTTATGCCTTACTGTCTGCATATCAGCACAAACCTTAGACAATACTATTACCCTTGAAGGTAGAGTGCAAGACTTTGTTACTCATGTCGATGTCCCTAACTGCTTAGTTGAAGTGCTAAATGCTAATGACAGCTCAGTCGTTGCTTCAACGAAGGCTCTTAAAGAATATCAGAATGGCGAACAGAGCTGGAAAACATCTGAATATAGGATAACGATTCCACGTAAGGAGGGTGATTATATCCTTCGCGTTACCGAAGATGGTTTTATGCCTACCTACGTAAAGCTCCCACTGCGTCATTTTTACAAGCGAGAGATAAGCAGAGAAGTTGGTACCATCTTTCTGAAACGACCGAAAACAGTAGACTTAAATGAGGTGGTTGTTAAGGCTACAAAGGTGAAGTTCTATCATAAAGGTGACACGATTGTTTATAATGCTGACGCTTTCCAGTTAGGTGAAGGCTCTATGCTCGACGCCCTTATTCGTCAGTTGCCCGGTGCTGAACTAAGCAAGGATGGACGCATATATGTTAATGGAAAGTTTGTTGAGAGTTTGCTTCTCAATGGAAAAGATTTTTTCCGTGGAGATAATACTGTTATGTTTGAGAATCTGCCTACTTATATGGTAAACCAAGTAAAGGTGTATGACCGTCTTGGTGAAAATAGTCGTTTTCTCGGGCAAGAGGTGGCAGGAGACAAGAAATACGTGATGGATGTTCAACTGAAAAAGCAATACAACATTGGTTGGGTAGGTAATGTGGAAACAGGTGGAGGAACAAAGGAACGCTACTTGGCTCGTCTGTTTGCTATGCGGTTTACTGATCACTCCCGTTTGGCTGTCTATGGAAATATGAACAATCTAAACGACGACCGTAAGCCTGGTGAGAATGACAACTGGTCGCCTTCTGATCTTTTTGGTGGGTTGACACAGCAACAGTTAGGAGGTCTTGACTATAATATAGATGCACGCAGTGGTAAGTATAAACTTAGTGGAAATGCACAGGTTAAGCATGCTGACAATACGATAGTGAATAACACTAATCGTACAAATTTCCTTGCTAACGGAGATACATACGACCGTATTGTAGCTAATAATAGGAATCATAATTTTTCTCTCTCCACCGATCATCAGTTCTATTTTGAGTTTAAGAATGCCAACTTGAATATCAAGCCGCGTTTTAACTACCAATATTATAACAATAAAAGCGGATATTCTTCGCTGACGCTTAATCGTAGTTTTGCGTCTTTCTCAAAGGCGCAGTTGGATAGTTTGTACACACCAATGATAGGCAGGGAGCTGATTCGCACAGCCATTAACAGAAATCTTCGCAATGGATTATCTATTGGACATTCTTTAGAAGGTTCGGTTTCGATGGAGTCGTTAATTAAGTTCAAGCACTCTCCCGACCATATCACCCTTTATGCTGACGCTTCTTTGAGGCATGCTAATGAGGATAGCTTTGACCGTAACCGAATTGATTATTATACCAACGGTCTGCAAAGTAATACAGACTTCCGCAACCGATATTTCAACAACCGTCCTGACCACGGCTACAGCATGACAGGTAAAGTGACTTACAGCTATTTAGTAAAGCGTGGCTTGTTCTTCGACTTTAGTTATAAATACAATCGTACTACCTCAAACCGATATTCTTCACTCTATCGTCTTGACCAGTTAGCAGATTGGGGAATTAATTCAGAGCACGAGCTTGGAACACTTCCTTCTGTGGATGCTTATAACAGAGTAATGGATATTCATAATAGTTATGACAGCAGGCAGACGGATAATACCCATACCCTCGGTGCCTTTCTTGTATGGAATAAGAAAACGACGAAGTCGGAGTGGTGGGCACAGCTTGTACCTAATTTATCGCTGCTTTCACGGACGATGCATTATCATAGTGGAAATGTAGATACGACTTTTACGAAACGTTCTATACTTTACAATATGTATAGTACGTTCATCAGATGGCGTAGTACTGATCACAAATATGAATTCATGCTTCAATATCATGTGAACGGACAAGCTCCAGACATGAATCTGTTTGTAAACATCCTCAATACCACTGATCCATTAAACGTAACAATGGGTAATACCAACTTGAAACCATCCTATAAGCACGAACTTATATCACACTTCCTACGTATATATCCGAAAAAAGGATTGATGTGGTTAATAGAGGCTCAATATATCCCCACTGTTAACGCTATTGCTATGGGCTATACCTACGACAAGGCTACAGGACAGCGAACATTCAGACCAGACAATGTGAATGGTAATTGGCGAGGTCAGCTTGCTTTAGGTGGTGCTGGACCATTGATTAAAAATCGCAAGTTGGATTTTAAAGCTATGGCTGGATTAAGATATGAGAAGAGTGTCGACCTTATTGGTTTGGCAGGTACGTCTGCATCTAATAGGAGCATAGTAGAATCGTTAAACTACATTGGTGATTTACAGCTGAACTATAGGCTTGGGCAATCTTCCATTGGTTTCATTAGTAAAGGAAACTGGGCACATGTCGATGGCACTCGTGAAGACTTTGAGGCATTTAATGTGAGTGATTTCAATTACGGTTTAACAGCACAATTACAGTTGCCATGGGATTTCCGACTTGGGACTGACCTGACAATGTATAGTCGCCGAGGTTATTTAGATAAGTCGATGAATAGCGATGATTTGGTGTGGAATGCTCGTTTGTCACGCTCATTCTTCAAAGGACAACTTACCTTATTGCTTGATGGCTTCGACATTCTTGGTCAACTGAATAACGTCACACGGACGATGAATGCACAAGGAATCACAGAAACTTACAGTAATGTTATTCCCCGCTACGTGATGCTACATGCCGTCTATCACTTCAATATTATTCCTAAGAAAAAATGAAAAGTATAAGACGCTTCTAAACATTGAACTTTGAACATTGAACATTGAACTTTTTTATCCTTTGAAGTTTGAAGTTTGAAGTTTGAACTTTATGATTTGAGACTACGAATTACGCGAATGACACGAATTACATTACAATAAGCATTAGCGTAATTAGCGTAATTCGTAGTCATTAATGGTTCATATCATAAAGTTCAAAGTTCAAACCTCAATGTATAAGTTCCTTTGTTACTTTCTCTTCTAATACTCTGTCTCAGTCCCCCCTATCGCTATTAACTCGTTAACTTGTCCACTCGTTCACTCGTCTACTCAAAAAAAGAGGGTGTGTCAAAATTGACACACCCTCTTTTAATTTACTACTTCTTGAACTTGCCGCCTTTCAGGTCGCTCCCCACCATCCGCTTATTGATTTTTTCACGGAGTTCGTCAAGAAAATAAGTGCGACTGTCATCTTTGCGATGCTTTATATTCATATATACGTTGTAGCAGTTCTTTATCTCCACTCCGAAGATTTCAGAGAGTGTGTGTACCAATTCCTCCATACCAATTTCTCCATTACTGATACAATTGCAGGTGTCGAGAGCATACAAGAGTTCGACTAAATAATAAACAGAAATACCAGAAGACAATGATAAAATTGTTACTCCGGCAAAAAATGAAACTTAAATGTCGTTATTTTCATTGCCTGATGTTTTTGCAGGCTAAGTTCGAAAGATTGTTTAGGGCAAAATAACCCTCAAAATGCAAGTAATATTTGTGTAAAACTTATAATGAATCAAGATATTGCTTAGGTTTCATCCTGTGATATTTGCAGAAAGCCTCTGTGAAATGACTGAGGTTAGTATATCCAACTTTATAGCCTACTTCTGACACCGAGTAGAGGCGAGTGGAAAGCAGTCGTTTTGCCCATTTCATCTTTTCGGATAGGGCATATTCTGCGATGGCTTTTCCAATAACCTGCTTGAAGCACTTTTGTAATTTGGAACTGCTCATATTGGCTTCACGCGCCAATTCGGGAATACTCGGTACATTACTGAGACTTTGAAGAATCTGGCGACGAACACGGAATACTGATTCAACATCATTCAAGTTTAGGTTGGCAAGAGATTTTACTTCCGAACGTTTTTCGAGCTTTTCAAGGAACATTGTCAGTAATTCCATAGTTTTTCCATGCAAATGAAGCGTTGAAAAAGGATTGTCGATTTCAGTTATAGACTTAATGTTATCCAAGACCTGTTGCATTGCAGGTGTAATGGTCTCAAACAAATAAAAAGCCTTGTCCGATTGGAGAAGCCGACCGATATAGGTTTCATGTGCTGCATCAATCTTTTCAATCCAATCCTTATTGAAAGTCAGTGTAATATTTTCGTATCGTTTCTTTGGAGGAAAACTCCACTCAGTCGGGATGCTACTTGAAGGCATGAAAATGCCATCGAGCGTGTCCACTCCGACCGTTTTTGTACTTGTTCCAATTATCTGCTCGTGTTTATGCTCATTGATATAGAACATGACAGGAATCCATTTCGAGTTTTCCACCGAGCGACGTATCATAGTTATCGGCTCGTATGCTACGAAACTGATATAAGTCAATGTTAGCCATGGCAGAGGATAATATTGTTTGAAGAATCCACTACCAATAGAAGAAGGAATGGTAAATCCATCGTTTATTACTGATGTGCCAAATTGTTCGGCAACCATTTCCATCCAATCTTCAGGCTTATTGATTGCACAAAATTCTATGGTCATTTTATCATGTCTTTTTGCAAAGTTACAAACAAACACGGATAAAAACTTGAATTATTGCAAGTTTTTATCCGTATTACTCTCAAAAAAAAGAACCAATAGCTCCATTAGAAATGTTTTTAATGAGAGTTTATTCAAATGCGACTAAACTTGAAGGAACTCCTATGGCAGTAACAATTGGTTTTTGCGAGCATTCGCCTGTCTTGGTATTGTAGGTGTAATACCCCGTACCATTGTTACATATCATTCCAAAGACGATGAAGTCCTTGTAGCGAGTTATAGCAAAAGAGCCATTGCTGTCGGTCATTGGCAAATCAAGTTTTTCGATGGTTTTGTTCCAAATGTCGATTTTCACAGGTTGGAAGTCTTTCTTGAGTATTCCAAATTCTGTATCCGTTACTTTCACGCAACTATACACAATACCATTACCTGCATAGAAAGACTTAATCATATACTGCCCTGTTTTACCTATTCCTTTTATGGTTGTCTTCGATAGGTTGAACAGATAATCGCTATCCCATTTGTCGCTTCCTTTGCGGATACGCAGGAAACCTTCCTTATCGGCAACATTGAAGTTGTTGCCCGCACTGTAAAAGTAGATGTCACCTCGCTCGTCTATGAATGCGTCAGAATGGCGGAACAATCCTACAACACTTGTGCGGTTATCTTTGATAACTTCAGTCTTTTTTGTCTTGAGGTCAATGATAGCTACCTCTGCTCCAGTACCCGGTACGGAGGTATGAGGCGAATTGAGCTGATTGAGGGCAACATACATCTTTCCATCACGGATGACATTACAGCCGGGATCAGGATTGTTGTCTTGAACCGCATAAGACGAGAGGTCAATTTCATCTTCCTTTTGCAATGTTGAAGTATTGATTAACGCAATTTTTCCACGTCCGTGCAAAGCAACGTATGCCCGCTGTTCATCAACGAAGTTAATTTCTCCGGGTTGAGCCATCTGTTCAAATGTCATAGTACCTACTTTTATCAGTTCTCCATGGGCACCTCTTGTAAACTTATGTATCTTATCCCCGAATTTCCCTTCGGGTACAAGCACTGTATTACCCTTAGCAAAGAGATAGCAACCGAACCCGAATTCAAATGCTTTCTTATTGTCGGTTGCTTGAGGAGTCAAATCACTGAATGTCCCTACATAAGCACTTTTGTCCACATAATGCACAAAGGTGAAATGTTGCTGAACCTCTTGAGGAGTAGGCGTAGGTTCATCATTTTTGTTACAAGATGTCAGCCCTATGAAGCCGACCAGCA
>ERZ773180.176-NODE-176-length-44136-cov-16.079513_pt1 | contig 44136 bp, 35 predicted proteins | sample MGYA00511080_ERZ773180 | MGnify/ENA primary metagenome ERZ773180 (study PRJEB29015, sample SAMEA2738175) | human oral metagenome | biome: human oral; feature: human-associated habitat; material: saliva | place: China | collected 2178 ... | reverse complement strand
AGCAATCTGACAAAGTCAGTTGCCTCAAAACGTTAATCGAACCGATTATATCAACGTTTACAGACATTCAATAGTTTTCTCTTGGATGTCTTTTTTTGATAAAAAATCAAGAATTTCCACCATTGATTTTTACAGCAGAAACATGAAATATTTTTAATACATATTTTTAAAAATGCTCGATCTTATTTTTAGTATAAAAATTATAATATCTTTTGCTGAATATTTACTAAAGTGATAGTCAAAATACAAAACTACTCTCAAAAAGTGAGATTAAAAGTCTCATTTTTTGAGAGTAGTTTGTTGATATAAAAATAAAATTTATTTGATATAGGAGAGTATATTAATTTCAAAGTATACTATACCTTATTTCTCTATATAATTACAAACATTATTAATCTGTTCGTGAATTTCTGTACCAAATTTTTTTTCAAAAAATGCACTTCCGATTGTAAATGCCCAAGGATTTGCCTCAATGACTTCATCTAAACGTTCATAACTATCAACACTTCCAGCTAAACAAACGGGAGCCTCTATAGCTTGAACAAAAGCATTGTTTAGTTTGACAGGATCACCTGTATATCGGTACCCTAGCAAGTCAAATCCGTAAACTCCTTTTGCTAGATATTCCTTTGCTTCAGAAATCATGTCCTCGATAGAACCTTCTAGAATAGATGGGCGATTAGTAATTTGTCCAACAAATGGCATGTATTTCATGTTGTTTTCTTTGCAGAATTGATTGATTGAATCAAAGTAGACAGTCCCCATTAAAACATCGCATCCGCATTCTTTTGCAATTCGTGCACCTTGAAGACCATTCTCTTCATCGTATTCCACAACTTCAAGAAAAGTAGTTTTACCGTAAGATTTCATTTCTGAAAATAAAGACTTCATTTCAGAAATAGGAAGAGGTTTTTCCTTAAATCCCCAATACTGAGCTTTAGAGTTTTTACAGGATTCGAAAATTTCACTAGCATTTTCAACTGTGTGATCATTATGTGTCAGCATAACGATTAATTTAGGTGTGGTGTTCATAATAGTTCCTTTTATCTTGAATTTAAGTCTTTTTTGATAGTAGAATATTTAGATTATTGTTTAATCATTTCAGTAGGAATGAGCTTCGGATCATACATGACTTTTGAATGATTTTTTAAAATCAGTTCTTTTTCTAAAATTTGTTCAGTTATTCTATCTACTTTTTCACGATAAATCATAGAGTTACGATAGTAATGATCCCCTTCTTTTTTGAAATGATGATTTTCTTCAACTATCTGATAAGTGAACGGAAATTGTGATTCACTTCTTAACTCGCCGAAGAGAATCTCATTTTCAGTCCATGCTCTCAATTGAATAAGTTGGTCAGTATTATTTTTAAAACGATAGTCCTGATGATTATACTGTACAGAAGTTCCATTTGCAAATGGTTTCCTAGTACCTTTATCAGGGTCTAATGCATCAGAGTGAGAATGAAATTCTGTAATTTCCATAGGACTATGAACAATTAAAAGATGAAGCAAGTTAGCTAAATTACATAGCCCGCCGCCAATATCAGGTTCTACTTTACCATTAACAATAACTCGCCCTTCCTGGTATCCTTTTTTCTTAGTTGTATTACCAACTAAACTCCAAAAAGAAAATTCTTCTCCTGGATGAATGATAATGTTATTTAGATTTTTACTAGCAATCTGTATGTTGGTAGCTTTTCCTTTTTGAAGATTAATATCAATTCCAGGACCATGTTTTATCAGTTGGGTAGAATATGATGAAACTAAGTTAGGTAATATCTTTTCTTGACGAATCTTAGAGAATTTTTTTCCTTGTTTAAAGTTCTGGATATGTCGTTTTAGATTTTCTTTTTTTAAAGAGATTTTATATGTTGTAGGACTAATTTCACAAAATAATAGATCCTTATTCCAAAAAACCATGTTGTTTCTCCTTTTTGATCACATCTAAATTTTTATTTTTTTGTCTCAAAAATGGGTAAGTATGAAGTATTAATTTTTCAACCCATCGTTTTTTACCAATTCCGCCTTCTTTAGGATCATATAAAAAATCAACCAAGATAGTGGAGATATTTGCCCGACTAGCTCCCAGGACATCTGTAAAAAGTTGATCTCCAATCATAACTGTTTCAAATGGCTTTAGCTGCATCATGTTAAGAGCTTTTTTAAAGTTCTTAGGATTTGGTTTGTCAGAAAGAGGAATAAAAGGCACAGATAAGTGTTGATTAAATTCTGATATTCTTTCTTCGTCGTTGTTTGACAAAAGAAAAATTTGGAAACCAATGGCTTTGAGATTTTGAAAAAGTTCAATAACTTGTTCTGTAGCAGGGGCACCATGCATCACAAGAGTTTGATCGATATCAAAAATTAATCCTTTAAAACCAAGTTGATACAATCTTTGATAAGGAATATCAAAAACAGTTTTTGCTCGTGCCGCCGGCATGAATGGAAACATATTGTATAAAGCCTTTCATTGAATATATATCAATAATTCTAGCACATATATAGAACAAGGTCAACAGTACTATATCTGTTTGAGAGTGATGTGATTAATATCCAATTTTTAAAAAATTATATAAAATTGTTTTATAGTAGATGTTGTTTTAAAATACTTTTAACTGCTTCAACAAGAGCATCTTCTGGAAAGACAGTGGTAGAAGCAGGTGTAATAACGTGGAAGGCTCCGTGAGTTTCACTATTTAGAATATGTCTTTGGTACTTTCCTTCTTTACCAAATACATAACGAGGAGCATTCCCTAATTTTTCGTAGTAGGCTGGACCGATAAATTCTGGTTTCATTTTTAAAGTTTCTGGGATCATAAGTTTTTTCCTTTCTGATTGTAAAATAAAAAGAGTTAAGCTGGTAGCTTCACTCTTGAGTAGTAATGAGTAAAAAGTTTTCGTTTGAACATTCTGGTATAAAATTGTACTTCACCTTGAGCAAAGCCAGTAAGCAGTGATTGGTTGGCAAGTTTATCTAAAGCCTTTTGGGCTTGATGATAGAGTTGTCCCTGGAGTTGTTCGGATGTAGAAAACATATCATAGGTGAATATGTAATTATTGTAGAGTCGTTCACATTGTTGTGCGAAAAAAGCTAGACATAGTGTTCTCCTTTATTGTAAAAGTAAAAAGCTACTAAGAAAATGGACTTAGTAGCTAGAGTAAATCTATCTAGTAAATTAGATAGATAGCAGTAGAAAAAAGTTATTTGGTTGAAGGATTCTTCCTTCACGGTGGCAACGTTTAGCAAGGTGCATTGTATCAATTACCATCGCTTGCCCAGCCAATCTCATCAGGTAGTCGTTGTCATACCATTAAGATTCTCTTACTCCCTTTGGCGAAGCCAGTTCACTTTACTATTCGGAAAAGTGCGAAAGTCCGAAATGCGTGGAAGCCCACAAGAATTGAGTCTTGTTTTCTATCTTCACTTCAACCATAAAACGGACTTGACTTTTCTTATCAAAACATTTACAATAAAGGTACGAAGTTTATGTGTTGTTCTGATGATCAGTCCTCTGGTTGTCAGACGCACTTTTTATTTAATTGTCAATGATCTAAGCCTTCTAAAATAAGGTTATTATTTTTAGAAGATATATACTCTCTCGAATATATTTATATTATATACTCAGTTGAATATATTGTCAAGAGATTATTACAAAATATTTTAAAATTTTTTGAGGAATTAGCAATGGGATTTCCAGAACGATTAAAAGAACTCCGTTTAAAAAAAGGATTGACACAAAAGGAAATTGCGGAAGAATTTGGTATCAAGCAACCTAATTATCAGCAATGGGAAAGTGGAAAAAGAAAACCATCTTCTAAAACTTTAGAGAAATTTGCGAATTTTTTTGGAGTTACGATGGACTACCTTGCGGGGAATGACGAAGAGTTAGATAATGTAGAACTCCTTTTCCGTATGAATTCAAAAGGTCTAACTGAGGAAGAGAAGAAAATCTTCAAAAAAGAGCTAATTCAATTTATGGAAGAACGGAAAAAGAGATTTATAAAGAAATAGCTATCTATAAATATTTTAGGAGAGATTATGTCTAATATTATTGCGTACTTTATTTTTGTTTTTTTTGTAGGAATATATTATCTTTATAAAAAAAGGATTAATAGACGCTTTGGCGAATCACCAATAAGTAGAAAAATAGAACAAATTTATAGGAAATGGTATCGGAGAAATGGAAGGATACTAAATAAAAGTGTCACTAAAGTTCCAGAAATAAATAAAGTTTTATTTGAACTAAAAGAGAAAATTGAAGAGCAAGGGATAACAAAGGATCATGTTATTTTTTATATCGAAACTTTAAAAAAACCCATTTCAAAAGTAGGTATTAAGGATTTTATTATTGCTATTTTAGGTTATTTAATGACAAATGAAATAGTTAAAAAGCAGCTTGAAATAATTGATTTTAAAACAATAAATAATTTAATTTCTCAAATTCTACAGGATCAGGAAACTATCATTTTTGTAAAAAATATTATTCTTTTTATCTTAATTTTTGTCATTGTGGCATCTCTTATTTTTCTAACCTACATCATAGCAACATTAGATACGATACATAAAGATAACCAGAGAATGTTTGTTTTAAATAGTTTAACAACAATATGGAATTATGACGTAATCGAAGATATTCAAATTAATGAAAATAATTTAAGAACTGATGTTATTTATAAAAATTTTAAATTTTCCGAGAGTAATTTGGATAAAATATTTAACCTCTCAATAGGAGAAGGTGCTATAAAAAATTTTAATATCGTTAGCGAAATAATGTTAGATAATTCGAATGATCGTATTAAGTTCGGAACGAATATTGGTGTGTTTTGTTTGGGATTTTTCTTTCCAATATTGTTTGAAATATGCTTTAGTTTCTTTTACTATCTTCTAATTAATACAATTTCACAATTTAATATTAATATACTTGCTTCAACTATACTAATATTTGGTTCAGGGATTATCTTACCTATAATATATTTAATGCTAACATCATTTTATAATTCCCAAATAGATATTTTTGCTAAAAGAAAAGATAGTGCTACAAAAACTTTTTTGGGAAGATCATATTTTGAAAAAAAAATAACTTGGCAAAATTGGATTCAGTTAGTTATACATTTGATCATTTCAGTAGCTATATGTATTTTTTATTGGAATAACACTAGAAAAATGATTTCTGATTTATTTATAATTTCATTTCCAGTTATTATATTATATGTTACTGCATACTTTGCTACTAGATACTCATTTGAGGAATAGTTTAATAGAAAGTGGACATCTGTCCACTTTTTTTATATAATAAACTCAACCAAATAGGTTTAGTTTTGTAATCGATACTTAAAGGAGGTGTCGTTCTTTGGAGGAATTGTATGCAAGAATAAGTAAGTCTACAAAACATGTGTTATATCAGTACATGAAGGATCATGATATTTCATTACTAAATTATAATTTCAACTACTTCTTTCAACACTGTATTCAGGAATATCAAATTCAAGTAATTAGTCACCATTTCTCAAATCATAGGATTGAAGGATTAACTATTATTGATAAATTAGGTATTAGTTTTTCTTATGAAAAGGATAATCCAATTGTAAAGCAGAATTTTACTCTGTGCCATGAACTAGGGCATTTCATACTTAAGCATGAAGGCACTTATTTTGCTGAATCTATTGATAATCAGGAGAGCCTAATAGAGCGAGAAGCGAATATTTTCTCTGCTGTAGTATTAATGCCTGACATTGTTTTGTTATCGAAGATTTATTATAGTTGCGACACCTTTCAACACATTCAAAATAGCCTCGATGTCTCAAAACAGGCATTGTTCTTTCGCCTTTTAGACCTTCTCAGAGAATATTATCCTGGAAAAGAAAGTACCATTAGGCAAGCTATTGAGTCATATATTGACGGACAAAATGCATCACTGTTACTTTTATTTCATAGTATCAAAGAACAGATTATAAAGGAATTTAACGACTACCAAACTTCTCTAATCAATAAGATAGAGCCAGCAGTGAGCAAAAGAGGCTTCGTAACTAGTCAAGAGTATCCTGAACTTCTGAATCAAGAGAATTGGAAAACAATAAAGGCTAGCCGTGACAATTTAAAAGTATGGCTCATCTATGATAAAGGAAAATCTATAGCTTATGTTTGGGATAAAAATAAGCTAACAGACAAAGAGGCAAAACAAAAAGCTGAATTGAAATTACTATTAACGTGAGGAAAACGATGTATCAACCAGAAAAACTAAAAGCTCGTAGAAAAGAGCTAAAAATGACCCAAAAAGATATTGCGGATCAATTAGGTATCACCTACCAAGCCTATTCTGCATGGGAGCGTGGAGTAAAAAAACCATCTAGAGAAAAAGTGCAACAGCTGGAGCAGATTCTAAATGTCCCAAAAGGTTATTTTACGGAGATAGAAATCGTCAGGATATACAATGCTTTATCAGATGAAGGAAAAGATCAAGCACTTAGTTATGTTAGAAGTCTAGTTCAAAAAGAACAATGTAAGAAAGTTGTTTCGATATCAGAAAAACTATACGAATACCATGTTTACGAAAAAATGTCTGCTGGTATCGGTTCATCGGTTTATAACGATCAGAACTATGATACTGTTTATTTTGATAAAGAACTAGCCCATGATTTCGCCTCATGGATTTCTGGTGACTCAATGGAGCCCAAATATCAAAATGGCTCTGTGGCTCTCATTCGTGAGACAGGATTTGATTATGATGGAGCAGTTTATGCAGTAGTCTGCAATAGCCAGACTTATATTAAACGAGTTTATCGAGAGGAGCATGGCTTAAGGCTGGTTTCTATCAATCCAAACTATAAAGATATTTTTCTTTCGTATGATGAAGATCCTAGAATTGTAGGGATTATTGTTGGGAATTTCTTACCTGTTGAACCGTAATATTGTTGATTATCTTGAAGGTGGAATAGAATCTTTTAAACATAAAGTTAAAATATATAAAAGTATTATTTAATTAAAATAGTTGAACCATAGTTTTTTAATTTAAAGAAATTCTTTCTACAATAGTTGTTAATTAGAAGAATTATTTTCCTTTAAATTATAGTAATAAAAAGGGATATTTGCTATCCATTTCACCAATTTTATTGATATTTAAACATGCTAAAGCAAGCCCAACTTTATCTCTATTATATGACTTTACACAAAGAAAAGCCCTTAGAAGCTTGGGTTCTAAGGGCTTTGTCTTCAATCTGAAAAAAGTATATTTTTAATTTTTCTAAGTACGTCTAGACGTTTTAAAACTCATGTTGTGATTGCATTACGTTCAATACTTCTTGCATACTTCCAGCCTTCCAATTTGCCTTAGCATTAAATAAAGGCAATGGGTAATCGTAATATCCAATAGTAGCAATACCAGCATTAGTTGATCCCTGTATCCCTGAGTACGAATCTTCAATAGCAATTGTCATCCGAAACAATATAATCAAAATAATTCTTCAAATCCAGTTTTTCAAGACTTATTTCTATACTGAAACAACATCTTTCCAGAACTTCAATAATTTCTTTTTGTGTTAAATCATTATTTAACTAAATCTTTGGAGGCAATACGTTTTCAAATCTACTTTTTTACCATAGGTTTTGAGCCTTCAACACAGATTACTAAGCCAAAAATGCTCTAAATTTTTGAAATTCTAACAAATTCCACTCAACTTTATCATCATCTTTGACTTTCACAATATCTTCCTCAAAATAACATGGAATAAAGATAGTTTTCTTTTGAAACGGTTGTAGGAGGAAAATCTCTCCTACACTATTATTGATTCTGAGAGAAAATTGCAAAATATCATCTACCAAACTTTCAATTATTAAGATTTTTTGCAGTTTATCTGAATTAGAATCGCAAGGCTTCTCAATAATATAATTGTCGAATTTTTTCATTCTAACTTCCTCTCCACTATTTCTTCCTTTATCAAGAAAAAGTTACCTCAATATTAATAAAGTACAATTCTAAATTAACTCCAATTATTGATTCATGATAATATTTCAGTAACTCATCGTGCAATTAAAAACAAGGATTTTTATTTCAAACGATCCATCGTGATCACTTCATCAGCCATCTCCCAAATTGCCGGATTATGTGTTGCGATAATGATTAGCCTATTATCATCTCGAAGAGATAGCAAAATCTCCATAATCAACTGAGAGGTTGCTGGGTCTATTGAAGCTGTTGGCTCATCTGCCAGAATAAGGGGTGGATTCTTTAAGATAACTTTTGCCAAGGCAACCCGTTGCGATTCTCCGCCCGATAACTCAAAGATGCGCTTATCTAGGTCAAGATAAGCCAGGCCGACCTGTTCTAAAGCCTGCTTCTGCCTCAACCGCTGTTCCGACCGACTCAACTTTTGACCAATGAGACCTAGCTTAAGGTTTTCTTCAATACTTTGGTTTTCAATTAAGCCAAAGTTCTGGAAGAGGTAGCCCAATTCGTGACGGAAAAAATCACTCGATTTATAATTGGCCAAGTCTTTACCTCGGTAAAAAATCGTCCCATCATAAGATTCTAATTTCCCAATCATGTTCATCAAGGTTGTTTTTCCGCTACCACTTGAACCAATTAAGGCATAGACTTTTCCAGCCTCAAATGTCATTGAAAGATTCGAAAATAACTCTCGTTCTCCAAAAGATTTACTCACCTGTTTAAGTTCAATCATATTAACCTCCCTTCAAAACAAGCATGGACATCTTGTTTTCTTTCTGCATTTGGACATGTAACTGTAAAAGAGATAGACCAGTAAAGAGTAACAAGACTAAGAAAGCAACTACTATCTCTACCTGAAGAAATACACTCGCAACAAATCCCAGTAAAAACACACCCAGTTGAGCAAAGAGATAAGTGCGATGGATTTCTAAGAACCTGAGACCTGCAATGCGTTTGATAAAAATGGCACGTCTAAATTCTTCAAAGTAGAGCCTATTCATAGTGTTAAACAACAAGATTGAAGTTGCAATCCCAAGCACAGCTCCTGCTAGCATTACCCAACGTTCCCTCTGGATATTATCCAATAATGTGATGTAGTTGTGGTAACCTGTTTGCATTTCTGAGACCCAATTTTCAATGCCTTGTCTCTGGATAAGCTCCTGGGCATCAGACAATTGATTAAAGAGAACGTAGTTCTGTACTGCGTCTACCCAAAACAAAATGGACTGTGGACCAGTTGATTTGGGTGTTATAACAATGATGATTGGATCTTTCAAAAACTGCTGGTAAGAAATAGGGGTCGTATTATACACAAAACGATCCTGACCTGATTCCAAATAACCTACCGTAGCAGTCATTTGCTGTCGTTCATCTTGACTAGACATGCGACTGGTTAAGTCGTCTTCAAAAACAGATTTATAATGTTCTTCCTCTGAACGGAGGTGTTCAGGCAGCAATAAGACAAACTCCCCTACATCAAGGTGATTCATCTTTTGCTCAATAGTTGTATCTACAGGAATGTTTTGACGCTCCAAGTATTGCGGTGTGACGATAAGGACATTGCCATTCGGGCTGTAATCGTGCCATTCTGTAGAGGTTGTCAAGTTTTTGGAGGAAGCCATGCCATTTTGCAAAGTACGGTCAATTAACTGGTGTCTAGATAAGAAAGCCTTTTGTTCTGAAACAGCCAGATCCATCAATTGATACCAAGTTCTGAGTTTCCTTTGAGCTTGTTCATCAAAACCAGGACTCGTTCCTTCACGGCTGATTGATAGGGTAATCAGTTGCCTTTCCTGACTCCAAACCTCTTGTCCAATCCGATGCTGTTGCCAGGCTTGGGAATACTTTAAGCTACTCCCTATTCCCAGCGTTACAATAATAATCGCTAATAGTTGACCGATTAAAATCAAACTAATGATTCCTCTGACAGGCACTTGCCCTTTTATAATCTGCATCAGGTGTATCTTTTTTATCCCAACTGCGAAGAGTTGAGCGAAAAACAGGGAGATCGACAACAAGATGAGATTATAACTGAGCAAGCCTTCTCCTATGGTCATTAGGGATTGCGTTGGAAGCGACAGAATTTTTTGCATAAGAATGGCGAGCACGCCAGCTAAACTGAAACCAACAGCTATCCCTTTCAAATCCTCACCAACTGGTCTAAGGAAAATGGACCACCGTTTCTCTCCTGAAATGAGGCGAATGCCCGACGACCGTAATTGGCTAATTTGACTAATTAAAGTCAGTGCTACAAAGGTTAAGATGAAAATCAATAGACTGATTAACTGAAATCCGTTACTAAAGATAGCCATTAACGTAGATAGTTTAGATGGAATTGTCAGGTGCATGTTAGTCAAGCCAAGTTGACTTAGCTCCTCCCTTAGCAAGTGAATATCTAGGTGTCCATCGAATACAAAATAGTTTGTTTCAACACTACTACTTTGAGCATCTTCTAGATTTTTTTCCTGGAGCCCATCAGGCAACTTTCCGTTCCCAAAGGTCGTATAAGAAAAAACTGTAGTACCTTCTGAGTTAATATCTTGGTGTTGAATCGCAATAAAGCTATCCGTTTCTTCTGCTAGTTTTTCCAAGCGTGTAGCAACATGCTGAAAAGTTGTTTCAGGGGAAGAATCATGTACAACAACGTTGGGGTAATAATGGGAGACATATGTATCAGTCCAAATGGTAAATACCCAAACAAAGAACAAACTAGCAAGCAGGTTGGATATGAGTATAAATAATTTTTTCATAGTGCATTCCTTATTCTAAAATAGAGGACAGAAATACCCCTGCCCTCTATAAACTAACAAGCTTACTAAACTATTGATAAAAGAATCTTCTTCAATTATTCTTTACCATCCCGCATCAAATGTAACTTGCTCCCCAAAATCTGTATTAACAAACGCATAGGCTGCAACACGTGCTCCTTTATAAACTATTTTTTGATTGTCACGTCCAATACTTCCAACATAGGCCCAGTGAAACCGTGAACCATGATAATAATTCGAATATGCTCCCCAATTTTTTGGATCATGATGGCCTCCATAGTTCCACTCGCCACCACGGTAAGAAAATGCCAAAACAGGAGAAGCCAAACTAAATGCCAAAACGGCAATGGATGATGCAACTACTGTTCTAATTTTTAACATATTATTACTCCTCTGAATGAAATATTATGAAAATGAGCGAAATGCAACTACACATTTTAATTAGGAATCTCAGTCTGAATTATAGTATCCTATTTTTTCCTCCTTTCTAACTGCACGTTCCTTTCTACAGACAGAGACCTAATTTTATAAACCAATCTTAAATACTTTAGATTTTGTAACTCATAATTTTCAACAGTTGGTTAGCTATGAAAGCATTTTATCCGTTACCATAACACGGATCTCCTTTAATTAAACTAATGAGAATATCTAAAACTAAAAGTCATACCTGTACTTGTAGGATTATAATGATCTAAGGTCATCAAAGTGCTAAATTCTCAAACCAACTTCTACCGTCAATAAACGTGGAAGTTAATTTGTCAAAACAATGCTATTAAAAAATAAAAGGGAAAACTTTTTTGTTAAATAAGTTTATCGTTACTATTAACCACATATAGTTTTTAGCCAATCAACCAAATGTGGTCTAAGGAATGGGATTAAGAATAGACCTACAATGATACCTAAAATAAATATTAGAAACATTTTTTTGAAGCTTCTTTTGTTCATCTATGGACACCTCCCTGAATGGTCGATTACGACTCCAGGACATGTGTACGGACCACTTTTGGGAATTACAACTTGTCTTGCGCCGTTTCTTACTTGTTGTAAAATATAATTGTGAATATTACGTAATCCCCAAGCAACTCATTCCGAAGGCGCTTTTCCTGTCACATACGTTATTGTTCCATCTATAACCCAACCAACAAAAATTCCTCCAAAAAAGATTGCTGTAGCGCCTATAGCTCTACGGTCTTCTGTTTTTATTAGAGCACTTTTATTGTTAGGAATTATTTCATTTACACTTACCGTTAAAGTAAGTAGGGGAGAGCTAGTGTAGATAATAGCGATAAAAAAGTAATTTTTTTAATTATTTTTTTATAGTTACCCTCCTAATGTTATTTTGTACAGTGGGATGCTATATAGAAAAACGAGTTTCCCTACTTAAATTAATTGAGTTTTCCCTATGTTTTTCAAATCTATTTTGTATCCTCTTGAAACGAAAAATCAATCTTCATATACAGTATTTTGTTAGATAGTAAAGTTCTAATACTAACAAATCTGTCCCCTAGTTATCTCATTTCTATTAATGGAATCCCCACCATCTCCAAATGTCTAACAAGTTGAAGAGTGGGAGTGATGCTACAAAAAATAAATAAATAGTGATTTTTTTCATGTTTTTCACCTCTTTCTTTAATATATATGATATACTAAACACATATCGAAATGTAAAAATGTCACATATATACACATAATTAGAGGTGGAGTTGTTATGCGTTGGGATTACGGTACGATCTATAAAAAAATACGGAAATCAAAACATATTAGCCAGGAGGAAGTTTGTCAGGGTTACATTTCAAGAGCGCACTTATCGCGTATTGAATCGAACCAAGTGGCACCGAGTTTTGAGTCGATGGAGCATCTTCTAAAGCAAGTTGGCTTAGATTTCGAAGAATTTCGATATATATGCCATTCCTACCACCACTCCGATAGGGAAGAAATTATCTTATTAGCAGAAGATAACAATGCCTACCAATCAAATGATAAATTATTGGAACTGAAGAATAAGAGTGTAGCTTATTTAAAAAAACATCCTAATGATATTCCTGTGTTAAATATACTAAAGAGAGTAGATGTCATTCTTTGTTTGCGAGAATCTGGTCCAGATGAGAAGGTAAGAATGATGGCTATGGAAGCTTGGAATGAAATTAAAAATCAGGATGTCTGGTATCATAGTGACCTTAAATTAATTGTCGTTATTTTATTTACACTTCCACTAGAAACAGTGATTTCTATCTGTGATGAAGTTATAGACAGGCTTAATGATTACTCTGATTATACAGAGATTCTTCCTACTAAGTATAAATTACTCTCTAATTTAGCTAGTATTTTTCTGTGGAATGGTTTGATGGAGAAGTGTACTAGTATTAGTTATCTATTGTTAGATACGGCCAAAAAAAGTAAGCGATATGATTTTCTAGGAAACGCTAAAGTGACACTTGGAATTTGTTTAACTGATAAAAAGTTGGTCGATGAAGGATTGCAACTACTCGAATTAACGGATGAACAAACACTATTGGAAGCATGTCAGTCAGATGTGAATCGTTTTTTCAAGGAATGAGTTTCTAAATGGATTTAGTCATAAAACAGTTTGTAGATATAATCAATATGTTATTCTGTGCATGCTCAATGGATATTGGGTAAGGGATAGAAATCTATACATTATCCCATTAGATCAGCTAGTTAAGCAATAGAAAGAATGATCATTTAATTTAATAAATAATAATTTTAAATTGCACCCAAAATGTTAGAATTCATCTAACATTTTGGTTTTTTTTTAATATAAAATACAATAATTTTCAATTATCGAATAAAGAGATTTCCGTTCAGAAGGCTTTGATAACATAGTTTGAACCACTAAATACTGGGGAAAATATTTTGAGTTCATTTGTCTAAGTATAAAATGTGTATATAAGAGACAATTTGACATTTGCTTTTTTATTTTGTGTATTATTATTCTAGAAAGAAAAAATAGATTTCAATTTTAAAATCGTTCGTTATCTTTTTATTGTAGATAAATAGGTAATGAAGTAATGCTATAGAAAGGAAAAGTGATTCCATTGAGCTATATAATAAATATTATGGTTTTAAAAAGAAACAACTTGATCTAGTTTAGAAAGGATAATGAAAAATGTTCAAATGTTCTAAAATATTAGGTACATTCACAACTGTACTAAGTTGCATTTTATTAGCAGGTAATGTAGCCGCATCAACAAAAACCGAGTCTATTGCATCAGATACAGGTATTATTGATGGAGGAGTCGATTTAAATACTCAGCCAAATGAGGCACCAAAATATTCTGAACGAGCTCCAAGACCGCGACAAAAAGAATTGCCTATAAAATTTCAAACTCAAATTAATGACTATTATTGTGGACCTGCTTCAGCCTCTATGATTGTGACGTCTTTAGGACGGCCACGTTCACAACAACAAATGGCGACACTACTGGGTACTACCGCAAATGGGACAAACGCGGGGAATAATGTATCAAATGCATTAAATACCGTCATGAAAGGAAGTCGATATAAATTCAACTGGGTTTGGCATAAGTATTCAGATATAAATACAATAAAAGATCATATTACTCATGCTATTAGCTATGGAAACCCTGTCATGGTTAATACCATGGAAAGCCCTGGTGATTGCTACTTAGCAGGTCATAATATTGGTACAACACTTTATCATTATGGTATTGTTGCGGATTACTTTGATTATGGAAATTCTGTGACATATGTTGATCCAGGATATGGAAGATATAATGGTTTTCGTATGAATCAGCGTGTTTCTATTAAAGATATGAGTTATGCTACGGGTGGTCGTGGATATGCTTGGTAGATTATAAGTCAGGAGGTATAGGCTGATGAAGAAAAAAGATCTTGTCAAACAAAAATTTTTAAGTTTTATCATCATCGGTATTATCATTCTCTTATCAGCCTGCACTCTTGTAGGACCACAAAAAAAATCTCCTTCCGGTAGTACCAATGTGTCTAGGAAAATAGGATTCGAGGAAAGAAAGGCAGAAGATTTATTAAAAAATTCTATTTCTATCCCTTATCCAGATGGGAAAATCTTTACACCTACCGCGCTGTCAAATGATGGTATTGCTTATGGCGAGGCTGTTGACCAAGGACACGAAGATCAGAATTATCTTGCCAGTATGAATTTACATACCAAGGACTTTCAAAAGATAAAAGATGTTGAAAAGACATCTAATCTGACTCATGTGGCTGTTAGCTATGTAGATCATGATATTGTTGTTTTTGAAGAGTATGATCAACTCAATCAGACAGGGATTTACTATCTTTGGAAGATAAAAGACAAATCTTTAACGACACTGATCGATAGGAGACCTATTGGAACAGTTCCAGTTACTCAAGTAGCTCGTTCCAACCAGAAACTCTTTATAAATTATGAAGTAGGCGATAGCCTATATCAAATTGAAGAATTTGACCTTGAAACAGGGGCTCATCAGACGATTGAATCAGAAAATAGCGGTTTTCCGACTGTCTTTAAAGATTACTTGTATTATGTACAAATTGATAACACAGCTTTAACTACAAAAATTGTAGCCCACTCCTTAAGTGATGGGCAGAAAAAAGTTATAGATCAAACAAAGGATGATCAACGCTATTATGTCGATTTAATGACGAATGGGCACAATCTCCTATACTTGGTTGCAAATAATAAAGATGCTTCATTTACCTTTGAAAATAAAAACCATAAGAAGATATTTTCCACTTCACAGGCAGAAACCTCCATATATCACAATATTTATCTCACATATATGGGAGAAAGAAGAAGTGAGGAGCGTGTTAAATCTCAATATTATTTGTGGGATTTAAAGCATCGGATTCATTATTTATATGATCATGGCCCCATTTTACTATCGGATAAAGGGATTCTATGGATTCAATTCAAAAAGAAGGATAGTGAGATTCCAAAAGGTGAAATCTATCGAAATGAATACTCCGTAATGCGCTATCAGGAATGGTAGAAAGGAGAAAAATCATGAGAAAAGTTCATTTATTTCTTGTATTTCTAGCTTTGCTTGGTTTATCTGGCTGTACAGAGACACAAAAAGAAAGCCAAACAAGTCCTTCCAGCTCTCGTAAGGTCACATCCTCTTCATCAACAACAGTTAGTGTAAAAACAAAGGAGCGTACAGAACCTAATCCACCAATGCCAGCAGAGGTAGCAGAGCGATTAAAAATTAAGGAAGGCAGTACGGAAGCCGGAACTCAGCAAACTTTGCCATCTTCAACCAAGGAACAAGTTTCAATACCAGAGAATACGCAACCTTCTCAATCGGTCAAACAAGAAACATCGTCCAAAGAGAATCAAGGAATCCGAAAACTATTGCCGATTTCTTTAAAACTTCAAGAAGAATGGTATTTCTGTGCTCCTGCGACAGTCCATATGATGCTGGCTAGTCGAGGTGTTAGCGTCTCTCAACATCAATTAGCTAAGGAAATGGGGACTTATAATCCCTATGGGACTCATAATCGAGATGCCATTCGCGTCTTGAATCAGAATCTATTTGGCTATCCAGAACCAAGTGGAAACCAAGCAGGTTATCGACTAGCTACTGTAACAGACGCTCGTCCAGATTCTGAAGATATCCGAATCTTTAAAGAACGCGTGCGCAAAGATATCGATGATGGGTATCCTCTCTATTACACCTTCAATGTGGCACAAATCTATCCTGGAAAAAGTGGGGAACATAATGTTGTTGGAGTAGGCTATGAATTGACAGCAGATGGCAAGGACATCTCAGCAATCTATTATCTAGATCCCGATACACATGTACAGGATCCAACCTATGGAGGGTTGAAGAAACTGACACCAGAGGAGCTGTTAGCAGCCATGGCTACGTGTGGTGAGAAAAATTATGCTTGGTGAAAAAGTAAGTCGTGAAATGGATAGAGGTGATTTAAATTTCAAGAAATAAGAGTTGATAATATAATATTAAGATTGTATCAAAATTAAATTCGTGAATTAGAAAAGATGAATTATGTATTCCGCTAAATCAGTTAAAAGATTATGCTTCATTAGGTGAAAAAAATGAGAAAATTTACAAGAATAATCATAATGTCGATGGTATTCATTCTTAGTTTTCAAAATATAAAACTTGTGAATGTAGATACAATTAGTGATACCGAAAGTAGCGATAAAAAACAAAGTATTCTAAATGATATTCCAAATAAAGAAATAGAATATAAAGAGTACGGTCTAAATGCTCCTGTATTAGGTGATTTAAAAACAATGGAACGGACAAGTGTTGGTTCGTGGAGCTGGCGAGACGGTCTAATTTGTGTAACAGATCAAGGTTTTGGTGTAGGCCCCTTTAATACTTGGCATGCTGGAATAATTGCGCCACAAAAAAATTACTCTGTTGCAGAGGCAGCTAATAGTAATAGTCCTGTAAGATTAAGAAAAGGAAAGTGGACTCAAGGAACTGTTTGGCAAGTAGGAGTAAAGACAACAACTATTCAACAAGATTGGAATGCCGGTCATTGGGCAGGTGAGCAGGTAGGAAAACCCTATAATTTAAATTTTTGGAATGCTCGACAAACAAATAGTTTTTATTGTTCTCAACTTGTATGGGCTGCGTATTACTACACATCAGGAATCGATTTGAATAAAAGTGACAATGATCTTGGCTCAGCAATTGCAATTCATCCGGGTGAATTTGTTAAAAATTCTAAAACAACTATTGTATACAGAAATAGATAGTAGGAATGATATATGAAACGCTCTTATCTTTTTGGGATTTTATTTCTATTCTTCCTTTTGCTTTCTTGTTCTAAGGTCCAAACACCAATGTTTCAAGTTGATCCAGAATCGAATCTTTACTTGGTCACCTCAAAAAGTATTCAATCATATACTAAGAAAGAGAATAAGCTCGAGTTACATCGAGTAGAAAAAATTGATGTAGCAACGTATGTTAATCTCTGGTTTTCGTGTTTAAACAGTGGTGATAAGATGATCGTAACTGAAGGTGATGATTTTGCACCAATAGATCATCAAAATATCATTTCAATTGATTTTTCCAAAGGCGAGATAAGGAAAAATCATACTAAGAATTATGCAATGATGGGATCAGGTATCTCTTCTAATTACTTTTATACTGCTCAAACAGATGCAAACTCAGGAATATTAACAGTCTTTTCTCTTAATGGAAAGCAAGTTTTTCAGAAAAAATTTAACCAAATGACAGCAATTTCGAGTCAGATTGTTGAAAACAATTCTAACGTATATGCTGAGATTGCTTATCAAGATCCAAAACGAAATCGTCCAGAAGGCGTGTTGGATTCAGATTTAATAGTACTAAATGAAAAAGAGCATTGGAAAGAAAAAGATAGAATTCGATTAACTTCAGATGGTAAAAAGGTTGAAATGTTAGAAGGCTTGGCAATTGTCAAAGATAGGGCATTCGTAAGTATCTCTGCAATTCGTGATACAGATACTTTTGAGAAGGTGGCAGGAAACCAATTGTTGTCAATCGATTTGCACACTGGAGAAAGGAAATTATTTACCTTACCCAATCCTTATCCTAATATGCTTTATCCAAGTCCAGATAATCATTACCTTGTCGTCAAGCACGAGGTAGAAGGAAAGAATATTTTATCTGTTCTTGATTTACAAAATGAAACTATAAAAGCGATTGTGTTGGATGACAATTCAGGTGAAACACCAGAGGAAATATATTCTTTTGCAATTTCAAATGAAAATATGTTGTATCTAGCTACTGATCAACATTTATTACAATATAGTCTCAAGGATGCTAAGTTGATTGAGAAACAGAAATTAAAATTGGGAAAAGATGATTTTCCAATCGGATTAAGAATCGTAGAAAAAGACTTAGGGTCAAATTAATAATAAACAGCATCCCAAAAGATAGGTGTTATATCTTTTGGGATGTTTTGTTATGAAAATTAATATGTAGAAGAATGAAAATCTGTGCTATTACCCTATTCTTCATTGATTAATTTTTGGGCTTACCACTTGATCAGCTTGTTTCCAAATGGTTGGATTATGTGTTGCAATAATGATCAGACATTCCTTATTTTTTAATGTTAGGAGTAAGTCCATAATCTCCTGTGAGGTCTCAGGATCAAGAGCGGCAGTTAATTCATCTGCCAAAATTAGAGGAGGATCTTTTAAAATGATCTTTGCCAAGGCTACACGTTGTGCTTCTCCTCCAGAAAGCTCATATACTTTTTGATTTAGTTGAATATAAGATAGTCCTACTCTATCTAATACTTCTTCTTTAGTCTCTCTCTTTTTTTGTTTGTCTAATTTACGACCAATTAATCCCAAATCTAAATTTTCTGAAACAGTTTTATTATCGATAAGTCCAAAATTCTGGAAGAGATAACCTAGTTCATTTCTGAAATAGTTTGTTGGTTTAATCTTTCGTAAATCTTTCCCTTTATATTGAATACTTCCCTGATCATAAGGTTCTAGCTTGGCTACCATATTTAGTAAGGTTGTTTTGCCACAACCACTATTTCCGATAAGAGCATAGACTTTACCTGCATCAAAATTTAAGTTCAAATCACTAAATACCGTCCGGTCCCCAAAGGTTTTTGTTAGTTGATGGATTTTAATCATTTCTATGCTCCTTTCAATATAATACTAGCCATCCTATCTTCCTTACGAGAACGATGCATTAGTATTAAAATAGAATTCAAACCAAAGACGCAAGAGGTTAGAAAGACTACCCAAAGTTTATTTGTTAGCAAAAGACCAATAGCCCCTCCCAAAATGAAGATAACTATTTGCCAGATAAAAAATTTCTGGTGTAACTCAAAAAAATTTAATCCTGATATTTTCTTAATAAGAATAGTTTTACGAAATTCTTCAAAGTAGAGGATTGTCATTGTATTAAAGAGTAGAATTGAGGTAGCAATACCGAGAAAACCACCAGCAATGATTGTCAATATTTCAACTTGAATGTTGTGACTCATACCACGATAAACATAATAGGCAAGATCATACTGACTGATATATCTCTTTATTCCACCTTGTTCAACTAGTTTTTTAGTGGCATCCAAACCTTTAAAATACAGATAATCAGATGGATAAGTGAAGAAAGCATTTTGATTTTTTCCAAAAGAGCTTGGTTTAAGGACAATAAGTATAGGATCACTTAGAAATTGTTGATATGAGATTGGTGTAGAATTATATACGAAACGCTTCTTATTGTTTGAAATATAGAAAACACGAGCTTTCATAGCCTGTTGAATTTTATTTCCCTTATCGTCTCGAATCGCTAGGAAATCTTCATAAATTTGACGCAATTTATCTTCTTGATCTTTTAATTTTTCAGGCAATAGTAGTCCAAATTCTCCTTCTCCAAGGCTATTAATGTTCTTCTTATCTTCTTCATTTAATTCTACATTCTGAACATCTAGATAATTAGGAGTCACATATAAGCTATTAGCATACGGATTGTAGTCATTTATCGACATTTTTCCCGTTAAGGGATGTGAAGACAGACCTTTTAGATCGAATGATGCAAATGGATGCTGAACAAGCATTCCTCCATTCTGAATGCCAGTTTCTATAAAGTTTTTCCATTGTTCTTCCAATATTTTTCTACTATCCTGATTTCTAGCCTCTGCCCCAAACTCCCTATTTGTTGAAAGCAATACCCAATCTTTTTGATTTGACCATGCTGTATCTCCAGCCTGATGCAATTGCCAAATAGTTGAATAGATACTTGTTCTATGAATGGTAAGTACTATTAAAAGAAAAGCAACCAATTGCCCCAAGTAAAGAATACCCATAATCTGTTTCAAAGGTAACTTTCCTTTGAGTAAAGAAACCAAATGTACCGCTTTAATACTTAAAATATAAAGAAAGCTAAAGAGTATAGAAAGGAACAAAAGTAACAAATTATAAGTTATGCTAGCTAAAAAAATAACTGGAATAGAAAATGGTGTGATATGGAATAGACTTACACCACAGATTACAAGAAAAACCCCTGTAATTATCCCTAAAAGTAAATCTCCACAATCACTAATAATTGAGTTTCCAAAAATCTGAGTTAGGTGCAATCCAGAAATATATCGAATCCCAACTGTTCGCATTTCCTTGGTTTTTTGAATAATCATTAAGGCTATAAAAGTTAGTAGAAAAATGACCAAAACGAGTAATTGACTACCATTTCCCATATACGTAAATAAGCTAAGAAAAATATTTGGATATGAAACAAATGTTTGTGTGAAACCCAATGATTGAAGTTCATGATTTAATCTATCTAGAGTGAGATTTCCAGATAAAATATAATAATTGGACAATAAGCCACTATTGTAAAAATCTTCTTCACTAGCTTTAACAAGGCCATTTGGGATATGGCCAGATCCAAATATTGCATAGGAAAAATGAACCTTACCTTTATCGTCTATTGTTTCAATTTGTTCACCAATCACACTGTCTGTTTCATTTGCTAATTGATCTAAACTGTATTTTACCTGATCTTTTGATACCTCTTTGTTCTGGGAAAGAATACCAATAGCTGGAAAACTATTGTGAATAACCAGATATGAGGTTGAAAAACAAATCCACAGTAGAAAACTTGTTATAAAGATATTTGAAAGGATGACAAAGAAGCGCTTCATACTTTACTCACTTTCTAAAATTTTCATGAATAGTAATATAATCTTTTCTATGAGCTATGAATTTTTTTTAAATCCGTAATTAAAATATACTGTTTCACCAAAATTTCTGTTTATAAAAGCTCTTGAGGTCTGATGAGAAGGAGCGTAAGCATATGATGATTTACTATCTCTTGCACGAGTTACGCTTGACCAGTGATATTTGTAATCATGGTAATAATTTGAAAATGCACCCCAGTTATTTGGATTGTGAAAGCATTAATACAAAAAATAAATAGTGATTTTGTTTTGCATATCTGCACCTCCTTCTTCTATATATATGATATACTAAACACATAACGAAGTGTAAAAATGTAACATTTATACACATAATTAGAGGTGGAGTTGTTATGCGTTGGGATTACGGTACGATCTATAAAAAAATACGGAAATCAAAACATATTAGCCAGGAGGAAGTTTGTCAGGGTTACATTTCAAGAGCGCACTTATCGCGTATTGAATCGAACCAAGTGGCACCGAGTTTTGAGTCGATGGAGCATCTTCTAAAGCAAGTTGGCTTAGATTTCGAAGAATTTCGATATATATGCCATTCCTACCACCACTCCGATAGGGAAGAAATTATCTTATTAGCAGAAGATAACAATGCCTACCAATCAAATGATAAATTATTGGAACTGAAGAATAAGAGTGTAGCTTATTTAAAAAAACATCCTAATGATATTCCTGTGTTAAATATACTAAAGAGAGTAGATGTCATTCTTTGTTTGCGAGAATCTGGTCCAGATGAGAAGGTAAGAATGATGGCTATGGAAGCTTGGAATGAAATTAAAAATCAGGATGTCTGGTATCATAGTGACCTTAAATTAATTGTCGTTATTTTATTTACACTTCCACTAGAAACAGTGATTTCTATCTGTGATGAAGTTATAGACAGGCTTAATGATTACTCTGATTATACAGAGATTCTTCCTACTAAGTATAAATTACTCTCTAATTTAGCTAGTATTTTTCTGTGGAATGGTTTGATGGAGAAGTGTACTAGTATTAGTTATCTATTGTTAGATACGGCCAAAAAAAGTAAGCGATATGATTTTCTAGGAAACGCTAAAGTGACACTTGGAATTTGTTTAACTGATAAAAAGTTGGTCGATGAAGGATTGCAACTACTCGAATTAACGGATGAACAAACACTATTGGAAGCATGTCAGTCAGATGTGAATCGTTTTTTCAAGGAATGAGTTTCTAAATGGATTTAGTCATAAAACAGTTTGTAGATATAATCAATATGTTATTCTGTGCATGCTCAATGGATATTGGGTAAGGGATAGAAATCTATACATTATCCCATTAGATCAGCTAGTTAAGCAATAGAAAGAATGATCATTTAATTTAATAAATAATAATTTTAAATTGCACCCAAAATGTTAGAATTCATCTAACATTTTGGTTTTTTTTTAATATAAAATACAATAATTTTCAATTATCGAATAAAGAGATTTCCGTTCAGAAGGCTTTGATAACATAGTTTGAACCACTAAATACTGGGGAAAATATTTTGAGTTCATTTGTCTAAGTATAAAATGTGTATATAAGAGACAATTTGACATTTGCTTTTTTATTTTGTGTATTATTATTCTAGAAAGAAAAAATAGATTTCAATTTTAAAATCGTTCGTTATCTTTTTATTGTAGATAAATAGGTAATGAAGTAATGCTATAGAAAGGAAAAGTGATTCCATTGAGCTATATAATAAATATTATGGTTTTAAAAAGAAACAACTTGATCTAGTTTAGAAAGGATAATGAAAAATGTTCAAATGTTCTAAAATATTAGGTACATTCACAACTGTACTAAGTTGCATTTTATTAGCAGGTAATGTAGCCGCATCAACAAAAACCGAGTCTATTGCATCAGATACAGGTATTATTGATGGAGGAGTCGATTTAAATACTCAGCCAAATGAGGCACCAAAATATTCTGAACGAGCTCCAAGACCGCGACAAAAAGAATTGCCTATAAAATTTCAAACTCAAATTAATGACTATTATTGTGGACCTGCTTCAGCCTCTATGATTGTGACGTCTTTAGGACGGCCACGTTCACAACAACAAATGGCGACACTACTGGGTACTACCGCAAATGGGACAAACGCGGGGAATAATGTATCAAATGCATTAAATACCGTCATGAAAGGAAGTCGATATAAATTCAACTGGGTTTGGCATAAGTATTCAGATATAAATACAATAAAAGATCATATTACTCATGCTATTAGCTATGGAAACCCTGTCATGGTTAATACCATGGAAAGCCCTGGTGATTGCTACTTAGCAGGTCATAATATTGGTACAACACTTTATCATTATGGTATTGTTGCGGATTACTTTGATTATGGAAATTCTGTGACATATGTTGATCCAGGATATGGAAGATATAATGGTTTTCGTATGAATCAGCGTGTTTCTATTAAAGATATGAGTTATGCTACGGGTGGTCGTGGATATGCTTGGTAGATTATAAGTCAGGAGGTATAGGCTGATGAAGAAAAAAGATCTTGTCAAACAAAAATTTTTAAGTTTTATCATCATCGGTATTATCATTCTCTTATCAGCCTGCACTCTTGTAGGACCACAAAAAAAATCTCCTTCCGGTAGTACCAATGTGTCTAGGAAAATAGGATTCGAGGAAAGAAAGGCAGAAGATTTATTAAAAAATTCTATTTCTATCCCTTATCCAGATGGGAAAATCTTTACACCTACCGCGCTGTCAAATGATGGTATTGCTTATGGCGAGGCTGTTGACCAAGGACACGAAGATCAGAATTATCTTGCCAGTATGAATTTACATACCAAGGACTTTCAAAAGATAAAAGATGTTGAAAAGACATCTAATCTGACTCATGTGGCTGTTAGCTATGTAGATCATGATATTGTTGTTTTTGAAGAGTATGATCAACTCAATCAGACAGGGATTTACTATCTTTGGAAGATAAAAGACAAATCTTTAACGACACTGATCGATAGGAGACCTATTGGAACAGTTCCAGTTACTCAAGTAGCTCGTTCCAACCAGAAACTCTTTATAAATTATGAAGTAGGCGATAGCCTATATCAAATTGAAGAATTTGACCTTGAAACAGGGGCTCATCAGACGATTGAATCAGAAAATAGCGGTTTTCCGACTGTCTTTAAAGATTACTTGTATTATGTACAAATTGATAACACAGCTTTAACTACAAAAATTGTAGCCCACTCCTTAAGTGATGGGCAGAAAAAAGTTATAGATCAAACAAAGGATGATCAACGCTATTATGTCGATTTAATGACGAATGGGCACAATCTCCTATACTTGGTTGCAAATAATAAAGATGCTTCATTTACCTTTGAAAATAAAAACCATAAGAAGATATTTTCCACTTCACAGGCAGAAACCTCCATATATCACAATATTTATCTCACATATATGGGAGAAAGAAGAAGTGAGGAGCGTGTTAAATCTCAATATTATTTGTGGGATTTAAAGCATCGGATTCATTATTTATATGATCATGGCCCCATTTTACTATCGGATAAAGGGATTCTATGGATTCAATTCAAAAAGAAGGATAGTGAGATTCCAAAAGGTGAAATCTATCGAAATGAATACTCCGTAATGCGCTATCAGGAATGGTAGAAAGGAGAAAAATCATGAGAAAAGTTCATTTATTTCTTGTATTTCTAGCTTTGCTTGGTTTATCTGGCTGTACAGAGACACAAAAAGAAAGCCAAACAAGTCCTTCCAGCTCTCGTAAGGTCACATCCTCTTCATCAACAACAGTTAGTGTAAAAACAAAGGAGCGTACAGAACCTAATCCACCAATGCCAGCAGAGGTAGCAGAGCGATTAAAAATTAAGGAAGGCAGTACGGAAGCCGGAACTCAGCAAACTTTGCCATCTTCAACCAAGGAACAAGTTTCAATACCAGAGAATACGCAACCTTCTCAATCGGTCAAACAAGAAACATCGTCCAAAGAGAATCAAGGAATCCGAAAACTATTGCCGATTTCTTTAAAACTTCAAGAAGAATGGTATTTCTGTGCTCCTGCGACAGTCCATATGATGCTGGCTAGTCGAGGTGTTAGCGTCTCTCAACATCAATTAGCTAAGGAAATGGGGACTTATAATCCCTATGGGACTCATAATCGAGATGCCATTCGCGTCTTGAATCAGAATCTATTTGGCTATCCAGAACCAAGTGGAAACCAAGCAGGTTATCGACTAGCTACTGTAACAGACGCTCGTCCAGATTCTGAAGATATCCGAATCTTTAAAGAACGCGTGCGCAAAGATATCGATGATGGGTATCCTCTCTATTACACCTTCAATGTGGCACAAATCTATCCTGGAAAAAGTGGGGAACATAATGTTGTTGGAGTAGGCTATGAATTGACAGCAGATGGCAAGGACATCTCAGCAATCTATTATCTAGATCCCGATACACATGTACAGGATCCAACCTATGGAGGGTTGAAGAAACTGACACCAGAGGAGCTGTTAGCAGCCATGGCTACGTGTGGTGAGAAAAATTATGCTTGGTGAAAAAGTAAGTCGTGAAATGGATAGAGGTGATTTAAATTTCAAGAAATAAGAGTTGATAATATAATATTAAGATTGTATCAAAATTAAATTCGTGAATTAGAAAAGATGAATTATGTATTCCGCTAAATCAGTTAAAAGATTATGCTTCATTAGGTGAAAAAAATGAGAAAATTTACAAGAATAATCATAATGTCGATGGTATTCATTCTTAGTTTTCAAAATATAAAACTTGTGAATGTAGATACAATTAGTGATACCGAAAGTAGCGATAAAAAACAAAGTATTCTAAATGATATTCCAAATAAAGAAATAGAATATAAAGAGTACGGTCTAAATGCTCCTGTATTAGGTGATTTAAAAACAATGGAACGGACAAGTGTTGGTTCGTGGAGCTGGCGAGACGGTCTAATTTGTGTAACAGATCAAGGTTTTGGTGTAGGCCCCTTTAATACTTGGCATGCTGGAATAATTGCGCCACAAAAAAATTACTCTGTTGCAGAGGCAGCTAATAGTAATAGTCCTGTAAGATTAAGAAAAGGAAAGTGGACTCAAGGAACTGTTTGGCAAGTAGGAGTAAAGACAACAACTATTCAACAAGATTGGAATGCCGGTCATTGGGCAGGTGAGCAGGTAGGAAAACCCTATAATTTAAATTTTTGGAATGCTCGACAAACAAATAGTTTTTATTGTTCTCAACTTGTATGGGCTGCGTATTACTACACATCAGGAATCGATTTGAATAAAAGTGACAATGATCTTGGCTCAGCAATTGCAATTCATCCGGGTGAATTTGTTAAAAATTCTAAAACAACTATTGTATACAGAAATAGATAGTAGGAATGATATATGAAACGCTCTTATCTTTTTGGGATTTTATTTCTATTCTTCCTTTTGCTTTCTTGTTCTAAGGTCCAAACACCAATGTTTCAAGTTGATCCAGAATCGAATCTTTACTTGGTCACCTCAAAAAGTATTCAATCATATACTAAGAAAGAGAATAAGCTCGAGTTACATCGAGTAGAAAAAATTGATGTAGCAACGTATGTTAATCTCTGGTTTTCGTGTTTAAACAGTGGTGATAAGATGATCGTAACTGAAGGTGATGATTTTGCACCAATAGATCATCAAAATATCATTTCAATTGATTTTTCCAAAGGCGAGATAAGGAAAAATCATACTAAGAATTATGCAATGATGGGATCAGGTATCTCTTCTAATTACTTTTATACTGCTCAAACAGATGCAAACTCAGGAATATTAACAGTCTTTTCTCTTAATGGAAAGCAAGTTTTTCAGAAAAAATTTAACCAAATGACAGCAATTTCGAGTCAGATTGTTGAAAACAATTCTAACGTATATGCTGAGATTGCTTATCAAGATCCAAAACGAAATCGTCCAGAAGGCGTGTTGGATTCAGATTTAATAGTACTAAATGAAAAAGAGCATTGGAAAGAAAAAGATAGAATTCGATTAACTTCAGATGGTAAAAAGGTTGAAATGTTAGAAGGCTTGGCAATTGTCAAAGATAGGGCATTCGTAAGTATCTCTGCAATTCGTGATACAGATACTTTTGAGAAGGTGGCAGGAAACCAATTGTTGTCAATCGATTTGCACACTGGAGAAAGGAAATTATTTACCTTACCCAATCCTTATCCTAATATGCTTTATCCAAGTCCAGATAATCATTACCTTGTCGTCAAGCACGAGGTAGAAGGAAAGAATATTTTATCTGTTCTTGATTTACAAAATGAAACTATAAAAGCGATTGTGTTGGATGACAATTCAGGTGAAACACCAGAGGAAATATATTCTTTTGCAATTTCAAATGAAAATATGTTGTATCTAGCTACTGATCAACATTTATTACAATATAGTCTCAAGGATGCTAAGTTGATTGAGAAACAGAAATTAAAATTGGGAAAAGATGATTTTCCAATCGGATTAAGAATCGTAGAAAAAGACTTAGGGTCAAATTAATAATAAACAGCATCCCAAAAGATAGGTGTTATATCTTTTGGGATGTTTTGTTATGAAAATTAATATGTAGAAGAATGAAAATCTGTGCTATTACCCTATTCTTCATTGATTAATTTTTGGGCTTACCACTTGATCAGCTTGTTTCCAAATGGTTGGATTATGTGTTGCAATAATGATCAGACATTCCTTATTTTTTAATGTTAGGAGTAAGTCCATAATCTCCTGTGAGGTCTCAGGATCAAGAGCGACAGTTAATTCATCTGCCAAAATTAGAGGAGGATCTTTTAAAATGACCTTTGCCAAGGCTACACGTTGTGCTTCTCCCCCAGATAGCTCTTCTAATATTTTCTTCTTTTAAATTATTCATGGATCAATTATAGAATAAAGTACTATATAATTTTTTGATTTAATTATTTGGTAAGAAATATAAACCATTTGGTACAAATAGATAAGTCCAAAATAGAAAAATCATCTATAATACTCTAAAATACACCTATTCGGTAAAATAGGTGTATATGATGTCATTTGTAACCAAATTCTTTGAGAGCTTTCTTATAGGCACTGCTACCCTTTAAGTAGTAGTCGTGTTTCATTCCACTGATATCAACAGAAAAGACCCCATCTTTAAACGAATATCCTTCTGTCCTTTTTGCAATATCTTGTCCAGTTAACTCAATGGTTTTCTTTTGTTTATCAATCTTAAAGTTATCGGCTTCTCCATGTTCAATGGAACCTTTATCACCTTTTATAGTGAATGCCAGCTCGTTTCTTTCGTTTGATATCCAATAATATTCTCCATCCAAGGATTGTTGATTGCTATTAGAACATGCAATTAACATCACTGCCATTATTGAAAGTAGCAAAACACTTATAATTTTTTTCATATTCTTCGCCTCCTTTTGTAACATTATTTTACCAAAATAATGTTACAAAATTATGTCAATGTCTGTTATAATGGAAATTTCAATAAATGTCTATTATAATAGCAATTATTCATTATTTTAAATATTATTTTGTATATTATATATGCACCCTAGTTTTCCCTTTTTAATTTAAAAAACTTTTTACTTGCGCACTTCTATAAAATGTGATACAATCTTCTCAAAGGAATAATTATGTGCTTTTTTACAAAAGTACATCGTATAAAATATAGGAGAATCGTTATATATACTTGTCGCTGAGAAGTATGGAGGAAATCTTAGCTCGAATAGGCTGAGATATGGTAATGTGTGCTCAGGACAATACCTAATTTGAGTTAGGTTTGTTTTTGTGCATTTGTTACCACCCACATACTTTTATCAAGGCAGAATTATAGAACGATTTTTTCTTTTTCCTTTAGGTGTATATTAGGTGTATATTTTGAATGGTTAATTTCTCTATTTTCTTTGAAACAGAAAGGAAAAAAGAAAAATGGAAAAAAGAAAAATGGAAAAAAGAAAACAATTCAAAACAAAACAACTAAAAGATGACTTAATTGCTCTTCTTTCTACTATGTTATTACAAGTGATTGTATTTTACACTTCCGCTTGTATAACTGCATCAACTGTAGGTTTGGATACCTCCACATTAGTGTCTATTTTAGGATTAATATCCTATGCACCTTCCAATTGGCGGTTTAACAAAACCAAACCACAAAGTAAAACAAAGGCATCTGGAATAGTCCTTTTACTTCAATATGTCTTGTTAGCAACTCAGATTCTTTTGATGCTTGTTACAACACATTGTGACCCATACAATTCTTGCCTAAAATTATTACTACAAGTGATTTCTACGTTGGACAAGATGTATTGTTACATGTCAACCAGTTTGATAACAAACAAAAAAAGAAAACGGCTACGCAAAAAGTTGCGCAACCGTAACTAACTTAATCTACTTCTGCATGTAGAGAAGTAAACCATTCTGTAGTTTACTGCAATAAACTACAAAACTATATACACTGATAATTACTTCATTTTATGAAGTAGTTTTTTTAATACTATTGATATTGTCATTATTAACGGTAGAAATAATAACTATACTATAATACTACATTTGGAACACTTTGTCAATAGAATTAAGATATTTTTTTAATCAATAATTTTCCAAACTCTTCCTTCAAACACTCTGTCACTGTCCATTTACTGTCCAATATAATGTAATATTACTTAATGTTGATAAATTTATTGAATGCTAAATCCTTTAAAATAAGGATTTTTAAAGATGGCAAGACCTAAAAAATCTTAAATTAAGTCTTGCATATTCATCATAGCAATAACATTCCTTCCAAATTGTGAAATTTACAGTTCATTATACCATTTTTTAGACGCTTGGAAAAGCTTTGGTGAGGGAACATATGAATTTTCATTGAAGTATTATGAGATCAAATAATTGCTTTTAACCAATATAAATTTCCTTCTTTTTTTCAACTTATTCTATTTGTCAATATAAAGCGACTCTAAAGGATATAGTTTCACCTTAATTTGTCAGTGACCTTAAAAAGTTTTTTAATCCATATACTTACTTCCTAAAATCATAGATCGTACCATTATTCTCAAAGTAAAAAACACCCCAAAAGTTAGAAATAATCCAACTTTTGAGGTTTTAATCAATTAAGGCTCATTATTGATAACAGAGCCATCAATACCAAATGTATAAGAAACACCATCAATAACTAAAGTTTTATTTGATGCAAATGCACCACCATCGTTAGGATCTGCATAATATCTTCTTCCCAATAAATCAAGCCAACCTGTTTTTAAATCACAATTATCCGGGTCAAAATAATAAGTTTTTCCATCTAGTAACTTAACCTGAGTAGCAACGGTGGGCAAACCAAATTGATTAAAGTTATACGTTTTTCCATCTAGGAACATAACCAGACCAATACTGGCCTCACCAAAATGATCAAAGTAATACGTTTTTCCATCTATTGTTTGCCAACCTGATAGCTGTTCTCCACTTTCTAAATCGTAATAATACCATTCTGTGCCAGACAATCCTATCCAAGATACCCAACCTGTTTTCATGTCACCATTAGCTGGGTCAAAATAATAACTTTTACCATCTATCTTCTGGAAACCCTTTAACGCATGAGGAAAAAAGTAATACCATTTTCCATCTATCTTTTGCCAACCCTCTGCTCGTGCCCCACTCACAGGGTCGTAATAATACCATTTTGTGCCAGAATCTCCTATCTTAGATACCCAACCTGTTTTCATATCACCATTAGCTGGGTCAAAATAATATTCTTTTCCACCTATATTATGCTCACCCGTAATTGGCCCGGTTGCTATGAGATAATACCATTTTCCATCTATCTTTTGCCAACCCTGTACTTTTGCTCCACTTACTGGATCAAAATAAGACCACCTTTTTTCTAGTGCCCCTCTAGCATCCCTATAGTCATAGTCCTCTTTATGCCAGCCGGTCACCATATAACCTCTTTCATCAAATTTATAAAGTTTCCCATCAATATGAGCTATTCTGCCTTTAATATAGGAACCATTGTTTAGTGAATACCACCAACCAACATTATCTTGATGCCAATCAGCCTTAACTTGAGATGCTAGAGCTAAAAGCAATATTACTAATACACCACCTAGCAATAGCTTAGTTATTTTTTTCATTTTTATTCCTCCTTATATCATCGAATGTGTACGCTTTCATTGTAGTGTCTTTATTACTTAAAATCAAATAATGTATGGATAGAGTGAAGTTATTGTCACTAAAATAAAATATAAAGCTGGTCTCTTTTTTTATCCTTCAAAAGTCTGTCAATGCCCACTTTTAGGTGAAATTTTAGAAGATACTTTCTGTAATAGATCTAAAAAGACAATTAAATAAACAAACTTCTCTATTACTGCAGAACTTATAAAGTTTTATCAACTAGTTTTATCATTGACTAGCTATAAGTAAGTATTTTTTTTAAAAAAGTTTCTTGGAACCTAAATAACTCGCTCTGATTGTATAATGCAATTCTTTATTTTCATAGTAAGAGCACCTCGAAAGTTTGAAAAAATAACTTTTGAGGTGCTAAGCAATTAAGGCTCATTATTGATAACAAAGCCATGCTTACCAAATGTATAAGAAACACCATCAATAACTAAAGTTTTATCGTATACAAGTGCACCACCATCGTTAGGATCTGCATAATATTTGTATCCGTATACTTCGAACCAGCCTATCTTCAATTCACGAGTATCTGGATCAAAATAATATCTTTTATTAGCTATATCTTTATACGACCTATGTGCTCCAAACTTACTAAAGTAATACCTTTTACCATCTATGTCTTGCCAACCTAATAGCTGTTCTCCACTTTCTAGGTCGAAATAATACTCCTCTGTTCCATAATCCAATTGTTTAGATACCCATCCTGTTTGCATATCGCAATTAATTGGGTCGAAATAATATGTTTTTCCATCTATATTCTGGAAACCTTTTATTGCATAATTTGAAAAGTAATACCATTTTCCATCTATTTTTTGCCAACCCTTTACTTGTGCTCCACTTACTGGATCAAAATATAACCAATTTGTATCTGAATTTTCTTGTTTAGATAGCCAACCCGTTTGCATATCTCCATTAACTGGATCAAAATAATAATGCTTCCCATCTATATATTGGTCACCCATAAGGGCACCGTCATTAGTTAGATAATACCACTTTCCATCTATATTTTGCCAGCCATTTTTTTTATCACCATTTACTGGATCAAAATAAGACCAGTTTTTTATATTCCCATAATTACTATCATTACGCTCCCATAGTAGCTGCCAACCGGTCATCATATAACCTCTGTCATCAAATTTATACCTCTTCCCGTTAATTTCAGCTTCCTCGTTTTTATAATAGTGACCCCTGTATAGTGAATACCACCAACCAACATTATCTTGATGCCAATCAGCCTTAACTTGAGATACTGGGGTTAAAAGCAATATTAGCAATGCACCACCTAGCAAACACTTAGTTGCTTTTTTCATTTCCATTTCCTCCTTATGTTTTTGTATGCGCTTTCATTATAGCATATTTATTTCTCTAAATCAAATGATGTGTGGATATAAGGAGGTTGCTATTACTGAATTTTAATATATAAGAGAGCTTCTTGTAGTGTCTACAAAAAGTCAGATAAATAATTTAAGTGAATGATTTAGTTCTGTATTATACAGGACAAAGTCCTTCTAGTTTAACTCTAATTCGTCAATTACCTTTAAGATTTTTTTTATTCCATATATCTGCTTCCTATAATCATGGAGCATAACATTATCCTCACAATTAAAATACCCCAAAATTTAGAAATAATCTAACTTTTGAGGTATTAATCAATTAAGGCTCATTATTGATAACAGAACCACCAATATCGAATGTATAAGAAACACCGTCTATTATTAAAGTTTTATTCTTTGCAAATGCACCACCATCATTTGGATCTGCATAATATCTACTTCCGTTTAAATCAAGCCAACCTGTCTTTAAATCACAATTAACTGGATCAAAATAATACATTTTCCCATCTAGCAATTGATACCAACCTGCATATGCCTTACCAAATTGGTCAAAGCAATACGTTTTCCCATCTATAGTTTGCCAACCTGACAATCGTTCTCCACTTTCTGGGTCGTAATAATACCAGCTTGAATTACCATTTGAATCTTCTATTGATACCCAACCTGTTTTCATATCACAATTAACTGGATCAAAATAATAAAATTTTCCGTCTATTTTGTATGAACCTTGAATCGCAGAATTTTTAAAGTAATACCATTTCCCATCTATATTTCTCCAGTCTCTTACTTGTTCTCCGCTGACAGGATCGTAATAATACCAGCTTTGATCAGTAGCATCTCCTCTCAATACCCAACCTGTTTTCATATCACAATTAACTGGATCGAAATAATAAAATTTTCCATCTATATTTTGACCACCCCTAGCTGCTCCAAAATCAGAAAGGTAATACCATTTCCCATCTATCAATTGCCAGTCACTTTTTTCATCACCGTTTACAGGATCATAATAATACCACCCTTGGAATTCTCCATTATTATAAGAATTATATTGCCAGCCAGTTACCATATATCCTCTATTATCAAATTTATACCACTTCTCGTTAATCTTAACCTCCTTGTTTTTATAATAAGAACCATCATTTAGTGAATACCACCAACCAACATTATCTTGATGCCAATCAGCCTTAACTTGAGATACTGGAGTTAAAAACAATATTACTAATGCACCACCTAGCAAAAACTTAGTTGTTTTTTTCATTTTCATTTCCTCCTTATATTTTTGTATACGCTTTCGTTGTAGCATGTTTATTTCTCTAAATCAAATAATGTGTGAATATAAGGAGGTTGCTATTTTTAGCGTCCAATTGATTACAATATCGAATTGATAAAAATAAGAATGCCTAAAAATAAATGATCTTCTTTTTTACTGATACATACCAACACCTTTAACTTCTAAAATTTATAAATAAAATCATGCCATTATTTATTGACAACAAGTATGACATACTGTATATTGTTATCAATTAGTGATATATTAAAAATAATTTATGAAAATTAAGAAAGAGGATTTTAAATTGGGAATTAAAATACATTGGCAAAAGATCATCATTTTATTGTCATTAATTGCTATATTTCCATTATCAAATGCTATTAAAACAGAGCTAGATAGAATTCATGATGAATCTAATTCTTCATTGATACGAGGCAACGAAGAATGGAAACCGTTCGGTAATACTGAGCTAGATAGTTATCTTAATAGTAACTCAAAAGTTTTTACTATAGAAGGAAAACTTTTAAAACGTATCCCATATGAGTCAAATTCTGAGGAAATGCTATATGAGTTTGAAGTAGAAAGCATAGTTATCCAAACTTCAACAGGAAGTAAAAAGTATGAGATAGATAAAGCACATATTCTTGTTATTGCCTTTAATGACTTTGTTGATTGGGACCAATATCTTAAAAGTAATCTAGAATTTAACGGTATTACAATTGGTTTAAAAGATTATAAAGAGATTGGAAGATCAAGTCTTGAATTATTGGGGGTAAAAGACCCTGATGAAAAGGAAAGTATAAATAGATCAGATAAAAAAATGCCTGACAGTGAAGATACAACAGAGACCAGTACTTCGACTGAAAAAGTTGATTTAGATAACTATTATAATTCTGTTCAAGCAGCCATCGATGAGATGAATAATAAAACTGGCGATACGCTCTCTATGGAAAGGACATCTGTTACTCCTGGAATAAAAATTAACCTTTCCCCATTAATTGCTTCTTATTCAGTCTCTGAGCAAAGAGCAATCATAGGTGCCCTAAACGAAACATTCTATAATATAGCTCAAAATAATGGGGTGAATAGCCCGAAATTCTACTACTATATTAATAATGAAGAGATAGCGGTAAATCATTATATAATGGATCCAAGTAGCGTTAAATTCAAGGGGGTATTAAAAAATTAACAAAAATTGTTTATAACAAAACAAAAGAGGCACTTAAGCCTCTTTTACTCTCCTTCAAATACTCTGTCACTGTCCATATACTGTCCAATATAGTGTAATACATCTAAAAATTGTTAATTATGTCGAAGAGTAAATCCTTTAAAATCAACATTAATTTTGGAAAAAGATATTGCGGGAGTATATAAGTTTTTTGCCATTTTAGAAGATGAAAAAGTCTGTTTTTATATTGGAAAATCAACTAATATCAGAGAACGATCGTTGTCTTCAAACGGCCATATTAATTTGTTTTTTAAAGAATCAGAGAAGTTAGTACCGTCTGAAATTAAATATTATCTTGGTCAAAATTATGAGATTTTAGTTGAAATAGAAGAGGTTGATTACTTCGATACGGACTTTAGCAGAGCATCCCATCGACTTTCTTTGGCTGAAATAACTGAAATTGTTAAATATCAAAGTATGGACAATGTTTGAAGCAACTACCAGAAGGCATAGGAAAAGGTGAAAGGGAATATTGGGAAAGCAAATATAAAAGAGATAGATAAAGGGCTATCTTGATTGTTCACGAGAACCAAAATCTGATATTGCTTTTGTAGATATGAGATTTTTCTATGCTAGTGTTGAGTGTGTGGAACGTGGATTGTATCTTTTAAGGACCTCGCTTTGTGTGATGAGTAGAGCAGATAATTCAAACGGACTTATCTTAGCTTCCTCTCCAATGTTCAAGAAAGTCTTTTGAGCACCACAAGAGGCGAAGTCACAAACTCCGCCTCCTTCTACATATTTTTTGTTATAAAAGCATATTTTATTTGAAATATCAAGACTTATGCTTGATAAAGCTAGAAAACTTACCCTTTTCCAGCAAGAATATCTGATACTTTATACAATCCTGGGGAATATGTCCGACCAAATAGTTTTTTCGTCAAGGCATTAAACGTATAATGGTCATCTAAAATCAAGACTTCGTCATACGTTTTTAAGAGTGCAATAAAGTCATCGTCTGTTAAATTGGAATCATCTCTAGTATCGATATTTTTATTGCTGAGGTAATAACTTGTTGCGCTGTCGCTGTATGATGCCATTAAATCTAAAAATTTTTGGTCAACCGACACAAAATTTTCTCTGGCATCAACATTGACATCCCACAGATAATAACGACTAGCATATTGGACAAAATAATTATCTACATTCTCCTTATCTGCTGTTACAACCAAAATTCTATCCGTTGACGAATTACTCTGACTTCCAGTAAACTGACGAATTTCTTTTGCGACCTCGTTTGTTTCCTGATTGTTATTGTAAACAATGCTATTATTTTCTGACAAGAACATTCCAATGGCATAAACTGTCAAAACAAGGCTTGCGTATTGGTACAAGTGTTTATTAAATAAGCTCTTGTAAGACCTAGCATTACGTTTACTAATGATTTTTTCATACAGACACTTGTCCATTACCCATGCTAAAGCCATGGTCAAACAACCAACAGCAAAGATAACGATGCTCGAAGCATAGCGCTCAAATCCTGCTAATTCTAACGCTTCATCAGTCGGCATTGCTGTCAGATACATGAGTAAAATGCCAATATAGTAAGTCACAATCGAAATATCAACAAATCCCCAAGTCAACAAGACAAATTTCTTATATTTCAAACGAATGCCAATCACAATAAAGGCAATCAGCATAATCAGATTGATTATCAAAATTCCATTGCTTGCCAAACTGTCAAACGTAAACACCGATTTGACAAAAAGAGTGATAATTTTTTGTGGGACGCCTGACAGATTTCCAGTCAATACCTGACCAAGTTCTGACATGGACACCGCATGCTTGGCACTTGAGGCATTTGGGAAGTTATCCGTCACATGCTTTTGCCAAATAACAAAAGGAAGACAGCTGACTAGCAAGGTCATTATGAGCAGCACTAGTGCTTTTAAACGTGCTCTTTTACGAACAAGTAAACGCACAATACAAACCACATAAACTACTAAAACGAGAGCGACAAAGAAAAGTCCACTTACTTTGACGATACTTAATAATCCAAGAATTACCGCCGTATTTAGCGACAAAAACCAGAAACGATTACGATAGACAAAACAACCTGCTATGGCTGCCAAGGCCAAGGCCGGAAGCAGAAAATCAACCAGCAAATTATTTAATCGAATAGCAACGTTGAACGTATTAAAAACAGCAAACGAAGCAAAAATCATGCTAACCATTAAGACACGTCGATCATCACGAAGTGCCGCAAACATGGCATAAAGACTGGAAGCAATCAAGAAGAATTGCCCGACCAACATACTACCTTCTGAAAAGCCTACGATAGTCGTGAAAAAATAAATGAAAAGTGAACTTCCAACAGGATAGGTATAATAACTAATAATCGTATCCTGCTGTGTTGGCAATGCATTATTGATATGGAAAAATTTTACAATCGTTGCCCAATGCGTAAAATTATCATAATGTAAAAGCGGTGAATGCCAGAGCGTTATTCCAAACAAAAGCAAATAAGCCATCATTCCAAGCGCAATATAATCAAGTCTCCTAAAGCGATATTTCTTTTTCCATATCGCCCAAAGATAATAAAGACTCAAAAGACAGCCCAAAACAGAAATGGCATACACGGTCTGCAACATAAAGCCTAACAAACTACCAAGGTACAATACCAATGTAATGACTGAAAATGTAAACACCCATGTCAGACTGCGATTCATCTTCTCAGTATTACGGAAAAAGGCATTGTACCCCATGGTAATCACAAAGAACAACAGTAATCTAGCAATACTAATCATACTCTCCCTCTCCATTCATTTGCTAAGGCTTTAAAAGCAGGTAAGCTATCCAAATCCGCTAAATTGGTAACTCGATAAAGCGATTCGTCTCTATCAGTATCATAGGACACAAAAGTCAACTGAATTGGCAAATCTTTGTAGGTAAATGCGACATTCGGTTCTTTTTTAGGATTTGTCAATTTTCCAGAAAATGTCATGTAATAATAATCTGTCTTTCTAAGCTGGCATTTGTTTCCAGCAACCTGAACCTCTTCATTGACACGAACTTTCGGAAAAGCTACTTGGTCATAGGCTGAAACAGGACGTTCATTATTTTGGAAACGTTGACTAAAGTTCTCAAATAAATCATCCCATGTTGTCATCCAAGGGTCTTTTTCCTTCGGAAGATTGTAATTAATGCGGTCATAAATGTACTGATAAAATTCGCGCTTATCAGCTTCAGGAACTTCTGAAAATTGAACGCCGTAGCGCCAACCATTATCAATCGCAAAAACACGAACAACATGACCTTTTACCCTCGCATGGTAATCACGTGATTGCAAATTAAGCGTCAGTTCTTTTTCTTTCGGCAAATACAATGGTAAATCCGTATAGAATGAAATCCCCGTTTCTGAAATATCACAGACTTTCACTTGGTAAGAATCATCATCAACCTCAATAACCATAGCTTCATCAACAGTAAAACGCTCACTTGAGCGATAAATCGGACGACCAAGCGCACAGAAAATCGCAAAGGTCAAATTGATGATATGATAAATCAACCAAAAACTGATAATACTTCCATAAAAAAGCTCTGAACCAAATTTTCCATAGTTAAAAGTCACCAAACCATAAACGGCTAATCCCCATAAAACAAGATAAGGAAGCGCATAAAGGTACAACGTCCACGACGTATAATTTCCCTTACGTGTCACCTTAAATTTTTTATTGCTAATGCCAAAGGACTCCAACATCATGGGAATAAACAAATACGGAGCAAAAATCGTTTCCACAATTTCTCCCCAAACCTGTGTTTGGTATTGTTTTGAGACTTCTCGCATTGACAAGCGTGTCAAGGCGAAACTTGGCAACCAGAATAGGAACAGTAGCCAGATATTTGACACCACCACACGTACATGGAAAACCGTATATAAAATCGGTGCCAAGATATACAATAACCGTCTAAAGAAAGACCACCAATAAAGATAGCCATTAATATAAACAATTCTTTGCCCCTTTGTCAATTTGGGATTAAAGAAGATATTCATATTGTAGCTACTGCGAATAACGCCACGTCCCCAGCGCACGCGCTGTTTGATGACACTCTTCAAATCTGTTGGCGTTAACCCGCTAGCCATTGGACTTTTCGTCGAATAATTTACATAACCAGCCGCATTTATCCGAACACCTAGCTCGAAATCCTCCGTAATGGTATCTGTCGGAAAACCACCAACATCTTCAATCGCCTTGCGGAAAATAACCGTATTAGACCCCGTATAAAGCGCTGCACCGTGCGAATTATTGAAAACATTAATTTCTTTGGAAAAGAAATCTTGTTCGTTTGGTAAGGTTGATTCTGAAAACAAGTTAAATTGGAAAATATCAGCATTGTAAAAACTTTGTGGCGTTTGAATCAAACCAATTTTTGACTTATCATAATCGTCACCATTTTCATAAGCCTCAACTTGTTCAACAAAATAAGGCACAGTTTCCAACAGGAATTCACGATAAGGAATCATATCCGCATCAAATGTCGCCACCAAAGGTGATGACGTCTGACGTAAAGCATTATTGTAGTTTCCTGATTTGGCATCTTTATTATCCGCCAAACCAAAATAACCAACACCAAGCTCATCAGCCAATTTGGCAACTGCTAGACGATTGGTATCATCACAGACGTAGATATGCACCTTTGACTTATCAGGATATTCCATAAAAGTGCAGGCATTAATCGTCTTATAAAGCAACTCTGGATCCTCATTATGCGTTGCAATCAAAACATCCACATCTGGGTAACGCTCCTTAGCAATCTCAGGCTTTTCAAGCTCAAAGTCCTTTTGCTTATTCCAAATGAGAATGTAGCCTGTAATGGCTGAAACTACCTCACTTCCCCACAATAAAATCCCAAAGATCAGCGCAAACCATGAATCATGCCACGGAATAGTCGCCACTAAACGCCAAGTTAAATAAAAGGCAGTCGTTACAAATGCAACGAAATAGAGTATCCTCTTACTAGTCTTCATTCTCACCTCCACTAAAAATCAAATGTTTTTGCACAAAATAACTGACAATGAAAAGTGTACCGTCAACTAAAATCTTCACCAATGAAATTGGCAGCGTCGTCAAGGCATTTCCTAGAACTGTTACCAATAAACTTGACAAAACAATCTGTACTACCACCAAAGTGAAGTATTTTATCGCACTATTTGATTGACCTCGTTTAAAGACCACCTTATGATTCAGGGTGAAATTAACAACAGATGATATCACACGCGCTAAAATCGAAGCTAACGTCACCGCACTAAAACTCAATCCATTAAACAAAGAAATTAAAATCGTAAAAGCAACAATATCAACCAAGAAGGAAAACAATGATGAAAGAATGTACTTGAAGAAAACCTTGTAAATTCTAATCGAGTCACGAATCACATCAAAATGCGACGACTGATTTTCATCCAAATAAATCGTTGCAATGCCAACTTCACAAATCAGAATATTGTCCTCTTTTGCCTCAAGTAACATATTCATCTCAAACTCATACCGTTCACCCTCCACGGTTAAGAGTTTTGGCAACCATGACATAGGAATCACACGAAGTCCCGTTTGCGTATCAGAAACGTTCACACCTGTCATAGCCCCCAAGACGTCTCTTGTCAATAAATTTCCAAATTTACTACGTAAAGGAACAGATTTTTCAAATGTTCTAACACCCAGCACCAAACTATCAGGATGTTGCAAAAATTCAGCCAAACATTTCATCATGTCTTCGTAGGTGTGTTGACCATCAGAATCAATCGTCACAATTCCTTTGGCATTAGGAAAATTGTCCAAAGTATATGAAATAGCCGTTTTTAAAGCACGACCTTTTCCTTTATTATCAGCATGTCTTTGCAAATGACAAGCATAGTTACTCTGCGCTATTGCAAATAACGGTGCAAAATCAGCTCCACTACCGTCATCGACTAGAATAATGTCAAACATTTGATTTTCCTTATCCCGAATATTTTTCAAAAGTTCCAACAAACGGTCATCAGGTTCATAGGCAGGAATGACAATAACAACATCTTGAAACATCATCGACGTTCTCCTTTTTGACTTTTATTTTCGTACATTTTCTTATCAGCTATTGCAAAAAAATCAACGAAGTTTTTATGTGATTGATAAGAGTCCGTATAAGCACCTAAAGATGCTGTAATCCCCATATCTTTGAGAGTCATTTCTGCTTGAACAAGTTTTATTAAAAATTCAGCTTGATTTTCAGAAACTCCAGGGAGTAAAACCGCAAATTCATCTCCACCTAACCTTGCTATTACAGCACTTTCAGGCATTATCTTCGTTAAAATATCACCAAATTCAATTAGAATCTTATCTCCCGTAGCATGTCCAAAGGTATCATTTGCTTCCTTGAATTTATTCAAATCAGATATAATAACCGTAATTTGTTCTTCTTTACGTGTCAGACATTCCTCAAAAGCAAGCTCAATATATCGTCGATTATGAACCCGTGTTAAAACATCTTCGTATGCCATCCTCTGTATTTCAAGTTCATGAAGTCTCTGCTCTGTAACATCAAGAACAAGACAAGAAACACCAATCACTTTTTGGCGATTGTTATAAATGGGAGAATACATATTTTGCCAGTAAAGCGTTTTGTCGCCTGTCTTAATAGTATCCATAAATATAAATGTTTCACCCTTTTTCGCACGATCAACATTTGCTTTTAAACGCGCAGCATCTTCACTATTAAGATAATTCATTGGAAAGTCACCAATTTTGGGAGTGAAATAAAAGATTTCTTCCATGAGCCGAATATCATTCTTATTAACCGCAATAAAACGATAATCTAAGTCTACAGCATAGACGTTAATAAGTTTCGAACTCTGTAAGATAAAGTGGGATAGCATATGCTGTCTTCGATTAAGGTAAGATGCTAGGGTCCAAAGAACTAGTATTCCTATAAAGATTGCTAAAACGATGGGATTATCATGGTCAATCAAAATATCATCATACACTAAGCGCATTAATAACATTAACGCAACAAAAATACTTAAGTACGTTAACAATCTTTGATGCTTGATTAAAAAATCACTTACTTTTCCTAATACCATTACAGCCTCACCATTCTAAGTAGTTTTAATACCTTCAGCATCCAAACTGTCTGTAACAAAACGTCCTGTAAAACCACCGATGAAGCCCGTAGCAGTATTGTCAATTCCTAAACGTTGTAGAATACGGCTGACATTAATACCCTTACCGCCAGCGAATTTATCATCACTCTCTATACGGTTAACTTCACCAATCTCTACCTTGTCGATACGAACAATGAAGTCGATTGATGGGTTTAGCGTCACAGTATAAATCATACTTCAATAACCCTCGTTTTCTCTTTTAATTATTTAAGGAGCCCTTCTTCCGAAGCATTTGTGATTATAGTTACTTTCTCAACCTCTGCTACCTTAGCATAGGTAATCTGACCAAGTTTAGAGGCATCAGCTAGAACATAGGCTTTTTGCGCATTAGCTATCACTGTTCGTTTAATGACCGCCTCTTCCATATCTGGCGTTGTGAAATAATTGGCATCAACTCCATTAGCACCAATGAAAGCACAATCAAAATTCAGTTATCTGATTTGTTCCAGAGCTGTACTTCCAATAGAGGCATCTGTTGAATGTTTAACCTTACCACCAATAATCCTAGTACTAATACCGAGATCTACCAGCTTAACAGCATGATGGATAGAATTAGTCACAACCGTCACCTGACGATTGCTCAAATGTGGAATCAAAAGTTCATTCGTTGTACTAGCCTCAAGAAAAACGACATCACCTTCCTTAATCAAATCGGCAGCATAGCCAGCTAATTGAGCCTTTTCTTGAACATTTCTGATAGCTTTTTGGCTATTGGCAATTTCTTCCTTTAGACCATGAATACTTTCAGCACCGCTATCAACACGTTTAAGTTGGCCATCTGCCGCTAACTCATCCAAGTCACGACGAATTGTCGACTCAGACGTATCACTTAATAAAACTGTCAGGTTTTCCAAAGCGACTAAACCATAAATAGAAAGAATCATATGAGACAACTCTATCATACTACAGAATTATTCGGAATTAAAGACAAAATATCACTTTAACTAAAGTTTTTCAACACGAGACACATATTGAGGTGCAAGCTACGCTTGATTACACCCCTCCTAAGTGTTGTCATTGTCAAGGAAAACAAATGAAATACGACTTTCAAAAGCCTTCTAAGATTCCTTTTATTGAGATTGGTGGACTTCCTAGTCTTATTCGTTTGAAGAAGAGAAGATTTCAATGCAAAGACTGCCATAAAGTCACGGTTTCTGAGACCTCCCTTGTTCAGAAGAACTGTCAAATCTCTGAATTAGTGAAGCAGAAAACAGCTCAACTCTTGCTTAATCGAGAAGCTTTGACGCACATCGATGACCATTCTACCTTACCTGAAGTACTGTCTTGGGATGAATTCTCTTATCAAAAGGGAAAGCTAGCCTTTATTGCTCAGGATTATGAGACTAAGAAAATCATCACTATTCTTGATAACAGACGACAAACAACCATTCGTAATCACTTTTTCAAATACTCTAAAGAAGCTCGAGAAGGGGTGAAAATTGTTACTATGGATATGTCTGGTAATTACATCCCTTTAATCAAAACTATTTTTCCAAATGCTAAAATTGTTCTTGACCGTTTTCACATTGTCCAACATATGAACAGAGCGCTAAAACAGAATAGATAGTTATGCAAAAAAGAGGTATTTTTATACCTCTTTTTGTTCACTCTTCAATTATGCTGTCACTGTC
>ERZ773180.175-NODE-175-length-44417-cov-25.392611_pt1 | contig 44417 bp, 39 predicted proteins | sample MGYA00511080_ERZ773180 | MGnify/ENA primary metagenome ERZ773180 (study PRJEB29015, sample SAMEA2738175) | human oral metagenome | biome: human oral; feature: human-associated habitat; material: saliva | place: China | collected 2178 ... | reverse complement strand
ATGAGAATGGACAATTAAGCAAGATTCTTACCGACGTGGGATACATCACACTTGCAAATTCCACTCCAACATACCATTACTACTTGCAGGACCACCTTGGAAACAATCGTGTAGTGATAGATGAGCATGGACAAGTGGAGCAAGTGAATCATTACTATGCCTTTGGTGGACTGATGGCTGAGAGTACAGGCGGAGGCGCACAATCTTACAAGTACAACGGCAAGGAACTTGACCGTATGCATGGATTGGATTGGTATGATTATAGTGCACGCTACTATAATGCCGTGCTGGGAAGATGGATGTGTGTGGATCCTTTGGCAGAAAAATATGTGTGGACCAGCCCTTATCTATATGGTGGTGGAAATCCAATTAGAATAATTGACCCAAATGGAATGGGCTGGGTTGAAACCGTAGATAAGAAAACTTATTGGGATGAAAGGGTTAGTTCGGCTGAAGACATAGAGTTTATTCCTAAAGGTGGCAGATTCTTAGGAAATACAGCGGATTTATTTGATGAACAGGGTATTTATAAGTTTGGTGATAATCAGGGGAATATTCTTTCTGCTCATCCAATGGAGGATGTAATTGTTACTGGCGATAAAGACTATAAGTTCCATCACAGTTTCGGTTATTATCTCTTCGGTGATTTTAGACATTCAGATGGTGGATATGGTCCTATACAAGCTGATGCTATTAGCTTTGGTGTAGGTGGCAATGTAACCTTTATAGGCTCAACTGTAGGGATTGAAGTAGGAATCATAATGAGAGGAGGCGCAATCTCGCCATATTTAACTATTTCTGGAGGGATAGATGCCGAAAATATATATGATTTTTTCAGCCAAAAAGGTCGTATAAATCCTTTAAAGATACTCAATGCAAATGCATATGGAAATTTTGTTATGTATGAGAATCTAAATAAAAATGATTTAAACTCATTTAATAGTTATAGAGGTCTTGGGATATCAAAAGGTTTATCTGTAGGAAACTTGGGACTTTTATATGGGACAAGTGCTGAACAGGGTGAAAATGGATATAATAAAACTGATTTTTCAAGGTCGTATGGAGTGAGTCTAAATGCCAATCCAGCAAGGTTTGATATGTCAAAAGGAGGAGGACGCACATGGATACCATTTTTTTAAGAAGACGTATTTTATGGCCAATGTTCTGTGTTATTCTCTTTTTTATTTTTATTAAACAAGATGATCTGAGTAATAACTCTTATAATCAATACGTTAAAGGGCAATCATATTGTGTGAAAGTCTTGAGCATAAAGAAAGAAGCACGCAAATATTATGTTTATGGTATCGATAGAAAGGGACAGATTCTTAAATTAGGTATTTCTTCAAAGTGGGATCTACATACAGTTCAGGTAGGAGATAGTTTAATAAAAAAAAGAAATAGTTTTGACATAAAACTCGTATCGAAGCATAAATCAAGAATCCTAATCCCTGAACTTCCTCTATAATTATTGGCTTACGAGCAATAAGGAGGGGAATGAAAGCGTTATTGTTGACAGGATAGGTTACAATAAGAATGGTCAAACGATCTACATAAATCTTGACAATGATACGGAAACTATCCATACCTACGACAAGCAGCGTAAGCGTCTATTATCAATGAACCTTACGTTAAACGGTCTATGCGAATCCTATTAGAATCTTAGATTTCATGGGATTGATTCCAATGAGGAAAGAAGCTAAACGTTATAGGGTGGAACACAATATAAATGGTCGAGTACTTAACTGGTAATAAGATAGAATCAGATGATTATAAATTATATATTTTTTAGAATACATATGGCTTATAAAGCAAAACATGATTCTGCTATGTTAAATAGTATTTTGTATTTATCATGCGTACTTATGTTTGTTCTTCTTCCGATAGCAGGTGTCGTACTCGAGATAGCACGGAAAGGTGGTAGAATTAACACCGCGTTTTTTATTTTATATTTCATTTCAATCTTAGGTTTTGTTACAATGAAATATGGAAATAAGAAGATGGTAGAGCGTTTGTATAAGAAATATTCCCAGCATAAATTTAATAGGAAAATCCCAACTTATTGCTTCTTCTTAATACTACCGATATGCATTATATTGGGGATGTCTATCTATATCATAATATTAAAATACTTTGTTGACATTGACAAAATAAGAGATATTATATACAACATTCTAACAAGCTCATATTAAAATTGACGTGTAATTGCCTTAAATATCCTTACTGCCAAACATCTATACACGCTACGGATCGACATATCTTTACAATTCAAAATACAAAAGAGAACTACACACCTTTTCTATTGTGCTTTCACTCCTATCACCTCTTTTCTCCAACTAAACATCTAACAATAAACAATTTACGCAGAATGCTAAAAATAACAGCAATTAAAATTAGATTAGGTTTTTCATAGTAATTCCATATGTAACATTTGGAAAATAACACATAATGTACCAGCCTATTTTCTTATTGCTTAAAAGTACATTTACGAAATAAAGTTGTATATTTGCCCTTGAAAAATAATATCTTTAAGCATAAATAAGTAATGGGGTTTACACTATTTGAAAATCAAACAAGCGTATCTTCTAAATATAAGAACTCTCTGCCGACTTTTACGAAAATAGGAGTTGTCATTGTAAGTGTGGCAGATATTAGGACTTATGTCCATGGTGCTACTTACGAAAGCTGGACCGTATACGAATAATGAGTAAAAACAAAATAAGATGTTTAGTCTTTTTAATAAAAATAAAATAGAGGAGCAGGATTTCTACTTTCTTAAAAATGTAATTTGTATCTTGCCAACTAAATGGGACTTTCTAATAAAGCAAATAAATAGCAGATTCATTATAGGAAAATGTAAAAATAAACTTTATGGGAAGGGATTCTACAACTTGGTTCTCAATAGGGAATACTATGACTATAGTAATTATAAATATCCAGAATTAGTAACATTATCAGGTATTTATATTTGGAACAAGAAAAAACGAGAATATGTAGAAGTACAACTATATATTTCGTTTGGTACAATAATTGGCTATTATTTTAATTCTAAATATAACCATTTAGATTGGCATAAAGTTTCTCTTAATACACTGAAAGAAAATAATTATGCAAATCATTCAAACGGAAAGAAAGACATCATACAAATGCTTTCGCAAAAACTTTCGCCAGAAGAACTAAAGAAAATAGATATAGGTGATATTAATGAACTTCAGATCGAAGGAAATACATATTATACGATTAAGAATTTAAATGATGGAGATTATATAGCTATTAATAATACAGGCGAAGTCTTCATTATAACTCATGCTCCTTTTGAAGTAAAGAAACTATACTCTTCTATTAGGGCTTTTTTGCATCAAACGCTATAACTTTTATTCTGTGCAGAAAATATCATGTCACTTTTATCTATCTTGAAAAAATAGAACTGTCTAAAAGGAATATATATTATTGAGACAATTAAAAAAATAAAAGGAAGACGCTATAAATGTCTTCCTTTTATTTTATAATATCTTGATAAAACGCTTATTACATCATACCACCCATACCTGGAGCAACTGGCATAGCTGGAGTATCCTCAACCTTGTCTACAATAAGACACTCAGTTGTCAGGAACATACCTGCGATTGAAGCTGCATTCTCAAGTGCAACACGAGAAACCTTAGCTGGGTCGATAACACCTGCAGTACGAAGGTCCTCATAAACATCCTTGCGAGCATTGTAACCATAGTCACCCTTACCCTCACGAACTTTATTTACTACAACAGCACCTTCACCACCTGCATTAGCGATGATCTGACGGAGAGGCTCCTCAATAGCACGACAAACAATATTGATACCTGTCTGCTCGTCAGCATTCTCACCCTTAAGGTCCTTCAATGCTCCCTGAGCACGGATGTATGTGGTACCACCACCAACAACTACACCCTCTTCCATTGCAGCACGAGTAGCGCAAAGAGCATCGTCAACACGATCCTTCTTCTCCTTCATTTCTACCTCAGAGTTAGCACCAACATAGAGAACAGCTACACCACCAGAGAGCTTAGCCAAGCGCTCCTGCAACTTCTCCTTATCATATGAGCTTGTTGAAGCTGCAATCTCGTTCTTAATTTGAGCCACACGGTCCTTGATTGCGTCCTTCTCACCAGCACCATCAACGATAGTTGTGTTGTCCTTAGAAATGGTAACCTTCTTAGCTGTACCCAACATCTCAAGAGTTGCCTTATCAAGTGAAAGACCCTTCTCCTCGCTGATTACTACACCACCTGTCAATACTGCAATATCCTCAAGCATTGCTTTGCGACGGTCGCCAAAGCCTGGAGCCTTAACAGCACAAATCTTCAAACCTGCACGAAGACGGTTTACAACCAATGTTGTCAATGCCTCAGAGTCAACATCCTCTGCAATGACCAACAATGGACGACCACTCTCTGCAGCTGGCTGGAGAATTGGAAGGAAGTCCTTAACGTTTGAAATCTTCTTATCGTAGATGAGGATATATGGGTTCTCCATATCACATTCCATCTTATCTGTGTCTGTTACGAAGTAACCAGAGAGGTAACCACGATCGAACTGCATACCCTCAACAACACCAATACTTGTCTCACGAGTCTTGCTCTCTTCGATAGTGATAACACCATCCTTAGACACCTTACGCATAGCATCTGCGAGCAACTTACCAATTTCAGGGTCGTTGTTAGCACTTACAGTAGCTACCTGCTCAATCTTGTCATAATTGTCACCAACTACCTCTGCAGAAGCCTTAATATGATCAACAACCTTAGCTACAGCCTTGTCGATACCACGCTTAAGGTCCATTGGATTTGCACCTGCAGTTACATTCTTCAATCCTTCAGTAACAATTGCCTGTGTGAGGATAGTAGCAGTTGTTGTACCGTCACCAGCATCATCACCAGTCTTGCTTGCTACACTCTTAACAAGCTGTGCACCAGCATTCTCAAAGTTATCCTCAAGCTCTACCTCCTTAGCAACGGTAACACCGTCCTTAGTAATCTGTGGAGCACCAAACTTCTTACCGATAACAACATTACGCCCCTTAGGACCGAGTGTTACCTTCACTGCATTTGCCAACTGATCAACACCACTCTTCAAGAGTTCACGTGCGTCTGAATTGAATTTTATCTCTTTTGCCATTTTCTTTATTCCTTATTTTGATTGTTTATTTATGCGTTGTTTGCTATTCTTTTTTATCTCTTATTATGTATAACATCATTCTACAAGATATAACAGAATAGCCAAACTACAGCTATTTTAAGACCTTTTTATAAAGAGAGAATAGGAGAAGTGTTACTCAATAACTGCCAACACATCGCTCTGACGCATCATCAAATACTTCTCACCCTCATTCTCAAGTTCAGTACCAGCGTACTTACCATAGAGAACCTCATCGCCAACCTTGAGAATCATCTCCTCATCCTTAGTACCATTACCAACGGCAACAACCTTACCACGCTGTGGTTTTTCCTTGGCTGTGTCTGGGATGATAATACCACCAACTTTCTCTTCTGCCTGTGCTGGAAGCACGAGGACTCTGTCTGCTAAAGGTTTAATTGTCATAATTGTATATGTTTTAAGATTTTAATTTCATTCTGTATATGACCTGTCACCAAGTCATTTCGCCTTCAATTATACGAAAACTATGCCAAAAGGACTTACTGACAATCTGTCAGTTCTTCTTACCTATTCGACTAAAAACAAAAGAAAATAATTATCTTTGCATGAGAAAAGAAGTTGGTAAATTAATAAAAGATTAACAATGAAGCAACTTACCAAGACTATAACAAATAAACTTCAAGCACTATCAGATGCGGAGAAGCGAGAGATATTCCCTAAGTTCTTTAAGGCTGGCAAGGGAGAATATGGTGAAGGTGACCGTTTCTTAGGTGTTACCGTACCCAATATCAGAGCTATTGCCAAGTTACACAAAGACATATCCATAGAGGAGATACGGGAGCTGATACAGTCAGAATGGCATGAAGTGCGCCTTTGTGCCTTAATCATAATGGTAGAGAAAAGTAAGAAAAAAGACGAAGCTTTACGCAAAGAGCTATTCAATCTTTACCTTTCTCAAACTAAGCGAATCAATAACTGGGACCTTGTTGACCTATCTTGTCGCTTCATCATAGGCGAATACTTACTTGACAAATCACGTGACATTCTTTATCATTTAGCTCAAAGTCCACTACTATGGGATAATCGTATCGCTATCGTATCAACATACGCATTCATTCGTAAAGGACAATTAGAAGACACCTATGCACTTAGCGACCTAATGATGCAGCACCCACACGACCTCATGCACAAAGCTATTGGTTGGATGCTTCGTGAAGCTGGAAAGCGTAATCCTGAGCGACTTTATGATTACGTGATGAGCCATCGAGCAGACATGCCCCGTACCATGCTACGTTATGCAATAGAGAAGTTCTCACCCAAAGAGCGCGCTATTCTCATGAAACGTGCCTAACACTTCCCCACTCTATTACTTCCATTTGGATGCTAATCATACGGTCAGAGAAAGAGTAAAAACAACTCTTTTGTCATATTTTTTCATATACTCATTTTTAAAAGAGCACAAATTGCATTCGAATTAACGCCCAATTGACTTGCAAAAGATGCCCTTTTGAGGTCTTACTAACGCCCTTTTGAAAGCCAAATAAGCACCTTTTAAAATCTAACCTTGTAACTAATTCATAACAAGAGAGTTACAAAAGCACTCAAAATAGTGTTTTTGCTTATTTTTAAAGATGTAAAACAAGAAATAATGTAAACAAAATTCAAAACACCAAGAACATTATTACCTTTCAGAAAACTTATAAATAAGGGCGCCTTTAGATGACATAATACTTTGTAATATAGCGTTGTAGAGTATGAAAAATTAGAAAGATAGACGAAATATTGATAAGAAAATGAAAGATAGTAATAAACAATACCATTCTAAATAAGAATGATAAATGTTAGGGTATAACGAGTGATTTGAATTAAACTTGAAAAAGTTAAAAACGAACTACATATTTAACTCTCATAATTCATAACATAAAATAATTATATATCCCATATTTTTCTTACCTTTGCATTCAGAACATAATATATAATTTAACGATATAAAAAAGAAAATGAAACCTACATTATTACTCCTTGCGGCAGGTATGGGAAGCCGCTACGGTGGGCTGAAGCAGCTCGACGAACTGGGTCCTAATGGTGAGACCATTATGGATTACTCTATCTATGATGCTATCCAGGCTGGATTTGGTAAGATTGTTTTTGTTATCCGTAAGGATTTCGAGGAGCAGTTCCGCAGCCAAGTTCTTTCAAAGTATGAGGGTCATATCCCTGCAGAACTTGTTTTCCAGAGTATCGATGCACTGCCAGAAGGATTCTCTGTACCAGAAGGTCGTGAGAAGCCATGGGGTACAAACCATGCTGTTTTGATGGCAAAAGATGTTATCAAGGAGCCATTCTGCGTTATCAACTGCGATGACTTCTATAACCGTGATTGCTTCAAGGTTATTGGTAAGTTCCTTGCTGACCTCCCAGAGGGTGCAAGAGACAAGTATGCAATGGTTGGTTTCCGCGTAGGTAACACACTGAGCGAGAATGGTACTGTTGCTCGTGGTATCTGCTCTACAGATGCTGAAGGAAACTTGACAACTGTTGTTGAGCGTACAGAGATTGAGCGTCGCGATGGCGAAATCAAGTATAAAGACGACAATGGTGAGTGGGTTACTGTTGGTGAGAACACTCCTGTATCTATGAATGTATGGGGTTTCACACCAGACTACTTCGAGTACAGCGAGGCATACTTCAAGGAGTTCCTCTCTGATCCAAAGAACATGGAGAATAAGAAGTCTGAATACTTCATCCCATTGATGGTAAACAAGCTCATCAACGATGGTACATCTACCGTGAAGGTACTTGACACTACCAGCAAGTGGTTTGGCGTAACATACGCTGCCGATCGTCAGAGCGTGGTTGAAAAGATTCAGTCACTGGTTGATGATGGTACATATCCAGCTAAATTGTTCTAATTCATAACCCTGCCTGGGTGCTATCTCCGCATACATTCTTCAATATTATTCAAGATGTAAGACGAGTATCCAGGCAGGGCTTTTTATTTCTCTCATCTCTACATACATCGGGTATAACACCCAAACACCTTTCAAACACACACCAAAGCTTACAGCTATAATGGAATTAAACCTACTAAATCAAGAAGAGATTGCAACACTTCGCAATCTTCTTTCCAATGCAACAAACATAGTAATCTGTGCGCATAAGTCACCTGATGGTGACGCAACAGGTTCGTCATTGGCATGGATGCATTACCTAAACCAGATTGGTAAGACCAATATCAAGGTATGTATGCCTGACGCTACACCCGACTTCCTGCATTGGCTTCCAGGACATAATTCCGTTATTCGTTATGACAGACGACCAAAGGAGGTTGAGAAGGCGTTTAAGGAAGCTGACCTCGTTTGCTGTCTTGACTTCAACCAAAACTCACGTGTAGATGCAATGCAAGAGGTTTTGGAGTCCTCCACAGCCCCTCGCCTACTCATCGACCACCACTTAGAACCTGAAACAAACAACGCATTGACAGTCTCACATCCAGAAATGTCAAGTACATGTGAGATTGTCTTCCGCCTGATTAGTCAGTTAGATGGCTACGAGAAGATGACAACCCAATGTGCGTCCTGCATTTATTGTGGTATGATGACCGACACAGGTGGCTTCACCTATAATTCGTCACGCCCAGAGATATTCTATATTATCGGTCAACTTCTTGCAAAGAACATTGATAAGGACGAGATTTATAACCGTGTATTCCATAACTACTCTACCAATGCCCTTCGCCTCCGTGCACACATCATCCTCAACAAGATGAAGGTGATTGAGGAGTTGCACGCATCCTATTATACCGTAACAAAAGAAGAGATGGCGCAGTTCCATTTCATCAAGGGAGACATGGAGGGACTTGTTAATATTCCACAGCAGATTAAAGGACTCAAACTAAGTATCTCATTGCGAGAAGATACTGAGAAGCCTAAGACCGTACTTGTGAGTCTTCGTTCTTGCAATGGCTTCCACTGTCAACCCATGGCAGCAAAATTCTTCAATGGTGGCGGTCATGCTGACGCATCAGGTGGAAGACTAAATTGTACTATCGAGGAAGCTGAACAGATTGCCATTAAGGCGATACTATATTATAAAGAGGAGTTACAATAAGTAGAATCCTTTATAGCGAGGAGTATAAACAACAAAACACTTCATAGCTTAATCCACTTGGAAAGCTTATATTTATCAGGTTATGAACATATTAGAACTATCTAAAAAGCGCTTTTCTGTACGTAAATATAGTGACACACCAGTATCAGAAGAAGACTTACAATATATCCTTGAGGTGACACGTATGGCACCATCGGCTGTCAACAAACAGCCATGGAAATTTGTAGTTGTGAAGTCTGAAGCGGCACGCAAGCAACTACAAGAATGCTACGACCGTGATTGGTTCAAGTCGGCACGCTCTACGTCATTTGTATGCGTGAGGTTGACAACAATTGGATACGCAAAGAAGACAACAAGCAGCATGGCGATATTGATGTTGCCATTGCTACTGAACATCTTTGCTTGGCTGCAACAGAGCGAGGCTTAGGTAGTTGTTGGGTATGTAACTTTAATGTAGCCAAACTAAAGGAGACCTTTCCATATACAGGTTTTGAGCCTGTTGCCATCATTCCCATCGGTCACATAGCCGACGACTGTCCAACGAATGAGAAGAAACGGAAGACATTAGAAGAAATTACAGACATCATATAATCCTTATAAACGATTTCTGTTATCTATTCTACATATCCCACATAGGGTATTCATTAGCATCTTATACATATAATGTAACGACCATAACAAATCATTCTTCTCATCTTCAAGCGATGTGCTGATGCTCCGCACCAATGGTGCTAATGGTTCGCACCAATGGTGTTAACGCTCCACACCACACAACATGATGCTGAAACGAAAGCAAGATGTTGGTAAAATTAGATTCGAAACTTACCTTATAACATTTAAGCAGAGGAGTCCTCTGCACTTTAACATCTTAATTCAACAATCAATTTATGCGTATTCTTGGAAACATTATTTGGTGGATATTTGGCGGATTAGAGGCTGCTATCGGTTATTTTACAGGTAGTTTAGCACTTGCCATCACCATTATCGGCATACCAGCTGCAGTACAAACATTCAAGCTCGGACTCTTGTGCCTATGGCCTTTTGGGGCAGAAGTGAGAGATGGAGAAAGTCTTTCAGGCTGTATCACCATTCCACTCAATATCATTTGGATAATCTTTGGTGGTTTATGGGCATGCTTAACCCACATTCTTTTTGGTATCCTCCTTGCCATTACAATTATAGGTATTCCTTTTGCCAAGCAACACTTCAAAATGGCTGGACTATCCCTTGCACCTTTTGGCAAAGATGTTGAGCTTCACTTTTAGTCTAAAGCCGAAAATAAAGGCATTTCAAAATCATTTGAATTAAAATCATTTAAATTCTTGGTAGAACTATCAAAAGTCAGTATCTTTGGCAAAAACAAAGGAGAAAAAGCCCATGATTACGCAAGACAACTTCAACCAGGAATACGCTGACCCTATAGAGGAGCAGCAGATTCGCCATTTCGTGTGCATCGAAATGGGGCGACAGATACATAGATACATCAAAGCCATGCACGGCAGCAAACAACAGATGTTACGCTTTGAAGAGCATCTGAAAGACCTTCCTATGAAGGAAAAGGAGGCTGCTATTGCACGATACATCGACTTGAACCGCAAGGTTATCAAAGGATTAGACATGAAGATTGTCTTAGCTCGTGCTATGGCAAACTACTCTGACACCTTTGATTACCTCGTAACATTGGTCAACGATAAACGAAAGATGGTGAAGTATCTGAACCTTATACGTGAGATTTATATTCAGTATCATGAGGTTATCGAACGAAAAGGGAAGTTTGGTATTCTCGATCACAGAGGACGTACACTCGTTGAACCGAAGTATGAGTTCCTTCGTACTTGTTATGTCTATGTTGACGACTTACTAACAATGCCGCTCATAGCCCAATTAGATGGTAAACTTGGCTTGATACTTCCTGACGGTAAGGATACTATTATTGCACCTTTCATCTATGACAGTATATCGCTAAGAGATGAACCACCTTATTTCGAAGCAAAAAAAGGAAATAAAAAGATTCTGCTTAACACTGATGGTGAAGAGCAATAAAACAAAAAAGAGCTGTAACTGCCAAAGCGGTTACAGCTCTTTTAATATTACAATATAATACGATTTAAATCTTCTTCAGCAAAGCAGCCAAACCTTCAAGCTGTTCCTGCCACATAGTAATCTTACTATTCACCTTGTCAAGATCAACACCCTGATTCAGTTCTGGTGAATCACGCTGCTGCTGCAACAAACTGATATACTGATTTACAAGTGCCATCTTAGCCTTGACAGTCTTCTTCTTTGGATAGCCACGCTTCTCAACCTCACGCTGGTACTGCTCAGATATAGCATTGATCTGACGACCACACTCTTCATACTGGCTCAACCATTGCTGGTAAGCTGCGCTATTCTGCTTGTTTTCAAACTGTGTAATGTTTGCAGATTCACCTATCTGCTCATATGAGCTTTGTGCCATACCCATCATTGGAAGGGCCAACAAAGCAATAACCAATAATTTCTTAACTCTCATAATTGTGTTCTTTTAAAATCAAATATCGCTTGCAAATATAAAGTAAATATCAGAAAGAACCAAAGTTTTTTTTGTAATTTTGCATATTGCGATTAATCCTTTAAATCTCTTTTAAGAGTATGTAAGGATAAATGTAGAATAAAGTTGAAAAATATGAATAAATATATTGAGGTAAAAGGAGCTAAGGTTAACAACCTAAAAAATATAGATGTAAGAATCCCTCAAGGTAAGTTTGTTGCCATTACTGGCGTATCAGGTTCGGGCAAGTCATCGCTTGCTTTCGACACACTCTATGCTGAAGGACAACGCCGATATGTGGAAAGTCTTTCTGCTTATGCCCGTCAGTTCTTAGGCAGAATGTCTAAACCTGAGGTCGATTTCATCAAAGGACTCCCTCCTGCTATTGCTATTGAGCAAAAGGTTATATCACGTAACCCACGTTCAACAGTGGGCACTTCTACCGAAATATACGAATATCTCCGTCTTCTCTATGCCCGCATTGGTAGGACATTCAGCCCTATCTCTGGCGAAGAAGTGAAGCATCACTCTGTTGAAGACGTCATTGAGAAAGTCATGTCCTACTCAGAAGGGACCAAGTTCTGTATCCTTGCCCCACTCCACATTGTTGAAGGACGAAGCGTACAGAACCAACTTGAGATGGAGATGCAGGAAGGTTATGCACGTATCTATGTAGATAACGACTTTATCCGTATAGAAGATTGGCTTGAACAAAACCCTGCTGATGATGACAATAAAAGCACGGCAAAAGATAAAGCAAAGAATATCTATCTCGTTATTGACCGTTTGTCAGTTGACAACTCCAAAGATACACTGACCCGACTCACTGACTCATGCGAGACTGCTTTTTATGAGGGCGACGGCAATATGCAGTTAATGATTCTGCCAGCTAAGCTTACCTATGATTTCTCTACGCGTTTTGAAGCAGACGGCATACGCTTTGAAGAACCGAACGACAACATGTTTTCGTTCAATTCTCCCCTCGGTGCATGCCCGACTTGTGAGGGTTTTGGTCGTGTCATCGGAATCGATGAGAAGTTAGTTATCCCTGACTCGTCTCTTTCTGTCTATGATGGCTGTGTACAATGTTGGCACGGCGAGAAGATGGCAGCATGGAAAGATGAGTTCTGCAGACGTGCTGCAAAAGACAACTTCCCTATCTTTAAGCCTTATTTTGAGCTAACAAAGGCAGAGAAAGAAAGTCTTTGGAAGGGTCTACCAAGCGAAAGAAAGAAAGATATTCACGACCGTATCTGTATTGATACCTTCTTCCAAATGCTGAAAGAGAACCAATACAAGATTCAATACCGTGTCATGCTCAGCCGTTATCGTGGTAAAACAGTTTGCCCAGACTGCCATGGCACGAAGCTAAAGAAAGAAGCTACATGGGTGAAGATAGGTGGCATGGCTATCACCGACCTCGTTGATATGCCAATCATCAACCTTAAACAATGGTTTGACAATCTGAAACTAACAGAGCATGAAAAGGAAGTCAGTAAGCGACTGATGACCGAAATAACAAGTCGTCTACAGTTCCTTTTGGATGTAGGATTGGGCTACCTCACCCTTAACCGCCAATCTAACTCATTGAGTGGTGGTGAGAGTCAACGCATCAATCTCACAACTTCTCTTGGTTCTTCCCTCGTTGGTTCTCTCTATATACTTGACGAACCTTCCATTGGTTTGCATAGTCGAGATACAGACCGCCTCATTCATGTACTGAAAGAACTTCAGGCATTAGGTAACACAGTGGTTGTCGTGGAACATGATGAGGAAATTATGCGTGCTGCCGACTACTTGATTGACGTTGGACCAGATGCAGGTCGACTTGGTGGTGAGATTGTGTTCGAAGGTAAAGTATCTGATATCAAGCGAATAGAGGGAGATATTAAAGAGAAGAAAAATACTCAATCACTGCAATTACTGGAGCAGTACCCCCGTTCATATACCATTAAATACCTTACAGGAACGGAAGTTATCGAAACACCTACAAGTCGTCGACCATGGAATATGGCGATAGAATTGAAGGGAGCACGCATGAATAATCTCAAAGGAGTAGATGTTAAGTTCCCTCTGAATGTCTTTACTGTGGTGACAGGAGTCAGTGGTAGCGGAAAGTCTTCCCTTGTGAAAGGTATACTCTACCCTGCCCTCAAACGCCATTTGGATGAGGTTGCCGACACACCAGGCGAATATTCATCTCTTGGAGGTGACTGGAAACAGATTAAACACGTTGAGTTTGTAGATCAGAACCCTATCGGTAAGAGTACACGCTCTAACCCCGCCACATACGTAAAGGCATACGATGAAATAAGAAAGCTATTTGCCGAGCAACAACTCTCAAAGCAGATGGGCTTTACACCACAGTATTTCTCATTCAACACTGAGGGGGGACGCTGCGAAGAATGTAAGGGTGCAGGTGTCATTACAGTGGAGATGCAGTTTATGGCAGACCTTGTCTTAGAGTGCGAGGAGTGTCACGGACAACGCTTTAAGCGTGAGATTCTTGACGTACAGTTCCAAGGTAAGAATATCAACGACGTCTTGAACATGACTGTGTCTGAGGCTATTCAATTCTTCAGTGAGCACAAACGCAAAGCGATTGTCAACCGATTGAAGCCTTTAGAGGATGTTGGTCTTGGTTACATCAAACTCGGACAAAGTTCTTCTACCCTCTCTGGCGGTGAGAACCAACGTGTGAAACTTGCCTACTTCATTGGACAAGAACAGCAAGAGCCAACACTCTTCATCTTTGATGAGCCAACAACAGGTCTACACTTCCATGATATCGATCGTCTACTGCATGCTTTCAATGCGCTCATCGAACGTGGACATACGATATTAGTCATCGAACATAACCTTGATGTAATCAAGTGTGCTGACCATGTCATCGACCTTGGTCCTGATGGAGGTGATAAGGGTGGAAACCTCGTAATAGCTGCTACACCAGAAGAGGTGGCTCGTTGCAAGGAGAGTTTGACAGGTAAGTATTTAGCTGAAAAGCTAAAGTAGATGAACTTCTATAACTTAGCGTAGCAAGCCCCTAATCAAATAAGCACTATGTGTTTAGGACTGTGTAGCCCTTTTTTGATAATAAATTACACACCTTCTAATAATAGATTACAAGGTATTTAGTGCTTAGCACCATTAGTGCGAACGCTCCGCACAACATGTGCGGGGCGTTCGCACATTATGTGTTAGGCTACAACACGTTGATAAGAAGATAAAAAGAAGGAGGATTATCACCCTTATAATAAGAGAGTAAGACGCTAAACAACTTACTTATATGGTAGAGATATTGGTTATTCAAATATGATTACATGATAAAAGAGGGTGTGTCAAAATGCAAATTAATAACTTGACAACTTTCAATCTATAAGTAGGATTCTACTAAAGGCAAAGAAAAGACCATTTCTTTACTCAAAATCGAGTATAGAAATGGTCATTTTTTATAAGATTGTTTCAAACTGTAAGATTATCAAAATGATATTTGTATTTTGACACACCCTCTTTCTTATAGCATTGATCAAATATTTTATAAAACCCACCAAGATTCATTTGGTTATTTGACAATGCTCTAAATACTCAAAATCAATTAGCTATAATTCCCTTATAAGAGGTCTATCATTTTATATTAAGACTTCGTTACACGCTCCAGCCACTTCACCATACCGAACATAACAACCATAGAAATGAAACATACGATGGCAAAAACAAGCCAACAAGTCCAAATTGACCACTTGTTATACATCAATGGACCAATCCAAAGGAAGCCATTACCAACAGCAGTAGCACCTAACCATAAACCCTGACAAAGTCCCTGAAGATTCTTAGGAGCAACCTTACTTACAAAACTCAGACCCAGTGGAGAGATAAACAACTCAGCAACGGTCAGGAAGAAGTAAGTAAGGATAAGAATCATCGGACCAGCCTTCATCGTTGCACGGACAGCAGGCTCAAGAGAAGTGAACTGCTCAGCTGAAGGATAATTATGAACCAGTGAAAATCCCATTAAGAAAAGATAAGCAAAACCAGCGATACCCATACCATAGGCAATCTTACGAGGTGTAGAAATAGGCTTACCTTTCTTGGTGAAATAGGTAAAGACCCACATAATCAATGGGGTAAGAGAGATTACAAAGAATGGGTTTACTGCCTGCCATATCTCCGGTGCTACAGAATCTGTATTGACGAAATCACGCGCAAAGAAAGAGAGACTCTGACCATTCTGATGGAATGAAAACCAAAAGAACACACTGATACCCAATACAGCAAAAAGAGCATACATACGCTGCTTAATTTCCTTTGCCATTGATGCCTTCTCCTCCTCAGTATACTCAACATTAACTATCTGCTCCTTCTTGCCTGGCATTGGGAAGAGTTTCTTTGAACTCATGAAGATAATAAGAGAAATGAGCATGGTAACAACACTGGCAATAAAGCTATAATGAACACCAGTATTAAACACATCAAGATAATGAGGACAGAATGATGCCAAATCAGCAGAATTACCACCTACCTTGGTTGCAAGTTCCTGCAAATTACCGAGATTGTCACCAATAGTACCATTGATATATTTATGGCAAAGCTGTGGTAGAGCTGCATCATAAGTTAGACCATTGCGCCCCAGCCACCAGCTACGCAATACAGGAGCTATGAATGGAGCTGCCAATGCACCCAAATTAATGAATACATAGAAAATCTGGAAACCTGCATCACGCTGTCCCTGTGCCCATTTCAAACGCTCGGGTGAAACTTTTGCCGCTTCAGTCTCAAAATCATCATACATCTGACCGACGATTGCCTGTAAATTACCTTTAAACAATCCATTACCAACAGCAATCAATACCAAAGCAAAGATAGTGAAAGCAAGCAGATAGGAATTATTTTCAGGTGTAGCAAGAACAGGGATAGACAACGCTACATACCCCAGTGCCATCACGACAAGACCACTTTCAATAGTACGCTGATAGTTTTGTGTACGGTCAGCAATAACACCACCAACCAAGCTCATGACATAGATTGCTGCCAAAAAAAGTGATGCAATCAGACCCGACGTTTCGTCTGACAGACCGAACTTAGAACACAAGAACAATGCGAGAACCGCATTCATAATGTAGTAACCGAAGCGTTCGCCCATGTTACTGAAGGCTGCTTGAAGCAATCCTTTTGGGTGATTTTTAAACATAGCTTATCTTATTTAGTTTTGATTATATCAAAAAGGTAGGTAGCCTTAACTACGATATTACCATAGTTAGACTTGCCAAAATAGTCTTTCTTTGAACTTCCATAAATATTGCCCAATCCATAGTAGTAACGGGCTTCAAGTAGGAAATGACCTACATGTCGGTTGCTATACTCTAAACCTAAGCCAGCTGCAATACCGTAGTCTAACTTCTTTTCTACTGGCATTGACTCCTGTGCTGTTACCGCATTGCTTCGCCCTGTACCATCATTAGCAAGGTTAGGAGTATCATAATTCTTAGAAGTTGACTCTCCAAGATAGACTCCTAACTGCGGTCCTGCTTGGAAAAAAAAGTTAAAACCATTCTGTTCACGCCCCCATGCAAGGTGTGCGAAGACCGGAATCTGAATATAGTTAACAGTGCGTGAATACGCTTCAGCAGCCCCATTAGAGTTGATAACAGGCTGATCAGTACCAGTCAAAATCTTCTCTTTCCATCCGATTGAGGTATAGTTCACCTCACCATAGATAGAACAAATTGTATTAAAGTACTTCTCGCACACATAACGCACACTCAATCCTCCGGTTACACCACCATGAATAGATTGTCTTACACTCGGAGTGAAGCCCACATTAGAGAGTACGTAACCACCATTTACACCAATAGCAAAGTCGTTACGATGGTCTCCTATCTGCGCTGCAGCAGTCAACGGCAGCGCAAGTAGGACAACAAATAATAATCTTGAGATTCTATTCTTCATCTTTTGAATAAGGTTCTCTACAACTGTTTAATAGACAAGATTCTCCATTGTCTGGTCTGTCTTGAAGTGAACCAGCTGGAAGTTATCATTGATATATCCGCCCTGTCCTACACGAACAAAGTCATAACGTGTCTGCAATGGACGATACTTAACCTCAGCAGCAGTACCCTTAAAGTTCTTTCCATTAGCCTTTAAGCCACGTACAAAGAACTGTGCTTGATCATAGCCAGTAATTGCCATACGTGGAATATACTGTCGTGACATAGGCTCACCATACTGCTCTGTATACTTTGCTTCGAGCTCCTTTGTCTTATCCGCTGCCTTATTATAATAATAGGTAGATGGGATATAAGTGTTATACTTGAAGTATTGGTCAAGATAATAATCCTGATAAACAAACCACTGGTTATAACCATAAAGGCTAATCGCAATACCAGGGCGCGCTTTCTTCAACTGAGCCAGTTTATTAAACACCTCATTTAACTGTGGACTTTTCTCTGAATTAAGAATCACAACATTTGGACGAGTTGCATCAAAATGCTTAGAAAAGTCTGCATTCGATGACTTTAAACTTGTGAGATTATACTTGATTTTCTGTAAATCAAGCTGCTTTCTCAAGCTTGTTGTGAACTCACCCACCTGACTTGTCTCGTCCTTACAATTAATAAAGATTGGATGATGTGACTTCTGGAAACGCTCTAAGAAAGCTGCTATCGCCTTGTTTGTCAACGAAGCCTCTGTCTGATATACTTGGAAAATATTAGGATTTGTTTCTACATCATTGCCTGATATAGAGAAAGGAATAACGAGTTTAATATCGTACGCACGGCAGAAGTCCGCCAATGGTTTTACCTGTTCTGAATAAAGAGGGCCAAAAATAACATCTAACTTTGAAGCATTTGGCTCAAGTAAGGTATTGCGGATATCTGCACCCTTAGGTACATTCCAAGCGTGAACCTCTGTTGTAATTCCCTCACTCTTCAATTGATTAAGCGCCAACAAGATACCACGATAGTATTCAACCATACGTTTTCCATCTCCATCTTGATTATGCAAAGGAAGCATAACACCAACTCGGATAGCATTAACAGCCTTTACAGGAGCCTGAGCAACAGTAGACTTTGTCGCAGCTTTCTTGTCCGTCTTACCTTTCACAGAACCATCTGGAAGGAAATCGCCCTCCTTTGAATATGGGACAAAGATTAAATCACCTTTCTTCAGTTCATAACCAGCCTGCTTCATTGCTGGATTTGCATCAAGAAGTTGTGGAATAGTAACACCATATTCTTTAGCTATACCAAAGATAGTTTCCTTACGTTTCACCTTATGTTGATCACGCCATTGAACACTTTGTGCCAACACGCTATAACTAAAAGTCATAGCCAAAAATAGCATAAGATATTTTAAATAATTTCTCATAAACATACTTTTGTTTTCAATCAGTAACAAATTACAACTGCAAATATACAAAAGAATTCTGTAATCAAAAGATGTAGAATGATAAAAAACACAAAAACGGTAATAGCATATAATTTATTTATGGATATAAAACTTTCTTGTGTAAGTTTTTAGTTACATGAAACCTTTGCAGAACCTACCACTTTATGTTTAGAATCTAACGACCGATTTGGGTTAAATAGACAGGAAAGATTTTATTATAGAGCTATTCTTAACTTCATCGTATATACACATACCATACAAGAATATTTTTGTTTCAATTTCCTGTCACTTTTAACACTTTATTTATTTCTCTGTAAACTAACAAGTTAAGCACATACAACAAATGACAGTAGTGACAGCAAATTGAATTTCAACAATTGCCCAAGCAGCTTCACAAACTAAATGTATATCCACACTAAATATCTACCGTCCCCTCTTTCAGCTTTCATCCGTATAATCTTAATTGTATGACTATTTTTCGACAAACTGACCAATATTAACTTTTGACTCCTATCGAAACTATTAGGAATATCTCAATTCCGTACTAATTGAAGTTGTGTGATATATACGCTCATGTTGATATGATGTGGAAAATGCATTTATATTAAATATTTTTATGTAATTAGGTTGGCATGTTAGAAAAATATGCTAACTTTGCATCGTCTTTATTCTCAATTTTCTGTGTAGGCAGAGCTTTGAGATGAGAACTATTATGGATTAGGCGTTTACTTAACGCTTTGTTCTTGACACTCTGAAATCTCGCAAGTTTCAATTACAGTCAAAGACAAGGCAATTGTAGATGCTCATGGATATGTTATACCCATTTGATTTCTTAATGTTAAATTAGGATTTCGTGACGTTATACATATCGGCGTGGGCTTCTGCGTTGCTCGTTCAGACTGTAATGGGCAATGCGAGAGCCTCAGAGTGTGGGACGGGTAACGAGTTTGACTCCCACGCTTTTTCTGTATATGTAGGTGTCATATAGTTTTTGCTTGGATGGGGAGTTTCTAGGCTTTAGTAATATTTCATCTCCGTGAAAGTAATAGTAAAATATGGAACTTCTGATTAATTCTCCTCTTTTTGTGCCATACTGCTTGTTAATGTATTCTGTCTGGCTCGAAACTTATTGTAATTATCTCCACCTTAAAGAAGGTGAACCTCTTTTATATGAGAGATTGTGGTACAAACTAGTTATCTATTTATGTGATGCAGTATGGCTGGTTACCTTCTTGATATTGTGCATCTGTGTGTCTTGGCATGCCCTTACCATAACGCTAATATTTATCCTGATATTGTGCCCAATTTCATTCCGTTTATTAATAGGTAAACGAGAAAGTTATGTAATAAGAATCTTGGCTGCTTTATTTTCTTTAATTGTCTCAGTTTGGCTTGTTGCTCATTGGTTCTAGCAAGTTGTTTTAGTAATAATAATATTGAGTTTTATGCAAAAAATTATCCTTTCTATTTTAATACTGCTTGCGATTTCGGGAGGTTGCCTTCCTCTGATTGAGTTGGTTACTAGCATGGCTGTTAGTTACTTTTTCTGTGATATTAACCCAACTCAGACCTATTCTTGGTATGCAGGTATTTGGCATGGCTTGTTTTTTCTGCCTAATTGGATGTGGAGTGGTTTTGGAGATAAACTTTATAAAGCAGAATATTATACGAACGGATATAATATTTTTTGGTGGTTTTTCTCAATATTATCAACTCTATTTGTTGCATGGTTGTACGATATCGTAGGAACAATCCGTACTGTTTTTTCAAATTTCTTGGAGAAAGAAAATTGATGTACCTATATTTAATATGGAAAAATATTAATTGTAAAAACTTTTTCTTAAGAACAACTTGGAAATTCTATTGATTTTTTCGACATGAAATATCTACAATTGATTTTATCAGCCTTGTTACTGGTATGCTTATTAGCTATGCCTTATGGTTATTATGTACTGGTACGTTTTATAGCAACGATTTGCTTTTGCATTCTGACATTGCAGTATCATGATAAAAAGGAGCTGGAGCTTGCAATAATATTTGGGTCATTAGCATTGTTATTTCAACCATTTTTCAAGGTAGCATTGGGAAGAACAATGTGGAATGTGGTGGATGTATTAGTAGCAATATTCCTTGCTGAGCTGGTTATTTCTGAGTCAAAAAAATAAAATAACGTATTTACGGAATATGTTAAGTAAAAAACGCTTGTCTTTTAAAGAAAGTTTGGTTTGGAACTTCTCAAATCTGCCGTTTAGAGACCATTCACACAGACCTGAATCTTGATGGTTTACACATTCTTTCTGCTTACCGATAAAAGTAAATATATCCCAAAGGTATTTGGAAAAGATCAAACCACTTTTAGTGAGATAAAAAGTTGGGTGTTGGTTTTGGAATTGTTGGTTACATCATACTTCCAACTGGTCGTTACTTTTAGAAAGTGTATGATGTGAGTAAATATGGACGGTAGTCTGGAATTTTAGCAATATTAAAATTAGTTGCAAACGTTGATTATATATTTATAGATGAAGAAGCTGGAACGTCGCTTAACATTGTTTAATAGGTGTCCATACAAGAACTATTTTATTTTAAGTTGCTATCATATTTAACAATTCATGCAATCTAACTGTAAGCCAACAATTTAACCTCGTAAAATCTATGACAGATATGATAGGAAAAATAATTTGGGTGAATTGAGCTGTTATCGCAACTTTTCTTCATTCATGATTAACAAGAAAGTAAAAGACAAAAAGCTCAAATAGACGGAACCATCCAACTTCTTGGCTGATATCTCAACCATTCTTTATTACCTTAGGGTGTGTTTCATTTGTACGCAAAAGGCTGTAATATTATATGAGAGAAAAGTCCCCTTTTCCTTCTATCAGTATCTTCTATAGGAGTATTTCAATTAGCCTTCAATAGTCCGTAAAGACCAATAAGAATATGAGGAATCATTATATAACGTCAAACCAAACAGCATCAACATGAGAGTAACCTTTTCTAAAACAACAGTTAATAACATTCAATAAATCAACATATTACAAACATTATTAAAGAAGAGGCCTTTCTTGCTACAAGAGGGGCTCTTCAATAGAAAAGAAGGACATATTCTTGAACGCAGTTAGCTTTCTTTTATAAGCCGAAAAGGTATGTAGTGGGTTCGAGAGGAAAGTGAAAGATATTGATAAACTATCAAGGAGTTTAGGACTGAAAGAGAATGACTCCATGAGGAGTTAAGGAGTGAATGGGGGAAAAGGAGTTAAGGCAACATCGTTTACACTTTTTGTAAGAAGTGAAACCACCGATGGAGAAATACATACTATTATCCTATTCAGGCAGATAGATTTACTTGTTTGTATGGGAAAAATTGTGTAAATTTGCACGATTATACATTTTTCAAGGTAACATCAAACGAACTATTAGGATGAAACAATATAAATTTAGAATATTTGGTGTGATGTTGTCTATGCTTCTATCTTCTATAGCATGGGCACAAAATTGCCAACCTTCAGGTAAATATACCGATGCAAATGGTGAGACCAACACAATTGCAGCAGGTGATACTTATGTCGGTTCGGCTCCTTTGACGATCGAGTTCTCAGCCAATCCACCTACAACAAGGGACGCAGCAACCCATTACGAGTGGCACTTCTTTAATCAAAATAACCCACGTTCGGCTTTTCTTATCCGCTATGATGAGAATACCGAATACACCTTTACAGAGGCAGGAACAACAAGAGTAGTACTTTATGAAATCCTGAATGGTGACACCACACGCTACAACGCTATTAGTTTCTCCATCAGTGAGAGTAGCCTACAGATGCCTAATGCTTTCTCACCCAATGGAGATGGTATCAATGATATCTATCGTGCAAAGCCTGGATATAAGAGTATTGTAGAGTTTAAAGCTATTATCTTTAACCGTTGGGGACAAAAGATATACGAATGGAACGACCCCGCTGGTGGCTGGGATGGTAAGTATAAAGGCAAAGATGTTGCCCAAGGAACTTACTTTGTCAATGTAACCGCCAAAGGAGCTGACGGCAAAGAGTTCCACATCCGACGAGATGTTAACCTCCTCAGAGGTTACACGCAGTCGACGAGGTGATTTTGGGTGGGTGATGGGTGGCGAATGATGGGTGGTGATGAATAGCGATTTTCATCAGTTCTTACCATCAAGAGAATCATCAACACGGAGGAAATCCTCAACACCCATCAACCATCAACAAACACCCAACAATTCATCAACACCCAACATTCAACACCCATCACCCAACATTTAACACCCAACAACCCCATGAACGAGAAAATAGAAGTCTTCGGAGCCAGAGTACATAATCTGAAGAATGTAGACATAACTATCCCACGCAACTCACTTACTGTCTTCACTGGACTATCTGGTTCAGGCAAAAGTTCGCTTGCATTCGACACAATCTTCGCCGAAGGTCAGCGTCGCTATATTGAAACTTTCTCTGCTTACGCACGCAACTTCCTTGGAAACATGGAGCGCCCAGACGTAGATAAGATTACAGGACTATCCCCTGTCATCTCCATTGAACAGAAGACAACCAATAAGAATCCCCGCTCTACCGTTGGTACAACTACAGAGATATATGACTACCTCCGCCTTCTCTTTGCACGTGCAGGTGAGGCTTACTCTTATATGAGCGGTGAAAAGATGGTGAAATACACTGAGGAAAAAGTGGTGGACATGATTATGTCTGATTATCAAGACCGCAAGATATATATTCTCTCACCACTTGTTCGCAACCGTAAAGGTCACTATCGTGAGCTTTTTGAGCAGATGCGACGCAAGGGTTACTTGTATATTCGTGTCGATGGAGAGGTACAAGAGTTAACACGCGGTATGAAGGTTGATCGCTACAAGAACCATAATATCGAGGTTGTTATCGACAAGATGAAACTCGGTGGTACGGAGAATAACACGCTACGTGAGCGTTTGGCAAAGACCGTTTCAACGGCAATGAAGCAGGGAGAAGGCTTGATAATGATTCTTGATAACGAACGAGACGAAGCCAAGTACTTCTCTAAACGACTGATGGACCCTGTTACGGGCATCGCTTATAAAGACCCTGCGCCAAACATCTTCTCGTTCAACTCACCCGAAGGAGCCTGTCCACAGTGTAAAGGTTTGGGTGTGATTGATGAGATAGACCTAAAGAAAGTAATTCCAGATAACAAACAAGACATCTACAGTGGTGCAATAGTTCCTTTAGGGAAATACAAGAACCAGATGATTTTCTGGCAGATAGACGCTCTTTTAAAGAAGCATAATTGTGACCTTAAGACTCCTGTCAAGGATATACCTAAGGAAGCTATGGATGAGGTTTTGTATGGTTCTTTGGAAAAGTTGAAGATTGCTAAAGAGCTTGTACATACCACCTCCGATTACTTTGTGTCCTTTGATGGCATCATTAAGTATCTCCGTACGGTTATGGAGAACGATGATTCCTCAGCTGGTAAGAAGTGGGCAGACCAGTTCATAGCTGAAGCACAATGTCCAGAATGTCATGGTCATCGTTTGAATCGTGAGGCTCTATCCTATAAAATATGGGATAAAAACATTACTGATCTTGCAGAAATGGACATCACCGAACTGAAAGACTGGGTTGATCATGTTGAGGAACACATGAGCGAGAAGCAGCGTACTATTGCCGTTGAAATCATAAAGGAGATTCGTAAACGTATAAACTTTCTACTCGATGTGGGCCTTGATTACCTTGCATTAAACCGTCAAAGTGCCACGCTATCTGGTGGTGAGAGCCAACGTATTCGCCTTGCTACACAGATAGGATCACAACTTGTTAACGTGCTATACATCCTCGACGAGCCTTCTATCGGTCTTCATCAACGCGATAATGAGCGTCTCATTAACTCATTGAAAGAGTTACGTGACATGGGAAATACGGTTATCGTTGTTGAACACGACGAAGACATGATGCGTGCTGCGGACTGGATTGTAGACATCGGACCAAAAGCTGGACGCAAAGGTGGCGAGGTTGTCTTCCAAGGTAAGCCTGCAGACATGCTCAAGACACACACACTCACAGCACAATACCTGAATGGTGAACGTGCCATTGAGCTTCCTAAAGAGCGCAGAGAAGGAAATGGAAAGACCATCCAACTCACAGGTTGTAAGGGTAATAACCTAAAAGACGTGAACGTTACTTTCCCACTTGGTGAACTAATTGTCGTCACTGGTGTGTCTGGTTCAGGTAAAAGTACACTCATCAATGAGACTTTACAGCCTATACTTTCACAACACTTCTACCGCTCACTGAAACGTCCTATGCCTTACGGAAAGATTGAAGGCATTGACAACATTGATAAAGTGGTGAACGTTGACCAAAGTCCTATCGGCCGTACTCCACGCAGTAACCCTGCAACTTATACAGGCGTGTTCTCCGATATCCGCCAACTCTTCGTCAATCTTCCCGAAGCTAAGATTCGTGGTTATAAGCCTGGACGATTCTCTTTTAATGTGAAAGGGGGACGCTGCGAGACCTGTGGCGGTAATGGTTACAAAACCATTGAAATGAACTTCCTACCTGATGTGATGGTACCGTGCGAGGTTTGTCACGGCAAACGATATAACCGAGAAACATTGGAAGTGCGTTTTAAGGGTAAATCTATTGCAGACGTATTGGATATGACAGTCAATATGGCTGTAGAATTCTTTGAGAACGTACCACAGATTCTGCCGAAGATCAAGGCATTACAGGATGTTGGCTTGGGCTATATCAAGCTTGGACAAAGTTCTACAACCCTTTCTGGTGGTGAAAGTCAGCGTGTTAAGTTGGCAACCGAACTTGCAAAACGTGACACTGGTAAGACACTTTACATCCTTGATGAGCCTACTACAGGTCTTCATTTTGAAGATATACGTATCCTGATGGACGTATTACAGAAACTTGTTGACCGTGGCAACACCGTTATCATCATCGAACACAACCTCGATGTCATCAAACTTGCAGACTACATCATTGACATGGGACCAGAAGGTGGTCGTGGTGGCGGTCGCATGTTGAGTTGTGGTACACCAGAGGTTGTGGCAAAGAACAAAGAGAGCTACACTTCTCGCTTCCTTGCAAAAGTACTAAAGTAAGACATATTCTATAGGCAATAAAGAAAGAGTTTTCAATTCTTTTCTTTGGATAATTGATAAATTAGTCCTAATTTTGCCAAAGGACAGTAGTAAAGGACAGCTATACAACGGTACAGACTGTCCTCCTTACTTTACAATCCATTAAGAAATTAACACATTGTCTATATCACCTAAAATTATGGATAAGAAAGAATACTTACGTTCATGGGCTGAAACCTATAAGAACGACCTAACAAACAACATTATGCCTTTCTGGTTGAACCATGGTTGGGACAAGGAGAATGGCGGTATATACACCTGCTTGGATCGTGATGGATCATTGATGGACACGACCAAATCGGTGTGGTTTCAAGGACGATGGGCCTTCATCTGCGCTTTTGCATACAATAATGTAGAGAAGAAACAGGAATGGCTTGAGGCATCAAAGTCTGCCATTGACTTCATTGAGAAGCATTGCTTTGACGAGGATGGGCACATGTATTTTGAGGTAACAGCAGAGGGTAAACCACTGCGTAAGCGTCGCTATGTTTTCTCAGAGACTTTCGCTGCAATAGCTTTTGCCGAATACTCTTTGGCTACAGGTGACAAGCATTACGCAGAAAGAGCATTACAAGTATTCCACGATGCACAGCGTTTCCTCTCTACTCCGGGTTTCCTTCCTGCTAAGTATGAGGCAGGTGTAGAGATGCAGAGCCACTCTATCATTATGATTCTTATCAACGTTGGTTCACGTCTGCGTGCAGTAATTGACGACCCTACACTGACCCAGCAGATTGACGAGTCTATCTCATTACTCCGTCGCTACTTCATGCACCCAGAGTTCAAGGCATTGCTTGAAACAGTCGGCCCAAAGGGAGAGTTCATTGATACCAATGCAGCACGTACCATCAACCCTGGTCATTGTATTGAAACTGCATGGTTTATCATGGAGGAAGCTAAGTTGCGCAACTGGGATAAAGACTTACTCGACACCGCCCTCACCATCTTCGATTGGTCATGGGACTGGGGATGGGACAAGCAATATGGTGGTATCATCAACTTCAGAGACTGCCGTAACCTCCCACCACAGGACTACTCGCAGGATATGAAGTTCTGGTGGCCACAGTGCGAGACAATCATTGCCTCTCTCTATGCCTACCTTGGAACTGGCGACGAGGAGTATCTCTATCGTCATCAGCGTATTAGCGAGTGGACATACGCTCACTTCCCTGATCAAGACTATCCTGAGTGGTACGGTTACCTACATCGTGACGGAACCGTTGCACAGCCTGCAAAGGGTAATATCTTCAAGGGACCATTCCACGTTCCACGTATGATGATTAAGGGCTACATGCTCTGTCAGGAGATATTAAAGACTATGGAATAGTCTGAGAAACCAAAGGATAAAATAAAAACTCCCATAACATTACCAACAATGGTTTGTTATGGGAGTTTTTATAATACTTATTATGACCTTTTTAGTCCATTATCTACTGACGTATTAACGCCCAGCACACATCGTGCGGATACTTAGCACCATATGTGCTAACGGTTAACACCAATGGTGCGGAGTACTTAACACCTAACAATATGTTGTTAAAATGAGTATTATTTGTGGTTAGAGAAGAGTTATACTGCCCTAAAATGGAAAGCATTAGATAGTATTAAGAATACCCTCACAACCATCTTCAATTAAATCAAGAGCTAAGTTAAAATCGTCAGCATCACCATAATATGGGTCAGGAACACAAGTAGCAGAAGGATGTTGAGTAAAGAAATCTGCCATTCGTACGACCTTATCTCGTGCCGCTTCATTAGGTGCCTGAGACGTAATGTTACGATAATTATCCTCGTCCATTACGACAATCTTATCGAATAGTTCAAAGTCTTTACGCGCATCGAATTGACGAGCACGGTGGTCAACACTATATCCACGCTGTCGACCGTGTTCACGCATACGCTTATCAGGTAACTGTCCAACGTGCCAATTACCAATTCCCGCAGAATCAATCATATATCGGTCTGCACAGCCTCGTTCCTCAACAAGATGTTGCATCACAGCATGTGCAGCCGGAGAGCGACAAATATTACCTAAGCAAATAAACAAAATACTCACTTTTTCATTTGTTGTCGTATCCATTTTTATCTCATATTTGTGACAGATTCTCCACTGTCTATTGATTAATTTGATTTATACTTATTAATATTATAAGGTATGATTTCTCTTTTAGGAGAACGCATAACTTATTTTCCCTCACTTACTCCAAACAATTCCTTTATCTCGTTTAGATGTTCTAAAGCTACTTCCCTACCCTGATCATAGGTGGCTTGCATCATTGCTGGGTCGTGTGAGAAATGCCCTATTGTTAGTTTTGCTTTAGGACGAAGCACTAAGGTGTTAGGCTTCTTTTCTTCTTCACGGACGTATGCTAACTGCTCATTATACATGATATGGCGTTGCTCTAAAGCTTTTACGACACGTGGATGACGATGTAACCACATACGCATAAGGGGCATCAGTGAGTTTGGCTCTTTCACAAAATCCTCTGGCTGAGTAAGAACAACCAAATTACGCTCATATCCTTGTTCCTGAAAGAAGCGGAGAGGAATGGAATCTACAATACCACCATCCAAAAGTTTCTTGCCTTCTACCGTCACAATACGAGCAGCAATAGGCATAGATGCAGAGGCACGAATATACTCTAAACAATTATTATCAACCTCCATCAGTCGCTTATACTCCGCTTTACCCGTTCCAACGTTTGTACATACAGCCCAAAACTCCATTGGATTCTCACGAAAAGTATCAACATCGAAGTAATCAATATGGCGAGGCATATAATGGTAAGCGTATTCACCACCATAGTAATCACCTGTTGTTAAGAGTGAACGCAAAGAAGCATAACGCCAGTCGTTTGCCAACTTCTTGTTGTATCTTATCGCCCGTCCTGCCTGCTTTGACTTCATATTACAACCAAAAGCCGCACCCGCAGAAACGCCAATAACGCCATCAGGCCATATGTTATTTTCCATCAGAACATCCATTACACCAGCAGAAAACAATCCACGCATGGCTCCTCCTTCTAATACAAGTCCTTTCTTCATAATGTTTTATCCTTTAAATACTGCCTTTTTATAATGTTATATTCTGATAATTAGAGATATAAACAATGCTATTGTAGTAAAACAAAGGTTACCATAAAGGTAACACCTTACTTTTGTTTTCTCTTTGCTAACGCAGCGATAGCATCAAAACTGTAAACGAGTGTGCCACTGGTAAAAGTCGTTGTTTCAATCTTAAAAGAACGATATTTCCTAAGACATTCAACAAATGCTTCTGGAGTCTGAACGAAGGCAGAGTCTGTCTGCTTACTGATACCCGGCTTATAACTGAATCGTCCAACCTCCTCTCCATACGCATAGACACGAACATAGTTGGTTGTATCATAACTGTTACCCGCAAACTGTTCGCCATCACCAAGAATCATACATGCTTCAACACCTACACGTCCAAGATAACGTACACGAATGTTCATACGATTAGAAGGCGTTATCTGCGATTTCTTGTTTGGAGCACTCTGCATATTGGCTACTGCAGAATCGTTGAGATAGGTCCATGAAGAAACATACGTCCCATCACCTGACGAATTACTATCAAGATCGACAGCCAACATAGTGTCGACCTGTGTTGTATCATAATGTCCTACTCCTCGCGAAGAACAGCCTGAGCAAGACATAAAAGCTACTGCAGAGATAGCCACAAAGACTAAGGGCAGTAACTTCATTGAATATTGTTTCATCTTTAAGAAGCTAAAGGGGTTAAGGGAGTTAGAAGGAGTTTAGACATTATTTCCTAATCCTTGCTTTGGAAGTCAAGGGAGTTTAGTGAAAGGTATCACCCCCAACAATGATAATTGTTAACTAAACTCCTTCTAACTCCCTTAACTCCTTTAACCCCAGAAGACTATTAATATTCTCCCCAAGCCTTGATATCAATATCATCTAAGCTGACATTGCAGAAGGCTGAGATAAACGCACTTGCCAATCGGCTGTTTGTAATCAATGGTACATTGAGGTCGATTGCTGCACGACGAACCTTATACCCATTGGTCAACTCACGCGGAGTAAGGTCCTTTGGCATGTTCACAACCATGTCTATTTTCTTCTCGTGTAAGAGATCGAGTGCCTGTGGATGTTGTCCTTCATCTGAAGGCATATACACACATGTATTCTCAATTCCATTCTCTGCGAGATACTTTGATGTACCGACTGTTGCATAAAGTTCATAACCATGCTGCTTCAACATCTTTGCAGCATCAAGCATTTCAGCCTTCTGCTTAGCGCCACCTGTTGACAACAAGATTGTCTTCTTTGGTATTCTAAGACCTACAGACAGCATAGACTTTAACAAAGCTGTAGAGGTATCATCACCCAAACAACCTACCTCACCTGTAGAACTCATATCAACACCCAATACTGGGTCGGCCTTCTGTAAGCGGTTGAAAGAGAACTGAGATGCCTTAATACCTACGTAATCAAGGTCGAAGAGGTTCTTGCTTGGTTTCTCAACAGGTGCACCGAGCATAATCTTAGTAGCCAAGTCGATGAAGTTGAGTTTCAACACCTTACTAACGAATGGGAATGAACGGCTCGCACGGAGATTACACTCAATAACGAGGATATCGTTATCACGTGCCATAAACTGAATGTTGAATGGTCCGTTGATGTGCAACTTCTTCGCTATCTGACGACTGATACGCTTAATACGGCGCATAGTTTCAACATAAAGTTTCTGAGGTGGGAACTGAATTGTAGCATCACCAGAGTGAACACCAGCAAACTCAATATGCTCAGAGATAGCGTATGCCAATATCTCACCATCTTGTGCAACAGCATCCATCTCAATCTCCTTTGCATGTTCAATGAACTTACTTACCACAACAGGGTGGTCTTCGCTGACGTTGGCAGCCAACTGAAGGAAGCGAGTGAGTTCATCTCTATTAGAACAGATATTCATAGCTGCACCAGAAAGTACGTAAGATGGACGTACAAGTACTGGGAAGCCAACACGGTCAACGAACTTATCAATATCATCCATACTTGTCAAGGCACTCCATTCTGGCTGATTGATACCATTCTCTGTGAGCATTGACGAGAACTTAGCACGGTCCTCAGCGTTATCAATATCCTTTGCTGATGTTCCAAGAATAGGCACATTCTCCTCATCAAGATACATAGCAAGGTTATTTGGAATCTGACCACCTGTTGATACAATCACACCATGTGGGTTCTCTGCATCAATGATATCCATCACACGTTCGAAGGTCAACTCATCGAAATAGAGGCGATCACACATGTCATAATCCGTTGACACTGTCTCTGGATTATAGTTAATCATGATAGAACGATAGCCCTGACGACGGATGGTATTCAATGCCTGAACACCACACCAGTCGAACTCTACAGAACTACCAATGCGGTAAGCACCTGAACCAAGTACGATAACTGAGTTACGATCATTAGGGAACGTAACATCTGAAGCTACACCAGCGTATGTAACGTACAGGTAATTGGTCTGTGCTGGATATTCCGCAGCCAATGTATCTATCTGCTTAACAACAGGAAGAATACCAAAGCTCTTACGCAGACGACGAACGATTCTCATCGCTTCGTGCATCTTCTTGCACTCTTCTTCCAAACCAACAGCACGTGCGATTTGGAAGTCTGTAAAGCCATAAACCTTTGCCGTACGCAAAAGTTCCTTATCAAGTGTATTGATATTCTTAGTTTTCAATTCCTCATCAATATCTATGATATGCTTGAGTTTATTAAGGAACCAACGATCAATCTTGGTCAACTCATGAATCTGATCAACTGTATATCCCTTGTGCATCGCCTTAGAAATAAGGAACACACGCTTGTCGGTAGGTTCACGCAACGCTGTATCAAGATTATCTATCTGTAATTCTTTGTTCTCAACAAAGCCATGCATGCCCTGTCCTATCATACGAAGACCCTTCTGAATGGCTTCCTCAAAGTTACGACCAATAGCCATTACCTCACCGACAGACTTCATACTTGAACCTAACTCCTTATCAACACCACGGAACTTACTAAGGTCCCAACGTGGAATCTTGCAAACTACATAGTCAAGTGCTGGCTCAAAGAAAGCTGAAGTAGTCTTTGTAACAGAATTCTTCAACTCAAAGAGTCCATATCCCATACCTAACTTAGCAGCAACGAAAGCAAGAGGATAACCAGTTGCCTTGCTGGCAAGAGCTGAAGAACGTGACAAACGAGCATTTACCTCAATAACTCGATAGTCCTCACTCTCTGGGTCGAAAGCATACTGAACATTACATTCACCAACAATACCAATATGACGTACTATCTTTATAGACAGTGCACGGAGCTTATGATACTCGCTGTTAGAAAGGGTCTGAGATGGTGCAATAACGATAGACTCACCGGTATGAATACCAAGCGGGTCGAAGTTCTCCATGTTACAAACTGTGATACAGTTGTCGTAACGGTCACGAACAACCTCGTACTCTATCTCTTTCCAACCCTTCAAACTCTTCTCTACCAAAACCTGAGGAGAGAACGAGAAAGCCTTCTCACAGAGTGTATTCAACTCATCCTCATTATCAGCAAATCCACTACCAAGGCCACCTAATGCATATGCAGCACGAACAATAACAGGATAACCGAGATTCTTTGCAGCCACACGTGCCTGCTGAATATCCTCACATGCCTCACTCTTGATTGTCTTTACATCAATCTCGTCGAGTCGTTCTACAAAGAGTTCACGGTCTTCAGTATCCATAATTGCCTTAACAGGGGTACCTAAAACCTTTACATTATACTTCTGAAGAACACCAGTCTTATCCAACTCAACACCACAGTTTAGTGCTGTTTGACCACCAAAAGACAGGAGGATTCCATCAGGACGTTCCTTCTCTATAACACGCTCAACAAAGTAAGGTTGAACTGGAAGGAAATAAATCTGGTCTGCTACACCCTCAGATGTCTGTACTGTTGCGATGTTTGGGTTAATCAAAACCGTAGAAACACCCTCCTCGCGTAATGCCTTCAACGCCTGTGAACCAGAGTAATCAAACTCTCCTGCTTCACCAATCTTCAATGCGCCTGAACCAAGTATCAGGACTTTCTTTATTGACTCGTCTTTCATTATTTCAGTGTTTCTACAAATTTATCAAACATAAAGTAAGTATCAACCGGACCAGAGCAAGCCTCTGGGTGGAACTGTGAGGTAAACCAAGGGTTCTCCTTATGGCGAATACCCTCATTACTACCGTCATTCATGTTAACGAAGAGTTCCTGCCAATCCTTGTCTAATGTTGAAGCATCAACCGCATAACCGTGATTCTGTGAGGTGATATAACACTTATCAGTACCTACCATGCGAACAGGTTGATTATGTCCACGATGACCGTATTTCAACTTATAAATCTTTGCTCCTGCAGCCTTTGAAAGCAACTGATTACCCATACAGATTCCACAGATAGGTTTCTTACTCATATTCATCTGCTTACGAATAACCTCAACAGCATCATTACACATATCAGGGTCACCAGGACCATTACCGAGGAAAAGGCCATCATAATCCATACCAGTGTAATCATAGTTCCAAGGTACACGGATAACCTCAACTCCTCTGGTAATCAATGAACGGATAATATTGGCTTTCACACCGCAGTCAACAAGGACAACCTTCTTACCAGCGCCCTCGTTGTAGCGGATAATCTCTTTTGTTGAAACGCGATCAACAAAGTTTACTCCCTCGTAATCAGCCTCTGGGATATTATTAGGTTCATCATCAAAGAGAATCTTACCCATCATCACACCGTGCTCACGTAGAACCTTAGTAAGTTCACGTGTATCAATACCAGTAATACCTGGTACGTGTTCACGCTTCAGCCAGTCAGCCAAACTCTCCACAGCATTCCAATGTGAATGCTCCTCTGTATAGTCAGACACTATCAAGGCTGAGACATAGATTTTATCACTCTCCATGAAGGTTGGGATACCACTTTCCTCAATAGTAAAAGGTGGTACACCATAGTTACCTACCAATGGGAAGGTCATTGTTAGTAGCTGACCCGCATATGAAGGGTCAGTCAAGCTCTCTGGATAGCCCATCATAGCAGTGTTGAAGACCACCTCACCAGCTACTGGGGCATCGTATCCAAACGACTTTCCATGGAATTTTGTTCCGTCACTTAAGACTAAAGTTACGTTCCTCATTGCTTATAGTATTGTTGGATTGAAAATTCTTTTCATGAAAAGAAATATTTTTTATCGTGAAAAGAAATCTTTCCTTTCATGAAAATAATTCTTTTTTATCATGATGATAATTTACAGACAAGCGGTTATTACGCCTTTCCTGTATTTAAATGTTCACGCTCGTAATAGCTTACGAAGGCCTCATTGACCAATCGCATACCACCTGGAGTTGGATAGTTTCCTGTAAAATACCAATCACCTGGATGATTAGGTATCGCATTATGTAACCCCTCCACACTCTGGAACACGAGTTCTACAGGTGTTGTCATACCTTCTGGGCGCAGCATTTCAACTATCTTCTTATTAATCTCATCTACCGTAAAAGGCTTATAAACTGCACGTACAGCATTTGAAATGGTCTCTCCCTTAGGCTTTGCCAATTCTTTCTTACAATTCTCATAGACCTCACGAAGTAAGTCTTCCATACCACGTTCACGTATCAGTTCGATTACTGCACGGAAGACACAGAACTCTTCTGGATGTGGCATATCAATACCATAGTAGTCTGGGAATCGAATCTGTGGCGCACTGGATACGACAACAATCTTTTTAGGATGCAAGCGATCGAGAATACGAAGGATACTCTCCTTCAATGTTGTTCCACGAACGATAGAGTCATCAATAATGACAAGATTATCCTCATAAGGTTTAATACACTCGTATGTTACGTCATAAACATGAGATGCAAGGTCGTTACGCGAGTTTCCTTCTGTGATAAAGGTACGCAACTTAATATCCTTCCATGCCACTTTTTCAGAGCGTACATCTTGATGTATAATACGATAGACCTCCTCTGAAGAAGCATTAGAACCTAAAGCAGCAATTTGCTCAACCTTCTTCTTGTCAATTTGCTCCTTAAAGCCGTGAACAAGACCATAGAACGCAACCTCCGCAGTATTAGGGATATACGAGAGAACTGTATGCTCTGTATCATAGTCAACTGCTTTCAATACAGGCTCTGTCAACTGACGTCCCAATGTCTCACGCTCCTTATAAATATCACGGTCTGAACCACGTGAGAAATAGATACGCTCAAAAGAGCAAGCAGCATTCTGCTTAGGTTCAAGTATTTGCTGTAGTGAACATTCACCACGCTTATTAACAATCAGTGCCTGACCCGGTTTCAACTCTTGGATATCATCACACTCAAGGTCGAATGTAGTCTGCAGAACAGGACGTTCACTTGCCAAAACAACAATCTCATCATTCTTATAATAGAAAGCTGGACGAATCGACCATGGGTCACGAATAGAGAACATCTCACCCGAACCAGTCAATCCACAGATAACGTAGCCACCATCAAAGTGCTGCATCGTTGTCTTGAGAACATTACTCATCTGTACGTTCTCTTCAATATAGTTGGTGATAGCACGCTTCTCCAAACCTAACTTCTGCGCATCCACAAAGTTACGTTCAACCTCACGATCAAGTCTGTGTCCCATCAATTCCAAAAGAATGTTCGTATCACTATAGATACGTGGACACTGTCCCTGTTCAGTCAAAATCTCAAAGACATCTCCAATATTAGTCATATTAAAGTTACCACACATACAGAGATTCTTTGCTTTCCAGTTGTTGCGACGCAAGAAAGGATGGACATAAGAAAGGCCACTCTTGCCGGTAGTAGAGTACCGAAGGTGGCCCATATAAAGGTCTCCCGCAAAGGGGAGATTAGTTTTAGCAAAAGAAACATCAGACAACTGCTCCTGTGAAAGGTTCTTATAATGCTTATGAACATTAGCAAAAATCTCAGCGACAGCATTCTTACCCTCTGCACGTTCACGGAACATATATTCATTACCTGGCTCAGAATCCAGTTTTACAGAAGCCATACCAGCTCCCTCTTGACCACGGTTATGCTGTTTCTCCATCATCAGATAGAGTTTGTTCAGTGCATACATCCAGGTGCCATACTTCTCCTGATAATACTCAAGCGGCTTCAGCAATCGAATCATTGCCACACCGCAGTCTTCATGAATGTTCTTTTCCATTGATAAGGTTTTCTATCTTTCTTTTACTTTTAAAATCGTATATCTATCTTCATATCTCCCTTAATAAAAAGGAAGATGAATATAATCTTCACTTTATTAGGAGTAACACAGTCTGTGCATTTGTTATATTCATTAAGAATAAATACACAGACTATGTCTTATAATGTCTGGCGTCAACCACTCACCTCCCCCTACTCTACTGTTACAGACTTAGCCAGATTTCTTGGCTGATCAACATCTTTGCCTTTACATACAGCAATATGATAAGCCAACAGCTGTAATGGAACCGTTGCTACTAATGGCTCAAGACATTCCATCATGTCTGGGAGTTCTATAACAGCATCTGCTATCTTAGAGATGGTTGTATCACCCTTTGAAACTAAAGCTATCACGCGTCCTTGTCGTGCCTTTATCTCTTGGATATTACTACGAACCTTCTCATACATTCCATTATGTGTTGCAATAGCTACGACAGGCATATCTGAATCTATCAAAGCTATTGGTCCATGTTTCATCTCTGCTGCTGGATAGCCTTCAGCATGTATATAGGATATCTCTTTCAACTTCAATGCTCCTTCCAGAGCTACCGGATAACTATATCCTCGACCCAGATAGAGGAAGTTACGGGCGTAAGTAAACGTACGTGCTAAGTCTGCTATCTGCTCATTTGACTTTAACACCTCTTCTATAATAGAAGGCATTTCAGCCAACTCTTTTATCACTTTCTTGTAATCTTCTTCGCTGATAGTTCCCTTTGCATTGGCAAGTGCAAGCGCAAACATTGTCAACACTGTAACCTGTCCTGTAAAAGCCTTCGTTGATGCTACACCAATCTCAGGTCCTACATGAATGTAAGTTCCGGTGTCTGTTGCACGTGGAATACTTGAACCAATGGCATTACAAATACCATAAATAAAAGCACCCTTTGATTTTGCAAGTTCTACTGCAGCAAGTGTATCTGCTGTTTCACCACTCTGTGAGATGGCTATTACAACATCACCATCACCAACCACAGGATTGCCATAACGGAATTCACTTGCATATTCGACCTGAACAGGAATACGACAATACTCCTCTATGAGCTGTTTACCAATTAGTCCTGCATGCCAACTTGTACCACAAGCAACAATAATTATGCGCTTTGCATTCAACAACTTATCACGATGATCTATCAAAGCTCTCAATGTTATCTGAGTATGTTCTGGATGTACACGTCCACGCATACAATTCTTCAAACACTCTGGCTGTGCAAAAATCTCTTTGAGCATAAAGTGAGGGAAACCTCCTTTCTCTATCTCTCCAAGATTAATATCTACAGTACGCACCTCTGGTGACAGTTCTTCATTTAGAATATTAACAACCTTCAGTTCTTCTCCTAACTTCATAACGGCAATATTGCCATCATCTAAGTATACGACCTTATCCGTATACTCTACAATAGGACTGGCATCCGAGCCAAGGAAGAACTCCCCATCACCAATGCCTACTACTAATGGGCTCTGCTTACGTGCCGCAATAATAGTGTCGGGATTGCGCTTGTCAAGTATAGCTATAGCATATGCACCAATGACTTGATGAAGTGCTAACTGAACAGCTTCCAGTAAACTGAGGTTTTTCTTTGTCTGTATATAATCAATCAATTGTACCAATACTTCCGTATCAGTTTCTGACTGAAATGTCATTCCTTTTTCTATGAGATTATGCTTGATTTCAGCATAGTTCTCAATGATGCCATTATGAATAATAGCAAGATTCTTCGACTGTGAATAATGCGGATGTGCATTTAATGAAGAAGGTTCACCATGTGTTGCCCAACGCGTATGAGCAATACCGATATTACCTGTTATGTCCTTATCTGAACAATACTCTTCCAGGTCAGCAACCTTTCCTTTTGTTTTATAAACATTCAGTTCGTTACCTTTATTTATCAATGCTACACCTGCACTGTCATATCCCCTATATTCAAGGCGCTGTAAGCCTTTAATTAAAATGGGATAAGCTTCACGCTTTGTTCCAATGTATCCTACAATTCCACACATAATCCTTATACAATCAGTTACCCCAAATTCAAAAAGAGAATACCTCTCACACCCTCTCTTTTTAGTAGTCCCCTAAGGTCTACCCAAGACATGGATATCAAAGATATTCTCATTCCTATTATATTTTATCCAAAGAAAGGCTATAGACAAGCCTCTAAGGATAGTATTTTACTTTCTCAATACGTTTACAAGCAACGATGCCACTGATGTCACAATACCAATGAAAGAGAACCAGAGGGTGGTAGAACTACCGATACCAGAGTTCTTAGCCTTTACACTGTTTGGCTGAACATAGAGGACATCATTCTGCTGAAGATAATAGTAAGGTGAGTTAAGCAAGTTTGCATCATTGAGATTCAAACGTACAACATGCTTCTGACCTGTTGGATCTTCGCGAATCAACATAATGTTATCACGCTTTCCATAAACGCCAAGGTCGCCAGCTTGCGCAATTGCTTCCAAGACACTCATCTTCTCTGTTGATACAGGAATAACACCTGGATGACCAACTTCACCAAGAACGGTTATATGGTAACTGCTCATACGAACAGTCACAATAGGATTCTCAGTGCGTGCCAAATAAGGCTGAATCTTACTCTTGATAAGGTCTTCACACTCAGGCTTTGTCAAGCCACTTACATGAATCTTACCAATTACTGGGAAATTGATGAATCCAGAGTTGTCTACCAAGTAACCCTGCAAAGAGCCACCACCCGAAGCAACCTGCTTACCACTACCCAACTGATTACGCACCTGCAAATTGAAAGGAGCTGCAGCATCTGGGTCAGTAGTGTTTACAGTAATCGTCAATTCATCTTTTGGCATGATGCGTGCATCATACAAGCCACGTGAAGCAGCAAGGCTAATAGAATCAGCGTTTTCTAAGTAAGTAAAGCCCTTACTTGAGCCACATCCCGTCATGGTCATAATCATAGCCGTAACTATGAGGGAGAAAATAATTTTTTTCATTTGAACAAATAACGTGTAGTCAACTATCAACATTAATTTTAGCAAAATAAAAACGAACGAAAACAAAGGAACTTCTTTCCTTATTTCATCGATCGAAATATATTCTTTGCAAAAATACAACTATTTTCTGATAACCGCAAACTAATATCTGTTTTTCTTTTTAGATTCTTCAACACATCGTAACGAACGACTTATCTTATTAAGAAAACGTTGGAACATCTTTAGAGTTATTCTGTCTTAAACTCGCATCTGGCAATAGGCAATAATGATGTCTTATTTCTTATTAACCATACAATTACCAACCTTATTGTTTATATTTGGTTATAAGCTTCTTTTCCAACAATGCATCGCCCCCTTCACAACAAAAAGTTATAAGACACTAAGCCATGAACACCAATGGTGCTTACACCCCGCACCTATTGTGTTCATGCTCCGCACCACATGTGCGCAGCATGAACACGATAATAGATGATGAAGAATTAAACCTATAGATATCATTTAATGATACAAGTTAAACCACTAATAACAAAATCATTATACAGGAAAGTGGTTTACAAATCATATCATCCAGAACAAACAGAATGGTTAATTCCTACTTGATATCAGCTACTACATACTCTGACCTTGTTCCGATACGGAACTTACCACCCCAAATACCGATTCCAGAAGACACATAATATTGTGTATTCCCTTTCTGTAAAGGTCCGAAAGCATCCTCATAGATAAGGTCTTCTATCCAGCTTACAGGCCATACCTGACCATAATGCGTGTGACCAGAGAGTTGGAAGTCTATACCAGCTTGCTGTGCCTCCTCCAAGTGATAAGGCTGATGATCCATAAGAATCGTATAATACCCCTTTGGAGCAAACTTCATCAAATGCTGTAGGCTGGCACGCTTTTTATTCGTCCTATCATCGCGTCCTACAATAAGAATTGAGTCACCACCTGCCAAAGGCACCACACTATGATTATCAATGAGCAGATGAATACCTGCATCTTGATAGAACTTCTTTGCACGAGGTTCCCCACTTAGATATTCATGATTGCCTAAACATGCATAAACAGGAGCCTTCAGACGACGAAACTCAGCTGCCATATCTTGGTCTATTAATGCACGAATACTACCATCAATAATATCTCCTGCTATGAGAATAGCCTCTGGTTGCTCTTCATTCACCTTATCAACCCACTTTCTGAACTCATCTGTACGATTATGATAACCTAAATGTAGGTCGGTCATCATTACCAAACGATGTTGCTGTTTCATCGGTTTTGCCGACTGCAAAGTTAAGGGTACACGCTCTTTGTGTAAATAATTGAAATATCCATAAACGAATAATCCAATCATAATAACAACTACCGATATTGTACCTGCCCAACTATTATAAAGGAAGGAACGAGGAACAAGATGAAGTAATCTTCCCAAGTCGAGCACAAGGAAGAGTAACAACAGATACAGCCCGATAAACACAGCAGAATTGCCAACTTCATACAATGTAATAGCTATTGGCATTGGCTTATTATCCAAGCCTAAGATAAAATTGGTAAAGAAGCATACGATGCAAAGCAACAATGCTCCAACGACAATCCACTTACCTACTACAGCAAGGGGCAGAATCTGCCATACATGCCAACTTACATATCCACAGCCCAGCAAAAGGACCAAAAGAAACACGATTATCCAACCATAACCCATCTTACAATCTTTTTCTTAAATTATTACTAAATATCTACGTGCCCAGAGAATAGAGGCAAATCCTCTCATCCCAAGAAACGATAGGAAAGCTATCCATAAGGCATTATTTCCATGACTATTCCAAAACAAATAATAGACAACGAAGAATGTTATCATTGCCATAGCTGTTGAAAATAACATTCCCTTAGTAGCTGTCAAGCCGATAAAGATCCCATCTAACACAAAAGCCGCCATTCCTGCTATAGGAATAAGGTAAGCCCAAAAGAGATAAGGCTGTGCAGCTGTCACAACAGCCGTATCACTTGTAAGAAGACGAAGGAAACCTACGCCGCCAAAGACGTAAACCGCAGTAAACATCAATGCCATAATGACACCAAAACCAAAGAGTCGACGAACTGTTATGTGCAGTCCTTCTTTATCTCCTGCACCATAATACTTACCACTAAGCGCCTCTCCAGCATATGCAAAACCATCCATCAGATAAGAGAAGAGCGTAAACAAGGTCATTAATAATGTATTCACAGCCAACATCATAGCCCCCTGCTTTCCTCCAGCTGACGTAAAGAAGAAGTTCACTGCCACCAAACAAAGCGTCCGCAAGAAGATATCTTTGTTTACACGGAAGAACTCACCCCATTCTCCTCTCATGATAAATACATGACGGAAGGTTGTCTGCAAGGCTACACAACGTTCTTTCCCAAAAGCCAATCCTCGCTCTTTTCCTGATGTTATCCGCTTGTATGCAGCATATAAAGAGACTATAAAGCCTGCCCACTGAGCCAAAGCTGTACCTGCTGCAACACCACTGATTTTCCAGTCTAATACAAAAACGAAGAACAAAGAGGCAAGGATATTAACTACGTTCTGCAACACAGCCACCATCATTGGTGTACGCGTATCTTGCATTCCGATAAACCATCCAGTCAGTCCATAGAGTCCCAACATAGCTGGTGCACCCCATATAACGATCCTAAAGTAGGTTGCAACAAAGTGCCACGAAGCCTCTGGCGTATTCATCAGCCGAAGCATCCCCCACTCTATACCACGTTGTGCCACGATAAAGAGAACTCCCATTCCCACTCCTATTGTCAGTGTGCGCACAAGAATATTCATACATTCCTGTCCGTCTTGTCGTCCATATGCTTGTGATGTCATGCCACTCGTTCCCATACGTAGGAATCCTAATAGCCAGTACATCACATTGAATATCATCGAACCGACAGCTATCGCACTTATATAAGCCTCATTACCAATATGCCCTACCACCGCCAAGTCAATAAGACCTAACAATGGAACAGTCACATTACTTATAATAGAGGGGATGGCAAGGCGTAAAATCTCCTTGTTCCAGTTATCCAACAACTGCATTTCGCTACTCCCTTATGTAATCCTTAGCAACAAGGTCGTAATACAAAGCTTCCAACTCTGCCAATGACAATCGCTCTATTGAATGCTCCAACACGCGAATCAACTCTGCCCGACGTGTATCATTCTCTATTCTATCAAAATTCATATCGTACGTTTATAAGCTATAGAACAAATACTATGCCGAAACAAAAGTAATTGAATTAATTGTGAAATCAAAAGATATTGGCTAATTTTGCGTGCATTAATGTAGAATTAAGATGTATGGGAAAGAAACAAGAATACAAATTAAAGAATGAAGAATACCTTAGAGAACTTAGTCAGAAGGAAGGTATCAAGAAACTTCCTAATGGTATTCTATACGAAGTAATAAAGGAAGGAAGCGGTGAAGGAAAAGTTACAGAACGTTCTATTGTCACCTGTCATTACCGTGGTAGTCTTATTAACGGCAATGTTTTCGATGATAGTTGGCAGAGAGGTATTCCAGAGGCATTCCGTGTAAACGAACTGATTACAGGATTTCAAACGGCACTCTGTGCGATGCATAAGGGTGACCATTGGCGTGTTCATATCCCCTACCAAGAGGGTTATGGAACAAAACGCGATGGTGATATCCCTGCTTTTTCTACATTGATTTTTGATATAGAACTATTTTCGATAGGATAAGTTGTTGAGGCTTCCCTTTGTCTATAAAGCGTATTAGAAATCAATATACATCCCAAAAGAGTGGCTATGCGTTGATTGGCATAGCCACTCTTTTTCAATTAAAGAATAGGAAAAACTAAATTACACAATATTTCATCATGCTGAAGATGTCACTTGGCATATTTTTTGTAACTTTGTGGTCTAAGAATTATAAAACAAAAGACACATAAGATGAATATAAAAGAGACTCCTGTCCTCCTGCTTACAGGTTATTTAGGCAGCGGTAAGACAACGTTAGTAAACAAGATTCTTGCCAACAAGAAAGGTATTAAGTTTGCCGTTATTGTCAACGACATCGGTGAAGTGAATATTGATGCTGACCTCATTGAGGCAGGTGGCGTTGTCGATCAGAAGGATGATTCGCTCGTTGCACTCCAAAATGGTTGTATTTGTTGTACGCTGAAGATGGACTTAGTGCAGCAGTTGAACGAAATTGTTTCACAGCAGAAGTTCGACTACATTGTTATCGAGGCAAGTGGTATCTGCGAGCCTGCCCCTATCGCACAGACTATCTGCGCATATCCACAAATGTATCCAGACCTTGCTAAGAAAGGTAAGGCAGTACTTGATTCTATTGTGACCGTTGTCGATGCACGTCGTATGTGTGATGAGTTCTCTGCTGGTAACGACCTTTTGAAGAAAGACTTGCAAGAAGATGACATTGAGAACTTACTTATCCAGCAGATTGAGTTCTGCAATATTATCCTTCTTAATAAGGTGGATGATGTCAGCAAAGAGGAATTAGGACTGGTGAAGAAGATTATTCGTTCACTTCAACCAAAGGCTGAGATTATCGAGTGTAATTATGGAGATGTTGACTTAGACAAAATCCTCAATACAGGAGATTTCAACTTTGACAAGGTTGCTACCTCTGCTTCATGGATTGCAGAGATAGAAGGTCACGATGATGAGGAGGATGAACATGAACATCATCACGACCATGATGAGCATGAACACCACCACGATGAGCATGACGAGCATCATCACGATCATCATCACCACCACTGCCACCATCATCACGGTTTGGAGAATGAGGAAAGCGGTGAAGCTTTGGAATATAACATCCAGACCTTCGTTTACTATGCACGCC
>ERZ773180.172-NODE-172-length-44625-cov-6.357752_pt1 | contig 44625 bp, 71 predicted proteins | sample MGYA00511080_ERZ773180 | MGnify/ENA primary metagenome ERZ773180 (study PRJEB29015, sample SAMEA2738175) | human oral metagenome | biome: human oral; feature: human-associated habitat; material: saliva | place: China | collected 2178 ... | reverse complement strand
CGAGGGCGACGTCTTCACGCAGGACCTCATCGACACGTGGCTGGAGTACAAGGAGACCAACGAGGTCGCCCCGATGCGCGCCTACCCGCATCCCTACGAGTACCAGATGTACTACGATTTGTAGACTGGTTTCCCGCACGATTTCAACGGTTTAACCTATTCACTAGACGGCGCATTGCCTACTTGGTGCCTGTTTTCCTGTTCGCCACGATTGAGCAGGTCAACGGGGCCTTCCGGCATTGCGCCGTCGAGCTTCACGTAGTAGGCGATTGTGGTTTGTACGTTCGAGTGCGCGAGCCATGCCGCCGCCGCTCTCGCCCCGTAAGTGTCAAATACGATGCTGCCTACGGATTTGCGGATGCCGTGGATTGACAGGTCCGACTGGCCGACCCTGTTGAGGAGCAGTCGGCACTCTCGGTACATGGTCGCTTGCGCACGGTCGAACAGGCGCATATTAGGGGCCAGGTGTGGGACTTTCTTGGCCCTGGCGCGTAGCCTGTCGGCCTGCCATTCGGGCAGGGTCTTGTCCGGGTACATGCGGCGGGTTTTGCGGGACTCTACGCCGCGCACAGTGCCCGTGGTGAGGTCGATGTTGCCCCATGTGAGAGAGAACAGTTCTCCTGCGCGCACGCCTAGGTGGGTTTGGAGAATGAGGGCGTCTACCGCGTCTTGTTCTGGCTTTCGTTTCGCGTCGTACTGTTCGAGCGCGGTTATGAGGGCACGCATTTCGGCGGGTGTGAGGATGTGGTCGCTGTCCAGTCGCGCGCGCACGGGGTTGACGATGGGGGTCTCAGTGGGGCGCGTGGAGTGGAACGAGGAGAGGTTAACGGCGTCGGATGCGAGTTTGAGGGCGACGCCTAGTGCGGCTCGTAGGCTGGTTCTCGCCCGCCCGCTCCCGTGCCTGGCGGCGTACCCGTCGTAGAGTGTGGTGAGTGCTGACACGGTGATGGCTTCATTGAGGGGGAGGTGCCACCAGTGCGGGTTTTCGTGTTGACTGTCGGCTATGGCGGTCTCGTAGTTGCGCCTGGTGCCTTCCGCGAGGCGTTGGTGGCGTTGTGAGCGCACGTACGCGTCCCACACGTCCGTTGGTGTGCTTTGTGGGGTGATGACGCCGGATGCGCGTTTGGCGTCGTCAATGTACCGTTTGGCTTGTTCCTCGCATTGTCGGACGGCTTGGCGTTTGCTGATTGCGATGGTGCGGATGCGTTTGGGGGTGTCGCCTCGTTGTCCGATGAGGACGCTTGCTCGCCAATGTGTGCCGTCCGGATTAACGGTCCACGCCTTGCCCTGCTTAGAGACTTTCGTGGTGGTGATGTTGCCTAGTTCTCCTGGTTGGAGCGCACGCCTTGCCATGACTGTGAACCTTCCTGTGCGCGGGGGGTGGATGGTGGCAGTACTGTAGCACGTGTTGCCTGTTTTAGGGTAGCAAAAAGCGGCCCCCTCGCAGGAGAGAACCGTTACTCTCGCCACCCCCGTGTGGGGTGGGTTGAGTGTTGGTCTCCCTTACGAGGGGGCCGCGTGGGGTCGGGTTAGAAGTTGCCCGAGTACTCGAAATCGATGCTGTTCGCCGCGTCTTGGATGAGGCTGTTCCACAGGCTGTCGTGGCTGTATGTTCGACCTACGTCGCTTACCCAGTCCCCCGCCTGGCCGGGGCCAAGCCGGTAGTACCGATAGCCGTCTGTCGCTTCGATGACTGTTCCTTCCGGGCAGTCGAGGTCGGCCGGGCGATGCAGCTCCCAGTTGTGGTCGGGGCGGGTAATGGACTCGATGGTCAGGACGGGCTTGGGGGTGAGCATGTCCTGTAGGACTTCCAGTTTGGCCCTAATTACGCCACACGTGACGATAGCCTCGGTGAGGGCCGTGTTGGTTTCTGTCATGTCTCCTCCTGTGCGGGTTAGTTGCGTTCTGTGTCTGGCATGTATGTGATGCGAGGCATAGCGTCGGGGTCGTCCTGAGGCTGGTAGGCGACGCATGCGACCATTTCGTCCCAAAAATCTTCAAACGTCGTGACCACTTCTCCGCCCGAATATGGGTAAGCCATGCTGCCCGGCGCGACCTGTAGCTCAGTCCAGCACATGTTGATGCGTGTCCCAATGGGGAGGTATCTGAGGTCGAGGGGGCTGCTGACGGTCACTGCCTTCCCGCCGTCGTCTCGCGGGAGGGGGATGGTGATGCTGTTGCTGTACCTGGCCTCGCGCAGGAGGTTCTGGTGCAGTTTGATGATGCTGTTCAGGTGTCGGGCTTGTTGCTGTAGGTTCACGGTTTCAGCGCTCCCTTCGGGACTAGGAGAAAGTCTCCGTCGAGGGGGCCATCTGCGTAGCCGCCGAGAATACGCTCCCACATTTCCTCGTGGGTGATTTTCTCGTATGCGCCTCGCCACCACTTCCAGTGCTTCACGTAGAGGCCGTCTGGCGTGGTGAGCGCGGTGTCGTTGGGCAGGTCCGCCAGGTCGTCGCTCCTGGCTATCGTCAGGTGGCCGTCTCCCATCGTGGGGACGGGGACGGGGGCAAAACAGTCCTGGCGGGCCACAAACAGGGCGCGCCGCGCTTTCTGAATGGTCTCGTATGCTGCTTTGGCGGTTGCGCGCGCGGCGCTCTCGTCGCTCTCAGCACTGGTTTCCGTGATGTGCGATTCCAAGGTTTCTCCTCCGCTCACTTGCCCTCGTGGATAATCTCGCACTCGCCTACATGGTCAAGCATGAAGTGGAACATCCTGTCGTGCGAGTGTTTGCATCCGAGGAAGTCCGTCCACGGGCCGTGCGAGTAACCTGTCCGCATGTATTCGATGTCGCCCACGCTGATTACAGTCCCGAGGGGTAGGCGTTTAAGGTCGGCGGGTGTTGTGAGGATGTGGGTCGCGCCCTCGCCTGTGGGCACTGTGATTGGTTCCGTGTTGTTGTCGAGGATGCGACTGGTTCCCCTTGCGAGTTGTTTGACCAGTTTTTGTGCCTCGCATAGTGCGTCGTCCGCGTTGTTGTAGAGGTTAAGGGTTTCGATTAGGGTTTGCATACTTTTCCTTTCCGCTACTTGATGCCCACATGCAGGATGTGGACGGGCAGTCCTTCCTCCTGCCAGTAGGTGAGGTAGTGCCAGAACTGGTCTGTTGTGAGCACTCGCCCATCCACGTGTGCCCATCCCGTTTCAATGCGCATGTATTCCCATACGTTCATGAGGATGATGGTGCCGAGCGGCAGTGCGCCGAGTTCAACCGGGTCATAGATCGCCTCGCATGGGGGTTGCGGGTCTTGCTCACGGTATGGGGTTATGTAGATCATTTGTTCTCCCTTGTGTTTATGCTGCGCCGACGTGGATGAGACTGACTTTCCGTCCGCAATGCTTGGCTGCGACGATTAGCTGCCACATTTGGTTGTGAGAGTGCCTGTGCCCGTCTACGGTGGCCCATCCTTGCTCGCCGGTGAGCCGCATGTGCTCCCACCCGCGCGTGAGGATGATCGTGCCGGGCATGAGGCTGGCAAGATGGTCGGGGCCGTCTAGTTCCGTGATGCGGTGACTGGCCGTGCAGTCGTAGTGGGTGTCGAGCTGGATTGATTCGGTCACTTGTATGCGTCTCCGTTGTAGAGGAACACCGCATCTTCGGGCGCGGAAGCGCGGATGGATTGAGCGAGTTCTAGCTGAGAGAGGCTACCTCCGTCGCCTGCTGTCCACGTGTTGCTATCTTCCTTAAACCAGGTCGTGCCGTCTAGGAGGATGATTGCGCCGTACGCTAGGGATGACAGGTCGAGCTTCACTTCCGCGCCAAGGGCGGTGAGTTCGACCAGCGTTTCCGCTGGCTCGCCCGCATCAATGTTGTCGAACAGGTTTTCGATATGTTCGATCAGGGTTTCTTTCGTAATGTCCATTTCGATTGTCTTTCTCGCTGTTTTACAGGGGGTCCAGCCCGTACGACAGGAGGGTGATCATGTCGCCAAACTCAGCCGCGCTGAGGATCGCGGCAAACATGTCCTCCCCGGACAGGTATCGCCCGTCGTGTCGTATCCACCGTTGCGTGCGGGCGGCGGATGACTGGACGTACACGGCCCCACCAGCAGCGCCTGACCGGCTAATGTGGATTGACGTGCCGGGCGGGAGAAGCCACAGGCTGCGTTCCCCGGTGATCGGCTCGCCAAGGCCGGGGATGGTGATGTTGATCATGCCTTCCGGGGGGTTTGCGGCGTCGCGCAGTGCCTTGCGGGCTGCGTCGATATTGTTGAGCACTTTTTCGCACGCGGCTGCTTGTAAAATGTCTTTGTTCACGCTGCCCCCCCCTTGTTACGCGTCGGGCTGGTAGACGATGCGGAACTGTTCCCCGTCTGCCGCGCGCTCGAACAGGCGGTCGAGGAATCTTTCGAGGCTGTAGCCGTCCGACTCGCTGCGAGCACGGTCGGACGACACCCAATAGATGCTGCCGCGGGGGACGCGCAAGTAGACGTGCTGCCCGTCCCCGGCGATGACAGTCCCGAACGGGAGAAGCAGGTCAGAGCTGTCGTTCACTACAAGATCGGCCCTTCCGGGCAGGTTACGGATAGTGAGCAGCCCGCCGCCCTTGAGGGTTTCGATGCTGGTTTTGAGCGTGCTGATTCGCGTCCGGTAGGTTTCGACGCTTGCCATGAGTGTCCATCCTTCCTTTTAGAGGTCCGCGCCCGAACAGTCGCCCGTGTGGGCGTAGTGCAGGTCGTCCGCGTTTTCGAGGGCGAGGAGATACAGCTCCTCGCTTGTTGCTTGCAGCCCGCCTATAAAACACTGCCACTGCCGCAAGTGTTGGCGGCGGGTGTTGAGGGCCATCCATTCGTCGCCGTCAATCACGACTACGGCCCCGGATGTGCAGCCGTCCAGCCCGCTCGGGCCGGTGATAATCAGGTCGTTAAGGCCGTTGACGCCCCCAAATGTGAGCTCGCCGTGGTCGGGGTCGTTGAGCAGTTCTGTGAGGAGGTTTCGAGCCTCGCTGATTGCGTTCATGTAGCTGTTGTTAGTCATTTTTTAGTCTCACTTTCTGGCTAGTAGGAGGGTCGGTGGGTGTTGTAGACGACGTAGCTTGTGTGCTGGTTCCTCATGAGGTATTCCCGCATCTCCTCATCCATTGCCCAATTCCCCATTGCGTCGATCCACCCCTCGGGGACGCGCATGTGCTCCATGTCGTCTACGACGACAACCGTCCCGTAAGCGACGGACAGGGGCGTGTCGCTGGTGAATATGATGGGGCGGCAGATGGTGGGCGGGTCTGCATCGATTGTGTACGCGCGCGGGCGTGTCGTGTTCACTGCTGTGTTCCTTCCGATAGGTTAGGGGCGCGCCCAGGGTGTGCCCGTTAAGGCTCCTAGACGCGCCCCTAACGCCCAAACAGGGCTTACAGGTAGTCGGGTGCGGGCTTGCCGCTGGGAGCGCCCACACGGGCCTCCTCAAGGATTTCTTGCAGGGCTTGCGCCCCCACCTTGTAGACGCCCGCCTTCACAACGCCCACCGTGTGCTCGCGCAGACGCTCAACCGGCTTACCGTTGGCAACGGCTGCGTCGAGGAGGGCGAGGGTCTGCGGGTGCTTGCACTTGATTTCCCACGTGTCGTTCATGACGTCGCGGACCATCGTCGTGCCCATCTGCTTGTTGTTGACGATGAATGTGTGCTCGCCTTCCATGATGGCCTCTAGCGCTACTCCAAGGCTGTTCTGCTGTTCGCTCACGCAACCACCTCCCATTCGCGCATGCCCTCGCGGTGGACGATAACGCCACCCTGGTCGGTGTTTCCGATGAGGTCTCCGATGTTGACCGCGTTGTCGCGGTGCCCGAACACGATTCGGGGCACAACACCTCCGGCGGTGACCTGGTTAACGACGTCCCCGCCGTGCTTGTTTGCCAGGAGGATGATGTTGTTTGCGGTGACGCGTTCGATCACAGTCCCACCCCCGTGATGTGGGTGAATGTGAGGTATGCGCCGGGGTAACCGATGAGGGTCCAGCAGGTGAGGCTGAACAGGCTGTTAAGCCACCCCTCGTCGCCCCAGCAGATGATTTCCGCGATGATGTTGGCGGTTGTCACTCCCACAATGATGAGGGTTACGCCGATTCCGAGTAGCATCCATGCCATGTGTTTGTTTTCCTTCCAGTTGAACTAATCTGTGTGTGTTGCGTGCTGGTTCCGCCAGAAAGCCGCGCGCAACGAGGGCTATTCACCCATGTGGATGAGGTTAAAGTCCGTCCGCTCCAAGTCGGCATCCCAGCCGAGGCGCACGTACTTAGCCACGTCCGCGTCCGTGTACACTGCGTTAGGCTCCCTCATGGCAACCCAACTGTCGTATGCGAGTTTGAAAAACTCGCCCGTCACGTAGTTGTCGATGAGCGTGCCGGGCGGGAGGGCAGGCAGCTCTACCGCGATAGGGATGCCTACGGCATTGATAGTGACCGAGTTTTCCGCCGTTTTTGGCGCGTTCGCCTGATCGCATAGGCGGCTAATGAAGTCCACGGCCTCATCGAGAGTGATAGGCTTTGTCATCATGCCCCCTCGTTAGCCCCAGTGGACAATCGTGGGCAGGGCCGTGCAATCGCGCACTTTCTCGGCAAACTCTTCGTCGGTATACCATTCGCCTGAATAGGACATCCAGTCGCCCTCATGAGCAAGCCGACTGTGGAAATACTCGGCGTAGTCCAGGAGGATGAGGGTGCCTGACTGTAGGTCAGCGATGTCCACGGTTTCCGTTTTCTCATCTTCGGTAAGTGCCAGGATTCTGGTGTCAGTGGCAGCCGTTTCGGACTCCGAGGAGACTTCCCCATCTGTAGGGGCGGCGTCCAGGGCGTTCAGGATCGCGGTCACAAGCTGGTTGATGATCTCGTTGAGTCGTTCGCGGGTAATAGTTTCGGGCATTGTTTTTTCCTCTCGCGCAGGGGCGTCTAGCCTTTGTGAATAATGTGGGGGGTGTCAGGGGCTTCGCGCATCTCCGCCGCGAACTCCTCGTTGCTGAGCTGCCTGCCGTTGTAGCGAATCCACGGTTTGTTGCTAAATCCCGTGCTGCAGCGGAAGATTTCAAACGAGCCATCCGCGATAAGCGTACCCGAGTCAATCTCTAGGGCATCCATTATGCATTCCTCGCCGTCAGTGTCGATTGCCTTGAAGTGGGTGCCGGTCAGTTCCGGCTCACTCGTCTCCTTATCTGCGGCATTGGCTCCGAGGGATTCCATGATCTTGTTTACGAACTGTTCGATAACATCGTTGAGCTGTTCGCGGGTGAATGATGCAGTTCCCATGTTCGTGTTTTTCCTTTCATTTCTGGGACTGTTTGTGACGCTCAATCCTTGCTTCAACGTTTGAGGTATTGCGCATGGCTTGCGCAAAGTGCTACACTCAACCCTGTTACAACAAGGCACTGACATGCCACCCTGGTTTGTCTGTTTTCTCTGTTGAACGTTCTGTGTAGGGGGAGCCCGCACCAGATCACCCCCGCTACAAGCGCATCTGGCTTGTTCGCCCCGCCAGGCGACTTGCTGGACGGTTTCTCACACTCGCCGCAAAGCGCTGAGGGGGTTGGTCCGGGGCGGGCTTCCCTGTATCTATCGGTTATGCGGTGGTGCGGCGATTCGCCGCCATCCAATCAGTGAGCGCGTCGTGCGGGTAGCGGACCACGCTTCCGACTTTCACAAACTCGGGCCCGTCCCCGGTGAACCGCCACTCTCCTAACGTGCGAGCGGACACGCCTAGCATGGACGCGACCTCGGCGGGCGTGTGCATGAGCTTGGGTTTTTCGGCGGCTTCCGCCCATGCGAGGAACATGTCGGCGGCGTCTGCGAGCTGGTCGCCCTGTGAGGCTTTGACGTTGACGAGGCTCCCGTTGGGGGCGCGGATTCTCCCGCCGATGCTGACTTGTGCGCCTGTGCGGCGGGCCTCGTCAATCACGGCTGCAAGGATCAAGTTCGCGGCGGCGGGGTCAGTCGTGTGTGCGGTGACTGTGTAGGGGCTGGACTCCTGTGTCATGTTTGATGCTGCTTTCATTGACGTTCAGTGTGTGGCGTTGCCGGTAAGGTCTGTCTGGCAACGTAAAAAATTGTAGCGATCGAACATGTGTTCTACCACTTGACCAGGCGTTAAGCTGCGCACTCTCGCGGCTCCAAACGCGCCCAACCACGATGGACACCCTCGGGCGTCACAGCCTCCACAACACCTGTCGGCTCAGACAGGATGCCTGTCGGGTACCGTCTGGTAATTTTGTGACAGTCGTCAGTCCTCCACCGCGCGCCTTCCGCGAGGACCACGCGCCCCTGTTGCATCTCTGCCAGGAAATATGCGGGCCTATCAGGCATAATGCCCCGGCCCACCCATAGGCCAGCCGCTAAGGCGACTAGCGTCATGAGCCATGCGACCGTGCGCACGCTCAGCTGTCCATTGGAACCCGTCATTTGGGTCGCCCTTCCTTTTGGTTACGACAAGGCCCCCACGCCCGCGTCAGGCAGGGCAGGGGCCTCAAGGTTGATTGTTCTGTGTGCCGCGTGGCTTGGTGAGGTGAGCGCACCCGCCAGGGTGGAAACCAGGGAGGGAGAGAGAGGTAGAGAACCCCCCTAGCCGTCACCCCGGCGAGAATGCTCACCCCACCAAACCATGCGTGGGATGGTTAGGCTGCAGGCAGTAGCGCGTACTGTGGCTCGCATGCCTTGTTTTGCCAGAGGATGTCGAGCGTCAGCCCCCAGTCGCCGTCAGGGGCGCTGCGCAGGTGGTCGCGCCAGTTGGGGCGCGTCATGTCGGGCAGTTCGTGCGCCGTTGCCGGGTCGCGTCGGTTCAGCCACATGAGCGCCCCTAGCCGCGTCTCCACAGGCACAGGCCATTCGCGCGACAGTTCCCACTTGCCGGATACTCGCATCTCGCGGGCCAACGCCAGGGGCTTGTCGGCATGCAGCAGCATGCGCACGCCCATGCACCACGTGCTCCGTGGTTCATCGCCTCGCGTGCGGACCAGGCGCATCGTGTGCCACCTGTGATGCTTAGTGGGGGCATCGTAGATGACGCTCCACCCCGCAGCCTTAGCCGCACTACTCAGCATGTCGTTGTAGTGTCGTTCCCAATCTTCCATGACGCGCACGGCTACCGCCGCAACGTCACTTTCGTCGTACCACACCATTGTTCACACCGTCTTTCAGTCTTGTAGGTTGTCAGGCCGCTTGTTCGTCTAGCCTGTACGCGCACGCCGACACCACCGTCAGCATGCTCGCAATGTCGTTGATTCGAGCGGCCAGGATGCGCGCGTCAGGGTCGTCAACCGTCCCCACGCCCGACTCTCTGACCAGTTCTGTGAGCCAGTCGCCCATGCGGGGCGCTGCCACTGCCATTTCCCCGAGGGGTGTTCTCGTGTGCCCCACGCGCCCCTCCTCAGTCCTCGTCCGCCATTGCTAGACGCCAGTGTTCATCCGCTGCAATGTCGGCGCAGATGAAAACGGAACTGAGGCTGCTAATAGCCTCGTCTAGCTTGGCGAGGAGGCGCGACTCGGCGTCAGTCGTCATCTTGCCTACCGCCATTTGCTCCCGCAGCTTTTCCTGCGCGATAGAGAGATTGGCGTGCATGATGTGGGACATGTCAGCGACGCACGTAAGCCAGTCCGCGTATCCCATCCCGCTCACTCCTCATCCGCGTCGGGGTCGAGCTTGGTCGCAAAGTTCTCAAGCGAGGCTGCAAGATGTCGCATCGCCCCGAGCGCGGCGCGCGCGTGTACGCGGACCATGCTCGCCTCGGGCGAGTCTCCTAGCCAGTCGCCGTCCGCGTCGTGACTGTCCCGCACGCCCGCCCTAAGCAGGTGAGCGTTAAGACAGTCCGCCCAATAGGCGACAAATGCGTTGGTTTTCCATAGCTCACGCACCAGGGTATCGTTATCCATCATTCGTCCCATCTGTCTTGTTAATCGTTCCGTGTCACGCGGCGAGGCCCCACAGGCCCCCGTCACACACTGCCAACGCCAACACGCGGCGGGCGGCAGTCTTGAAGCCCTCACGCGTCACAGGCACGCCCTCAAGGGGCGTCCAACGCCCCGGCGCATCCGGGTCAGGGCTAGTCATCCAGTCTGCAGCGTCGGCCCACACGCCGTCTCGCATGGGGATACAGGGATGGTAGGGGGCGGGGGGAATCCAGTTGTCATGCGCACTCATCGTCAACCACCTTGCGCAGCTCGCCTGCGGTAACCAGGTCGCACAGCCAACGCCAGCACTTGTACTTGTAGTCACTGGCCTGCGCCCAAAGGGCCATGTGGGGGGAGATTCGCACCCCCGCAACCTGAATAGGCGGGTGCGTTGAGTCGAGCATTTCGTTGAACGCGTCGAACGCGTCAGTTCCGTCGAACAGGCATCCGTCACGGTCAACCCATCGCGCCCACTGTGGGGCGTCGCCCAGCTCCGAGCGCGTGAACTGCGTACGCCCATCCCACAGGCGCGCCATCTCAGCGCGCGCATCTTCCTTGACCTGTCCACCCGATTCAACGGTTGCCATGGGGAAAGTATTCATGTTGTTTCACTCTCGTTTCATGTCAGGACAAACCACTTTGATTGCCCTCGCTCCCAGGGCGGGACTCGAACCCGCCACTACCTCACCAATCAAGCCTGAGAAACCGGGAGGTCACTCACCAATCGTCAGGCGAGTCCACGATGGCGCGCAGCTCGCCCGCCGTGACACGATCCATAAGGGAATCTATGATTACGCGGGTCGCTACCATTGGGGAGAGTTCGATCAGCAGCGCCATCATCTCCTGCTCGTCACCCTGCAGCTGTTCTTCCGCAAGGTATTCAGTCGAATACGCCGTACCCTCACGATCAACGAACTGCGCCCACTCAGGCGGGTTCACCGCGGCACGCAGCACGTATTCCTGTTCGTCCCACGACGCTTTCAGCGCCGTCACCTGTTCGGGCGTCATGTACTCGCCCGCCGCCATCGTCTTGCACTTGCTGGTATCCCTCACGGGAGGTACCGCCTTTCACACTCGTTTCAATACGGCCCGCAACCACGATGGTTGTAGGCCCGTTCCTCTGTGCCCGGATCGAACAGGCCACTCTCACCCCACCATTGGGGACAGGGAAACCCACGCGCACCACGCGCAAAATCAGTCGGCATTCATCTCCGCTTCTAGCTCCTCAGCCTCTCTAAAAGCCTCCTCCCACACGGCCACCGCATCGGCCACCGCCTTAGCGACCGCCTCATCCGGGGTACGCTCAGCCGGGCCACGCACGCCCGCGTAGATCTGTTCAGGCCATTCCTCACGCGGAATGAATCGCTCAACCTCATGCCAATCCTGCGAGCTATCCGTGGATGCGTATCGGCCCGCAACGCCAGAGCCGCGAACGGCAAGCGTCACCCGAATGCCGTCCTGGTAGTCAACGTACAGCTCAGCAATCACGTCCTCGGCAACCTGCGCCGTAATCTCGGGGACAACATCGCCGTAGTATCCGCACGGCTCCTCCCACTTGTAATCGCTCATTGTTGTTCTCTCCCTTGTGTTTTCAGTTCACGCCCCCGCCGTGAGGGCGCATCGTTCGCGGGGCCGGAATCGAACCGGCCTGATTACTCACCTCTAAGTCAGGGAAACCAAGCCTTGCTAGGCAACCGACGAAACGACCGGAGGGATCAAAATGCTCACCCACTCATTCGCGGCCGCCGCGTCCAAACCGCGCTCATCAAGGGCAAGCGCACCATCAGGGAACACGCCATGCAGGAAATCAAGCCCCCACATAACCTCCCACCCAAGCTCACGCGCCGCCCGCTCGATAGCCTCGGGAAACGCCTCGTAAACCATCTCACCAACCGCATCCAACCGAGCGTTGCCCTGCGCGGAACGCCTGTACGCGGGCTCCGAGTCATCAACCCACCAGCGCGACGGGTCAAACCAAGGCCGCCCGCACTCATCCCACGCCTCAAACACGCCGCACCACGAGTACGTATTCCAGTACGCGCTCAGCACGCTCTCATCCCAGTCATCCGAACCCGGCGAAGTCATGTCATCGTAGAGCCACTCCACCAACTCAGTAAGCGTCCCATAGGTCAGGAACCGCGCAACCGCCGCATCAGCACACCGCGCCGCCGCCGCCAAACCCTCAAGCTGTGTAGCCAACACAATCACCTCTCACATTCTCAATAAGCCACCGCCTTGGTAGCCAGCTCCCAGCGTGGGAATTGAACCCACCTGAAACCCACCACTAGGGCCGGGAAACCAGGGACTAGAATCGCTCCCCAATGAATCGCGCCGCCGCCTCGGCAAGCTCACGACGCCACGCCTCGCGACGGCCAAAAACCGCATCAAGCCAGCCCCAATGAGCGGGATTGTCAGAGTCATACATGCGCCCCGCGTCAAAATCCCAAAGAGACCCGCCCATCTCCGAAACAACAGTCAACACCAACGCAGGACCGCGGTCGCCGCTAAACAGTGCCACATGGTAGATGCGGACTCCGCAACGCTCCCAGCGCTCCGCAACGAGGCCGCCCATTGGGCGAGACGCGGCGCGCCAACACGTCCAATCGCACGCACTAATCGCGGCCTCAGACACCTCGGGGCGCTCATAGAATCGCACGCCATCCGCCGCGTGCACGCGGTCAAAAAGCGTGTCCGCCAGGGCGGCAATATCGAAATCACTGACAGAATCCCCCGCGAAGTCGCGGGCAGCATCCTCGCACGCATCCCAGGAAGTCAGGTAGCGGCGGCCCCTAGAATCGACCAGCATCATAATAAATCGCTTCTCAATCTCAGACACAGGCCCCCACCCTGGGGGCCGTAGTTAGCGCTGCCCATCTTTGGGCGCGCCCGTAGGCAGGGAGGGAATCGCACCCTCCGCCGCGCCACACCTGCTAAGCGCGCGCAGCTCTCACTAGACACCTGCCCTAGTCCACTAACGGCACACGCCCCCGATTAAGTCGTCCAGGACTCCAGGGCGACCCTAGCGACGGTGTGACCTGCCCAAAGCCCCGCCCCTACAGACAGGGCCGCTTACATGGGAGGTGAGGGACCGCGCTAGGCAAAGCGCGCACCAATAGGCGAAAAATAAACCACTGTGCAATTCGCAAAAAAGATCAATCGCACAAAACTACACGCGCCGCGCTCTCGCCGCGCCGCCTCGTTTGGCAATGGCACAAGCGTACTCCCGCCGCATGCCACACCGCAAGCCCAACGCCGCATCGCGAGACGTACAACGACCACATTCCAAGACGCTCGCAGAATACCGCGCCACACCGCGTGCCAGCACAAAGCGCCGGCCATGAACTGTCAAACGGTGTTTAGGGGCCATCGCGGGGACAATCAATCAAATGAGCCGCTAATCACATTCGATACAGACTTCCCCTACCCAAACGCGCACAAGCGCGCAAGTAGCGCATGCTGACCTCTCTGTCAACTTGACTGGCAGAATAGTAACGCAATACACATAAAGAATTGCATCTACCATATGAATGGCAATTGCACAAGCGCATTAATCAAATAGCAACATAACAACTCAGCAATAATTCAACCGCGATAACAAAAAACAATTTATGACAATAATTACCGCAATTAACTAAGCGATTAAATACAAGCCGACGCGGCGGCGGGGGCGGCGACTTTACACCCCGAGGATCGCACTCGGAATAGCAGATCAATAGGGGGCTATGGCCCCCGAAGAATTGCGCCTGAATACCGCACGGTCATAGCAAAAAATATCCGCGACGGGTCATAAGCTTTCCATGTCAACCAATCTGCAGCGTCGCACATTGCCTGACAGCTCACGCTAGCATCACCCTCCCCATGTTCACAAGCCGAGCCGCAGGCCGCGCCTTCCCAACACCCGCCAGGGGACTGTAGGTAATTGGCTCGTTTCTGCAGATTCCGGGGCCTACCTCCCAACCATGCGTGCGTGACATGTGTCTCATTATTGAAAAATGTGCGAATTTCCCGCACCTCGCTCACTGACTATATAGTGAGAGGGTAAAAGCCCTTGGGGGGTAGGGGGGCAAGTATATATAAATATATATTTTAAGTCTTAAGCTAGTGTTTCAAGTTCTTTATCTCAAGTTCTCTAGTTCACGACATATAGCTTATGGTTTCTATATCATAGCTTATGGTTTCTATCTCATAGCTTATGGTTTCTATCTTATAGTTTTGTCGTTGCCTTAAGTCTTAAGATGTAATTGGTATTGAATTTGATTCTGTCGTTGCTTAACGTCTTAAGTCTTAAGGCGTAATTGGTTATTGGTTTTGTTGTCGTTGCCTCGGCGTCGAGTATATTAGCGGCTTGGTGGAGCTGGGTCGGACCTCGGTCGGGGCGTGATCGTTGTTGGTTGGTGGTTGTTGTGGCTTGGGCGCGTGATTCTGCTAGGCGGCGTCGGTTGCCGTCTGATTGGGCGTCTAGGCGGCGTGCGGTGTTGGCTCGTGATGGCGGTCGTTGTCAGTGGAAGGTTGATGCGTTGTCGGTGTGTGGTGCTCCGGCTACGGATGTGGATCATATTGTTCCGGGTGATGATGATTCGTTTGGTAATTTGCGGGCTTTGTGTCGTGAGCATCATGCGTTGAAGTCGGCGCGTGAGGGGCATGTGGCGTTGGCTCGTATGAGGCGTGAGGTTGCTGGTCGGTTTAGGCGTTCTGATCCGCATCCTGGTTTGCGTGGGGGTGGTGTTGTTGGCTCGTAGTGGTCCGGTTCCTGCGCGGCGGGATGAGTTGGTGGATCAGCGTCCGTCGAGGACGCAGCATGTGACTGGTGGCGTGTTGATGGGTGTGTCGCCGCGTAAGGCGGATCGTAAGTGGCATCCAACTGCTAAGCGCATGTATGAGGCTATTGAGGTGTCTGGTCAGTCGTTTTGGTTTCAGCAGACTGACTGGGAGATGGCGTTTAGCTTGTGCGAGGATTTGTCGGCGTATAAGCGTCAGCAGGATGAGGCTGTGCGTGCTCGTGCGTTGCGTGCTGGTTGGGATGCTGAGGCTGCGTCGTTGAGGCCGTCTGAGCGTGAGGCGCGTGGGTTTACTCGTGATCGCCCTCCCCTGTTGCGTGATCCGTCGTCGCAGCGTTTGGCGACGATTTACATGGAGTTGGGTAAGTTGGGGATGTCGGAGTCGGAGCGTCGTCGTGCTGGTATTGAGTTGCGGCCTGATGAGTCTGATGTGGTTCCGGCGTCGGTGAGTGTGATTGATAGTTACCGTGAGCGTTTGCGGTCGTCTTAGTTGTTGTGGGGGTTGTTGAGTGGTTGTTGTTTATAGCAAGCCTGGCTGCGGTTCTTGTGTTGCGACTAAGCGGGTGTTGGATAAGGCGGGCGTCTCGTATGAGACGGTGGATGTGAGTGTTGATTCTGAGGCTCACGATATGTTGGTTGAGCGTGGGTTTAGTGCGATGCCGGTTGTGGCCCCTGGCGAGGATGTGGGGTCGTGGTTTGGTGGTTTTCAGCTTGCGCGTTTGCGCGAGGTTATTGCTGCTGAGGCGGCCGCTTAGAGGTTGTTCCCGGTAGCCTATTCAGCCCGCCCCCACAATGGCGTGGGGAGTGGGCTGGAGATTATCTAGTTCCTCGTCGTCCTCCGGGACTGGCGGGGTGTAGTATTGCCCCGTCACTTCCTGTCTCCTGGTGTTGGGGGGCGGGTTCCGTGGCGGGACGTTTTTGGTGGCCCCCGTACGCTGAAACGGCGAGTCGTGGCCCTGGGTCGCGGCGTGGCGCGCGAGCACGACGGCTACACGGCGGGGGCATTTTCTTGGTAGTGGTAGCGGGGTTCGCCTCGCGGCCGCCCCCCTGACGGTTTTCGTTGGGGGGTTCATCTTTGGCCCGTGTGGTGGAATCTGGTAGACACACCACACTCAAAATGTGGCGCTCTTCGGGGCGTGCGGGTTCGAGTCCCGCCACGGGTACTTGTGTGTTGATGGGGTTGGGGGGTGTCCTGGTTTTGGTCGATGTCGATAAGGCTGGGGCACCTCCTGGTGGTCCCTATGATGGTTTGTCTGACGAGGAAATCCTTGAGCGCTTTGCGCCGGTACATTATGGTCCGACGTGGGAGCGTGGCGAGGATGGTCGGTTTGTGTTGCCTGAGCATACGCTGGGTTGGGAGATTGCCCGGTGGTGTTCGGACTACTTGGAGCCGCTTGGTGCAGACCAGGACGTGTTTGAGTTTACCTTGGAGCAGTTGCGTATCGTGTTGTGGTGGTATGCAGTTGACGATGAGGGGAAGTTCATTTACCGACGCCGAGGCGTTTTGCAGCGGATTAAGGGTTGGGGTAAGGATCCCCTGCTTGCGGTGTTGTGTTTGGTTGAAGCGTTTGGTCCGTCCCGGTTTGCTGGGTGGGGTTCGGATGGTGAGCCGGTTGGTCGTCGGTGTCCGCAGGCGTTGGTGCAGATCTTCGCATTGAAGCAGGAGCAAACGTCGAACACTTTCGACATGTTCCATGTGCTTGTCGGCGACAGGTTGCGCGCGAAGTATGGCGTCGATGTGCGCTTGCAGATTGTGCGTGGTTGTAATAACACGGCGCGCATCGAGGTCAAGACATCATCGTTCCGGTCGACGGAAGGCAACCGCTGCACTTTTGCGTTGTTGAATGAGACGCAGCACTGGTTGCCTCAGAATAACGGGCAGCAGTTGAAGAATACGGTTGAGGGTAATACGACGAAGATGAAGGCGCGTTACCTTGCGATTACGAACGCTTATAAGCCTGGTGAGGGTTCGGTGGCTGAGAACGACCGTGAGGCGTATATGAGGTCGTTGGAGGGCCTGACGACGGATCCTGACGTGTTCTATGACTCGTTGGAGGCCCCGGATGATACGCCGTTGGATGAGCGCGTGTTTAAGGTGTTGTACAACGCTGTGCGCGGGGACTCTGTGTGGTGTGACGCTGATGAGGCGTGGCGGTCGGTGCTGAATCCGTCGCGTCCAACGTCGGAATCGCGCCGCATGTACCTGAATCAGGTGTGGCAGCCGGAAGGTAACTTGTTCTCGTCGGCTGAGTGGAAGCGTATCGAACGTAAGGCGACGTTGGAACCGGGCGACCGGATCGTGCTCGGGTTTGATGGTGGTAAGTCGGACGACTCTACGGCGCTTATCGCTATCCGCGTGTCGGATGGCTTGATGGTGCCGTTGCTGCTTGAGGAGAAGCCGTTGGACCTTGCGGGCGACTGGGAGGTCAACCGTGAGCGCGTGGACTCCATGGTCCACAGGTGCTTCCGTGACTACGACGTCGTTGGGTTCTACGCTGACGTCGCGTTGTGGGAATCCTATATCCATGAGTGGACTTTGGACTATGGCGAGCGGCTTGTGGCTCGCGCGTCAGACAGGGGTCCGATTGCGTGGGATATGCGTGGTTCCCGTAAGCGGACGGTGAATCTGCATGAGGCGTTTATGGCGGCGATTCTTGATGGGAAGGTGTCGCATGGTGGTTCGCGTGAGTTGTCGGCGTCGTTTCGTCGGCATGTGTTGAATGTGCTGCGTAAGGATACGCCGTATGGCGTGTCATTCATGAAGGCAGGCCGCGAGTCGAAGAAGAAGATTGACATGTACGCGGCGGCGATGCTCGCGTTTGGTGCGTATCGCGATTATCAGACGGAGATGGCGTCGCGTCCGGTTGCGAAGGCCGGGGGGTCGTTCTACCGATTCTAGTTGGGGTGATGTGTTGTGGCGGCTATTATTGATGCTGGCGATTCGTTGGAAGCTCTCATTGGTGAGGGGTTGCGAGTACTGAATCGCGATTGGGAGGATGGGTTGTCGGTTGCTGACGCTTATCTGCGCGGCGATTTTGATGACCCGTATTCGCCCAAGGGCATGTTGCCTGAGCATAAAGCTATGATGCGTCGCGCTCGTCAGAACTGGTGTGAAATCCCGGTCAATGCGGCTGTTCAGGCGTTGGCGGTTGATGGGTTCCGGTCGGGAGATCAGCGTGCGGGTGATGAGCGTTCGTCTGAGACTCCTGAGTGGGACTTGTGGCAGCGGTCGAATCTTGATGCTAAGCAGGCGCAGGTTCACCGTAGTGCGGTGGCGTACGGTCAGGCGTTCACGGTGGTTGAGGTCGGCCAGGACGGTAGGGCGTATGTTCGTGTCCTGTCGGCGTTGCGGACTGTCTGCCTGTTCGAGGATGCCCTGTCGGACGATAATGCGATTCTTGCGTTGTCGGTGATGCGTCGTCCTGGCGCTGGGCCGGATGGTCGCCCTAAGCCTGGCCTGGCGGTCGCGTGGGATCGTCACAACCGTTACGACGTGGTTTTGCCTCATGATGGTGGCGAGCCTCGTGTTGGTCCCAGTGTCCCTCATGGTGGTTCTGGTCATTGTCCGGTGACGCGGTTTGTGTCGCAGATGGATGATGAGGGGCGCGTGCAAGGCGCGGTTCTACCGTTGAAGCAGTGGCAGGACTCGTTTAACCAGATGTTGTTTAATCTGTTGCTTGAGCAGTCGCATGGTGCGCATCGCGTATTGTGGGCGACCGGGTTGGAGCCTGCGGTCGCGGTAGACGCGGACGGCATGCCGGTGGTTGGCCCGGATGGTGGGGTTGTTCGTCAACCGATTGCGGCGGGGCCTGGTGACTTCCTGGTCAACTCGTCACCGGATGGCAAGTTTGGTTCCCTGCCGGTTGGCGACCAGTCTGGTTATATCGCGGCGATGGATGCGTTGATTAAGGACTTTTCGGCTATCTCGCAGACGCCTCCTAACTTCCTGTTGGGCCAGATGGCGAACTTGTCTGCTGACGCGTTGAACGCGGCTGAGAAGTCGTTTCGCCGCAAAGTGGAGTTGTACCGGACTCAGTTTGGTGAGTCGTGGGAGCGGACGTTGCGTGTGGGTATGGTCCTAGAGGGTCGCGCGGAGCGCGACCAGTGGGAGCATAACGAGGTGTTGTGGCGCGACTTGGAGTCGGCTGCTTTGTCGCAGACGGCGGATGCGTTGTCGAAGTTGCGGGAGATTGGGGTGCCGTCTCGTGGTTTGTGGGAGATGGTGCCTGGTGTGTCGCCGGTTCAGTTGGATCGGTGGGATGAGTTGGCGACGTCGGAGCGGTTGGGTTCTGATTTTGGTGCGGCTGTTCAGGGGTTTAGCGTGATGGGCGCACGGGATGCTGTAGATGAGCCTGTGAGGGCCTCGGATGCCGCGCCTGTGTCGTTGGACGGCGGTGGCGTGTAGTGGTTGCTGATGCGCGTGTGGAGTCTCTACTGAGGGCCTTTGAGAGGGCGTTGGGTCAGTTGAGTTTGGGGACGGTGCAGGACGTGTCCCGCTGGTGGGAGCAGGTAGACAAGTCGGGTGATGTTGCGGCCCGGTTCGGTGAGGTGCTTGTGGAGCCGTGGGATCGTGGCGCGGTGCTGGGGGTGGCGTTCTACAGGTTGTTGAGGGCGTTGCAGACGGGCCGCACGGTCCCCTCCCCTATTCGCGGGCACGCGCAGGGCGGCGAGGTGTCGTTGGGTGAGCTGGTGCGCGAGTTCAACGAGGCGGCTGGACTGCCCGCTTTGAGCGCGTCGTCGTTGGCTGGCGTGCGAGTGCAGGTGGACAAGCAGGCGACGCCGGACTTTGCGGTGTTGCGTGATGTGGATGTGAAGGCGGCGCAGGATTTGTTGCGTGCTCGGCTGGATGCTGGCGAGGTGTCGTCTGGCGTGGTGGCTGGGGTTGGTCAGCAGGCGGCGGCGGGCGGCGTCCGGTCTGTGGTGCGCGATATGGGGGATCGTGATCCAGCTCGGCAGGCGTGGATCAGGGTGTCTGGGACTGGGACGCCGTGCGCGTTTTGTGCGATGTTGCTGTCTCGTGGCGCGGTGTATTCGGGGAAACACGAGGCGTTGCGGCATGACATGACGCATGCGAATGGGACTCACGGGTATCACCCGAATTGTCATTGTTACGCGTTGCCCCTGTTTGCGGGGTCAAGCATCGAGGGGTCTCGTTTCGCGGTGAATCGGGAGATGCAGAATCTTTGGTACAACGATTTCGGCGGTAAGGGCTTGAAGGGCAAGTCCGGCTGGCGGAGTTACTACTACCGTAAGTTCAAGCGGTAGGCGTGTTGGTGGAGGCCCTGGCGGCCTCATTGGTGTTCCCACGTGTCGTCCTGGTGGCGTGCGTGGGCTTTGTTTTTGGGAGTGTGTTTTGGCGGACGAGAAGAATGTGGCTGATGAGGCTGAGGCGGTTGAGGGTGGTGCGCCGGGAGCGCGCGGCGAGGATGCGCAGGTTGAGTCGGAGAAGCAGGCGCAGGTGGAAGGCGACAAGGGGGAGGGCAAGGATGGCTCTCCTCGCAAGGTTGATGACCTGCCTGAGTGGGCGCAACGTGAACTGAAGGGGGCGCGTGACGAGGCGGCGAGGTATCGCACGCAGTTGCGTGAGGTTCAGGAGTCGGTGAAGGGCCTCAAGACGGTTGAGGAGTTTGAGGCCGCACTGTCGGCTGCTGACGAGAAAACTCGTCAGGTTGAGGCTGAGCTTGATCGCGTGCGCGTGCGTCAGCAGGTGCGTGATGAGTTCCCAAACCTGCCCGGTAAGGCGTTCGAGTTCGTCAAGGACGGCACGGTTGAGGAGATGCGTGCGGCGTGCGAGGAGTTGACGTCCCTGGTGGGCGCGACTGGCGGCGCTGCGGGTCTGCCTCGCAAGGGCGGGGGTTTGGCTCCCGCTGAGGAGGCGGAAGGCGAGTTTGACGCGCGCGAGTTTGTTCGCAGTCGCGTGCCTCGTATTTGACGTTTCCTGGTTGTTTGGTTTCTTGAGTTTGTAGAGGAGATTTTGGTATGGTGGCTGTTACTCATACCCCGGTGAAGCCGGAAAAGCTGGCTGCGACTGCGGTCGCGTTGACGGAGCGCGAACTGGTCGTTCCTACCCTTTTTGCCAAGAAGGGCATTGAGGATTTCAAGGGCGCTAAGGATGACACCCTGAATGTGAAGGTGCCGGGTATTCTTCCCGCTCACGATTATGAGTGGCGTAATAACCGTGCGCAGGAGCTTATTCTTGATCCGTACAAGGAACGTAAGATTGCGGTCCGTTTCGGCGGTAACGCGTATTCTGCGACGTCGCTGACGGACGAGGAGTGGGAGTTTGATTTCAATGGTTGGGGCACGTCGATCCTGCCCGCTCAGGCTCACGCGGTTGCTCGCAAGCTTGAGTATGGCGCGGTGAAGGCTCTCAAGACGGGCAAGTACACGGTTGAGATTGGCGCGAAGGAAAACAATGTCCTCAAGGATATTATTGAAGCGCGTCGCGCTCTGAACCTGTTGGGTGCGTCGAAGGTGTCGAGGACCCTGGTTGTGGGTTCTGATTGGGATACCCTGTTGCAGTCGGCGGACTTTGTGAAGGCCGCGTCGGTTGGCGACAAGCTGGCTGAGACGGCGTTTGCTGACGCTGTTCTGGGTAAGGTCAAGGGCTTCAACATTGTCGTGTCGGAGGACTTGCCGTCCGATGAGGCGTACGCTCTGGCCGGTGACGCGTTCATCTTCCTTAACGCTGCGCCGCATGTTCCTGAGTCGGTGAAGGGCGCGACCGGCATTTCCGATTCTGGTATCGCAATGCGATGGTTGCGTGACTACGACGCGATGCGTCAGCAGGAGCGTTCCACGGTCAATACCTGGTATGGCTTCCAGCAGGTTCTTGACCCGGTTGTGTACTGGGATGAGACGGCGGGCGTTGAGAAGATTTCCGACGACCAGTACACGCTGCGCGCGGTCAAGCTCAAGCTGGGCGGTACGGACAAGTACTTTGCTGAGGGTACCGACAAGACTGTGGTTGGTAAGGCGCTGGGCTTGGATAAGCGTTCCAAGCATACGACGGCTCCTGCGGTTTCGGCGTGAAGGGCTAACCCCGGTGGTTCCAAGCTCGGGGGCGAGTGGTCCGCCGCCGCCACCTGAGATGGAACAGTTGTATCAACTGTAGTTGTGGGGCGGTGCTCCCCAGGGTTGGCTTGCATCCCGTTAATGTGCGCGAGGTGTCAACCCTGGGGGCGCGCCCCTGTTCGTGTGAGGGGGTGTTCGCGTGAGCGAAGTTGAGGAAGTTGCCCCGCCCGCGTCGGAGGCCGAGCAGGCCAGGCGCAGGGAGATGTTGATTAGCGTGGCCGAGTTGGAGGCTCGTCTTAAGTACGCGTTGTCGCCGGACGAGAAGGACACGGCGGCGGCGGTGATTTGGGACGCGTCGAACCTGGCTCGCTTGCATGGCAGGCCGTCGTGGATGGCCGACGCCGTACCCCCGGTCGTTAAGACGATTGTCCGTAACGCGTGTGTCCGTTACATGGACCTGTCTGAGTCCGTTGTTCAGTCTCGTGCCGGTGATGAGACGGAGGCGTACACGGATTTGGCGTTGCGTACGGGCACGGTGTTCTATACGCCGGATGAGGTGCGGACGTTGCGTCAGGCGGCGGGACTGGATTCAACCCTGTCGATTGTCCACACGTTCGTCCATTCCCCCGCCGCGCCGACGTCGAGGGACGTTGACCGTGGTTGGCATCGTTGTGACTGGTGGTTGCCGGGTGCCCGCTTCAAGTGGAGCGAGGGGGACCTGTAGTGGCAGTCGGTAGACACAGGCGGATAACGGGCGTTGTGTATGGGCGTAAGCGGGCGAGGGACGCGCGGGGGAACCTGGTGACTGTCCCGGACTTGGAGCGCCCGTACAAGTGCTACATGTCGATGAAGCAGGTGCGGTCAAACCGTGGCGCAGCGAAGGGCCAGTTGACGAACGAGGTTGCGTTGATTCTGGTGGAGCCTCGCACGGTTGACGGGGAATTGCTGACCGACGTCGGTGCGTGGACGTTGATCGAGTTCGACGGTAAGCAGTGGGATGCGGCGGCTCCCCCGGCGTTGAAGCGTGGGACGCGCAGGACGACTCATTGGGAGTTCGAGTGCAAGCCGCGTCCGCCGTCAAACCTGACTGGGATTGGTGGTGGTGCTGATGGCAACCATGCTCGTGAGTAAGGAACGGTTGAATAAGATCGTCTCGCACATGCCGCAGGTGCGGCGTGAGGTGAGGGGGCAGACGAACAAGCGGGCGGCTGTGGCGAAGGCTAAGCTGGCGGCCCACCGTTACCAGGGGCATGCGAAGATCGAGTCGTATGTTGCGTGGGTTGACGGCTACATCGTCCTGTCTGACGAGGATGGGTATGGTGCTGCGGCGGCTATCGAGTATGGGCGTAGCGGCGAGACCCGGTATAAGCCGATTCTTGACGACTCGGGGAAGATCGTCGGCCAGAGGGTCATTCACATTGGCCCCACAAGGGGTGTGGGGGCGTTGGCTGCAGCTGCAGCTGGTGGCCGTGTTTGACGCGTCGAAGTTGGACCCTGGCAGGCATGTGACGGTTGAGACGTTCCTGCCCGGCTGGTTGGAGGCGGACCTGCCTGACGGGGTGACCTGCAGGTCTCGCATCGAGGAGGGCAACTCGGTCCCGTATGTGATGGTCGTGGAGGTGCAGCCGACGACGGGAGGCCAGTTCATCCGGTCGGATGACGCGGTTGACGTGTTGGAGTTCGAGGTGCATACGTTCACGTCCGGTCTGGACGCTGAGGATGTGGCGTGGCGGATTAGCTGGTCGATTATCGAGTTGTTGCGCGATTATGCGGCGCGGGGCAGGCGGGTTCCCGGCCGAGAGTCTTTCGTTAAGGCTTTCGAGTTGATGGAGCGGCCTCGGCGTCGTGAGGACTGGGCGGATTCTACTGGCCCGGTTCAGTATCAGGATTTGCCGGTGGGCATGGAGCGTTTCGTGTTCCAAGCCCGACTGGTGGTGTTGCACCGTTGATGGTGCAGGGAGTGTGAGGTTGTTATGGCGATGGATGATAACAAGACGATGATTGTGGCGACTGCGCAGATTTACACTGCGCCGGTTGACACGAAGGCCCCGACTGTCGCGGCGTACAAGACGAACAAGACGACCGCGTTGACGGGCTGGACGAATATCGGTCACACGTCGGCGGAGAATCCGTTTAAGGCAGCTCGTAGTGGCGGTGACGTGACGACGAAGGGTTCGTTGCAGAAGAAGAAGCTGCGCACGTCGATTGGTGACGTGTCGTATTCGATTGAGATTGCGCTTGAGCAGTTCGATGCTGCGTCGATCAAGCGCTACCTTGGCGCTAACGCTGCGACGGTGGATGGCATCACATACGCGAAGTCCAAGCCGACTGCTGAGCATTGCGCTCTGCTGATCGTCGTGGAGGATGAGGGCAACGTGTGCTTTATCCACGCGGGCAAGACGGACCTGGTCGCTAACGGCGACTTTGATGTGAACAGCGTGGAGGAACTGGCGTCGTTGCCTATCAAGTTCGAGATTCTTGAGGACAAGAACGGTAACACGCTCGGTATTGGCGAGGTCATGTCGCTGGCTGGCTGATCGAGGCTTGAGGGGGCGACCCGTGTGGGGCGGGTGCCAGGGTGGCCGCACGGGCCGTCCCCTTTGTTTTTCCTGGCATACCACTGTGGCACTATTTTTGGAGGTTTGTAATGACTGCAATTGATTTCGAGAATCTTGACCTGGATGCTCTGCGCGCTGAGGCGAACAACAAGTACAAGAACTTGACGGTTCGCGGCGTGGTGTTCCGTGGCCTGATGCGAGTGAGCAAGGCTGAGCGTGAGCGCTTCAATGAGCTGACGGCTGCTCGTAAGGGGGGCGACGATCAGGCGGATGTGACGGAGTTCTACCGTGACATTCTGATGCTGGTCGCGGAGGATAAGGATGCGGCTGAGGCGCTGCTCGGCGATATTGGCGAGGATGCGGCTGTGCTGGACACGCTTGTTTCGCTCTACTTTGAGCGCACGCAGGTGGGGGAAGCCTAGCCGTCGCGGGCTTGCTGGATAAGGCGGGGACGGGGTTGTACGCGGATTTTCGACTCTACTATGGGATTGACCTGGTAGATGCGGTAGAGAGTGGTACCCCGTCCCCGCGTTTTTTGCTTGCTCTGGTGCGCGGGTTGCCGGATGGTTGTTGGACGCAGGCGTTGTTGGCGGAGATGCCTGAGTTGCGTGGGTGGACGCGGGAGATGTCTTTGTTGGCGGACGTGTTTGACAACATTTCGGTGAATACGGTGGCGACTGGTTTTGGGAAGTCGCGGCGTCCGTATTTGTGGCCGGGCCGTCCTGGGGTGAAGCAAACGTTTGCGGCGGAGAAATGTACCGTGAAGGGCGTGAGGGCGATGTTCGTAGACCTCGTTTCCGGGTGATCGAATTATCTGCTCTCGCCCTCCTCGCGGGGCTTGTTGTGTGAGGGGGGGGTTGATGTGATTGGGTGCAGAGGCCGGTAATGTTGTTGCGCGTCTTGCTGTGAAGGTCACGCCGGATACGAGGGATTTCTGGGGTGACTTGTCGCGGCGTTTGGACGCGATTGAGAAGCGTTTGCAGCCGCTTGAGGTTGGCGTTGAGCTGGACGAGGGCGCGTTGCGTGAGCGCGTGCGGGTGATGTCTGAGCGGGCGCAGGCGGCGGTGAGGGACGTCCAGATGGGCGTCCATTTTGATGAGCGAGAGTTCGCGAAGATCGGCGCGATGGCTGATCGTTTGGATGATGCGGCGGAGCGGCACGCGGGCACACTGTCGAAGGTGTACGACGGTGACATGGATACGATCAGGCGGCACTGGTCGGCGTCGTTGGAGGCGATGAAGCGGGACGCGGCTAAGCGCCTGAAGTTTAAGGGTCCTCACTCGGATGAGGATTCGTATTGGCGTGGCCATACGGAGTCGGCGTTCCGTATGTGGTATGGGCGTCGCGGCGAGCAGATGCGCAGGGCATTCCGCGAGTTGGGTCCTGTCGAGTTTGATTTGCGTCCTGACGACCAGTGGCAGGAGCGCGTGCGTGGCGCGCTGGACGGGTTTTTCTCGAAGGCGTACGTCGGCAAGGTTAAGTGGCGTGTTGACGAGGACCTGAATGACGTCGGCGCGTTGCGCAGGTTGCGGTCTCGTATGGAGCGCGAGTTCACTCAGGGTTGGAAGTACGTAGTTGACCCTGACGTCGATGTGAAGTCTGGCCGCGTCGATGCGGCGTTGAACAAGTTGCGTCATGAGATGCGTGAACGGGCTTTCGGTAAGCATGAGGCTTTCCACTTGGAGATTAAGCCGCACATGAGTGACCATGAGCTGCGCGAAGTGGGACGGAAGCTAAAGCACTTCAAGCGCAAGTGGGATGACACTGAGTTGGAGTTCAAGCTGGGACTAGATCACTCGTCCCGCTACGTGGCGGCGGCCAGGTTGGCGATGCTGGCTCGCGACAGGTGGGTGAAGCTGCGCCCGGTGATCGACCACAAGGCGATGGTGATCGCACGGGAGACGTTGGCCGCGATGTCGGGTTGGCGTTTGGCGTCGGACTTGACGCATAACGTGTGGGACCTGGTGAAGAATCTGGACAAGATGGTGCCGTTGATCGGCGCGGTGGGTGCCGGGTTTGCGGTGGCTGGTTCTGGCGTGACTCAGCTGCTGAAGCACACGTTTACGCTTGGCGGCGCGGTTGGTCACGTGTTGCAGGCGGCGGCGTTGTTGGGTCCGACTCTGGCGATTTCTGCTGGGTTTATCGGGTATACGGCGGTGCAGGCTGCGAAGGTTGCGACGGAGATTGTGCCGGGGCTGGAAGATGCGTTCCATAAGATGAATGATGCGGCTCAGCATGGGTTCTGGGGTGCAGTGTCGGATGAGCAGATCGCGAAGATTACGGACTCGTTCTTCCCCGAGATGGCGTCTGGTTTTGACAGGCTGTCGAAGGCGATGGGTGGTCATTTCGGTAAGCTGGTTGATTCGTTTGACCGCGTGCTCAAGCCTCATATTGCTGAGATGTTTGACCATTCGGCGGCGGGCATCGACAAGCTGGGTGAGCACACTGATTCGTTGATGACGATTCTGGGCGTGCTGGGCAAGCACGGGTCTAAGACGATGGAACGGTTCTTGGGGTGGCTCGGTGAGGCTACGGATAAGTATGCGGATTGGCTGGTGGAGGCTGAGAAGTCGGGCCGGTTGCAGGAGATTATCGACCGTGGCATTGACACGTTGAAGGATTTTGGTCGCGCTGTCGGCAGTGCGGGTGGCATTCTTCACGGGTTCTTTAAGGCTGCTGAGGAGCAGGGCGGCGCGTCGATGAAGCGTTTTGCTGACGGGCTTGAGGCTGTGAATAAGGTCGTGAACGGGAGCCGGTTCCAGACCGGCTTGAAGCGCGTGTTCTGGGGTATGAGCCGGGCGTGGGAGCAGTTCAAGGATGAGACGCGGGGCGTGTGGGGCGAGTTCGCGTCCTCGTGGTCGCATCTGGCCGCTGAGGCTGGCGAGGCGATGGGGCGCGTGGGCGGCAAGTTCACGAAGGCCCTACTGACGTCGTTCAGTGGCAAGGACTTCAATAAGGGGTTCCATAACCTGTTCGACGGCTTGGCGGATGGCCTGTCGCGTATCGCGGACGTGTGGCCGAAGGTGTCGAAGGGCCTGGGGTCTTTGATGTCGTTTATGGGGTCGCTTGGTCGCGGCCTGTCTCCCGTTGTCGGTGCGGCTTTGGAGGCGTTGGCTCATGCGGCTGAGCGTTTGGGGCCCGCGTTGTCGAGGGTCGTGGAGAAGGGCGGCCCGGCGTTGGGTAGCGCTATCGAGTCGTGGGGGAAGATTGCGACGCCGGTCGCTGAGGCGTTGTCGAAGCTGCTTGACGCTCTGGTTCGTATTCCTGGCGCTGTCGAGGCGGTGGCTACGGGGTTCCTGGCTTTCCGTGGTATCTCGTCTGCGGCGTCCCTGGTGAAGGCGTTGTCTGGCGCACTGTCTGGGCTGCGGGCTGATTCGTTGGCGGCGAAGGACGCGTTGGTGCAGTTCGCGTCGGCCCGTGGCCTGTCTGCGGGCGCTGGTGGCGGCTTGGGTGGCGGTTTGGCTGCGGAGGGGTCCGCTGCTGCGGTTGGCCGGTTTGGTGGCATGGCGTCGAAGGCTGCGGGCGCGGTTCGCGGGCTTGCGGCTGGCGCGGCGTCGGTTATCGGGTTCCTGGGTGGCCCGTGGGGGCTGGCTATCGCCGGAGGCGTCGCAGCCCTTGGGGCGCTCGTGTCGGCTGCTAACCAGTCCACGGACGCTCTGGCGAGTGACCTTGCCGGGGCGATGGAGAAGGTCGCGAACGGTGCCGATAAGGCGTCGGAGAGTGTGCAGCGCCTCGTCGGCAAGGTCGCAAGGACCGCGAAGATGGGGAAGGACGATCCGTTGGATTTCTCCGGTGGCGGCCTCGATGGTGTGATGAAGAACTACCGGATGGCGCCCCGGTGGATGAACTGGCTGTACCACGGCGCTTTTGGTGACAGTTTCGGTGGCGCGTCGATTGGCGGCGCGGTTAGCCTGTCTGACACGTTCGACAAGATTGGCGAGATTGCCAAGAGTGGGAACGTAGCGGGCGCGGCGGAAGCGTTGCGGAAGCTGCGCGCCGAGGTGATTGCTAACGGCGGATCAGTTGAGGAGTGGGATGCCACCCTCGATTCTGCGCTCGGCTCTGTCGAGGGCCTGCAAGAGGGCCTTGTCGAGTACGCGAATAGCGTGGGGGCGGCCACCGACAAGCAGTCGTTGCACAACCTGGTTGCCGGTAACACGGACTTGTTGTGGGCGAAGATGGCGGGGGACGCCGCTCGTTTGAAGGACAACATGTCTACGTTCGGGAACATCATGGATTCCCAGTTCAAGCAGTGGAATATGGGGGCAGACGCTGCGACAGGCTTGCACTCTGCGATTGAGCGAGTGGGCCGGTCGATGATCGACGTCGGCGCGGCGGCCAGGGACGCGAATGGTGAGGTCGTTGATTCCGTGGAGACGGTGTTGGCGAACTTGCAGGCGCAGGTGGACGCGCAGGCGCAGGTGGCGCAGAACATGTTGGATTTGGCGTCGGCTGGGTTCAACACGCAGGTCCTTGAGGAGCTTGCGAAATTGCCTCATGGCGCGCAGTACTTGCAGCAGTTGAAGGACGCGTTGGCGGACACCTCGGATGAGGGGCGCGCGAAGCTTCAGCAGTTGATCGAGGCGACGAACGGGATTGGTCCTGCGTTGTCTGGCATGTCGTGGAGTGCGACTTCCGGGTTGCAGGCGTTCCATAACGCGGTGACGGGAGCGTTCGACAAGATGAAGGCGAGCGTCATGTCGTCGTTGGATTCGCTGGGCGCGGACGCCGGGTTGAAGGCTGCGGCGGCTGGCGCTAAAACGTCGGATGAGCTGGTGAAGGCTCTGTCGGATGCTGGCGTGAAGATCAGCCAGACGGCGGACGGTTGGGCGTTGACATTGAATGGGCAGACGGCGACGTTCAGTGCGGCTGGCGCGAGTGCGGGCGCGTCGTTTGCGAGCGGCTTCAATAGCACGCAGTTGTCCCCGATCAACACGTCGTCTTTGGTGCCGGTGCCGAACTGGTGGTCCAGTCAGGGCCAGCAGGGGGGCATGGCGTGGGTTCAGGGCGTCGGTCAGGGGGTTGCGCAGGGCGGTAATCCGTTCAACTTTGGTGCGTTGCCTGCTCCGTCTCCGTCGCCTGCTGATGTTGGTCAGGCGCAGGGTAGCCAGTATGGGTCTGGGCTGTCGGGCGCGCTGAACGCGATTGGCGTTGGCCCCATGAACGGGCTGATTACCCAGTGGAACAGCATGGGGCCGGTGTATGCCGGGGCCGGCGAGGCGTCGGGTACCCAGTTCGGCGCTGGGCTGGCTGGCACGTCTGGGCTGGTTCAGGCGTCTGGTGTTTGCGTGGCGAGTGCTGGCGCGTCTGCTGCTGATCACGTGAGTTACGCTCCGTCTGGCGCTGCGGCTGGCGCGAGCTACGGGTCTGGGTTGTCGTCTCAGGCTGGGGCCGTGTATTCGGCGGCGTCGCAGTTGGTGTCGCAGGCTGTGGCTGGTGTGAGTGTAGCTGCGAGTCGATTGTGGAGCATGGGCGTGAACGCGGGCGCGTCGTTTGCGAGCGGTCTCATGAGTAAGGTGCGTGGCGCTATTTCGGCTGCGCAGTCGATGGCTAGTTCCGCAGTGAGCGCTGTGAAGTCTGCGCTGGATATTAACAGCCCGTCGAAGGTGTTTCGCAAGATCGGTTATAGCGTGCCGGAGGGTTTCGCTCAGGGTATTGAGCGTGCTGCCGGGTGGGCGACTGATGCGGCTGTGGGGATGGCGTCGGAGACGGTTGGTGCGGCTCGTGGCGTGTTGGAGATCAATTCTCCGTCAAAGGTGTTCCGTCGTTTTGGCGAGTTTATTCCTCATGGTTTGGCTGGTGGTATTCGTAGTGAGGCGGATGCTGCTGTGCGCGAGGCTGAGGCGATGGCTGGTCGCGTGGTGGATGCTGGTTCTGGTGTGCGGATGCGTGTGTTTGATGGCGGACGTTTTGACGTGTCGGAGGATTCGCGTGTGACTGTGTGTGTTGATCCTGAGTCGTTGCGTGGTGCCCGGTTTGGGTTGCGTTTGTCGGATGAGACGGAGCTTGAGACGTTCATTAGTGATGTGGCTGATGGGCGTGTTGTCGAGTATGCGCGTATGGGCGCGTAGTGGCCCGCTATGGGGTGGGCGGCTACTCTCCTACCGGCTGGTGCTGGTGGGGGCGTGGCCGCCCGTCTGGGGGCCTTTTTGGAGGTGTTTTGAGCATGGTTCAGCAGCCAGTGTTTGAGGGGGTCATTCATCGCGTGACGGGGTTGCCGACGTTCGTGGTTTTTTCGCCTGGCGTGTTGAAGGCGGACGGGAAGTTCGTGTGCGAGCTTAAGCAACGTTCGCAGGGTTTGCGGTTTAGTCCGTGGTTTTTCTCTTACGTGATGGCCCCGGTTGGCGAGGCGGTCCAGTACACGCTGACGACGGCGGATGGCGTGGTGCATGGCCCGGTGTGGTTGACGAGGCGGGCGAACGGTGTCGCGGACGGCGGCGCGGTGGTTGCCTCCCAGGATGGGCGGGCCGTGTTCGTGGACTTGTATGAGGATACGGGTGACCCGCTGCGGTGGGAGAATCAGGTGAGCGAGTATGAGAACGGTGTGATCCGGTTCAAGCGCGGCAAGCTGACTGGTTCGTCAAGGTTTGTGGTGGACACGCCGGAACGCGTGATGCAGGTGCGGGATGTGCTAGAAGCCCCTGGGGTGACGTTGATTGCGCTCGGTCAGCCCGCGAAGGGCGTGGATGGCGTGCGGTGCGTCTTGGTGAAGTCGGCCCGCTACGACCGCTTGTCTCCCGAGGGCGATAGGCAGATTGATGTGGAGTGGACGATGCAGCCGTTCCCTGGCCCGAAGGGCGAGTGGGGTTTGGATGGCGCGGTAATCCCGTCTGCGACGTGGGGGGACGCTATCGCTCAGGGCCGCAAGTGGGGGAACTGGACGGTGTTGGACGTGATGGAGGGCGCGGGGTTTGTGGAGTGAGAAGTCCCGAGGAGTTGAGTGTTGACGTGCTGACGTTGCCGTGCCGCGTGTGGGCGACGGTGAAGGTATCGCGTGGTGGCGTGGTGTTGGCGGATGATGTGCCGGTGGAGTCGGGCCAGTTGGAGTTGTCGTCTGGGCAGACAACGCAGGAGCGCTTGTCGTTGACATTATCCCCGGATTGGACGCCGGTAAATGAGTGGTCGCCGTTCGCACCGTACGGTCAGGTGGCGCGTCTGATGGTGCATGTGGAGCCGCGGGGGGCGTCCCCGTTCGTTGTGGACCGGGGGTCGTTCCTGTTGCACGAGGTGTCGTGGGATGCTGGCAGTGATGGGCCGGTGAAAGTAACGGCCTATTCCCTGCTGCAGCGTCTTGTGGATGACGACTTCCCGTTTCCGACGTCCCCGGACTCTGGGGCGACGTTGAAGCGCGAGGTGGAGCGCTTGTGTTACCCGCATCTTGTTCCCATGTTGGAGTGCGATAATCCGACGCTCCCTGGCGGCCTGTCGTGGGGGAACAAGCGTGTCGAGGCGTTGGGCAAGCTCGCCGACATGTACGGGCTGCGGTTCTACGTGGGGGCGGACGACGCGTTACATGTGGTTGATTCAACTCGGCGCGGCGTGGTGGCCTCGTATTCGGGTGAGGACTTGTTGCTGTCGGAGGCCAGGAAGGCGTCGCATGCGGTGCCGAACAGGTGGACGGCGGTGTCTAATTCGACGGAGGGCGGGAAGTCTCACGCGGGCGGACTGTCGCACACGGTGGAGGTGAACGCGGGGCCTCGCGCGGTCGCCTTGTACGGGATCGTGCACAAGGTGCTGCAGGTCCAGGCGGGGTCGCAGGATGAGATTGTTGCGGCTGCTGACCGGGCGATGCGCGAGGCGACGTCTGGCGGGGACGTGAGGTCGTTCAAGATCGTGCAGGATTATCGACTGGATTTGGGCGACTTAATCCAGGTGCGGACACCGGACGATGAGACGGTTGCCGGGGTGGTGACTGGCCTGGTGATGGACTTTTCGGGGGGCGCGCAGTCAATGCGCGTTGACGTGCGGGAGAAGGTGGTGTGAGTTGGCTGGCAAGGCGTCGTTCTGGTTGGATGCGCCGAAGGGAGTGGATGCGGTGGTATCTGGACTTCCTGGCAAGGTTGTTGGCGCGGGCGAGAGTGGGACGATCCGCGTGGAGGTTGGCGAGCCTGGGAATGTGGTGAATGTGCCGTCTGGTGGCGGCGTGTTCAAGCCGGGGTCGGATGTGCGCGTACAGGTGGACGCGTCTGGTGCGCCGTCTGGCGTGTTGGATGCTGGCCCGTCCATAACGAAGGATGGGCTGGTGTATGCGGGCGCTGAGGGGCAGCGGTTGCGCGAGGTGGCCGATAAGGCGCAGGTTGCGCATGATGAGGCTGAGCGTGCGATGCGCGAGTTGGAGGAGGCTCGCGGGCGGACGGCGCAGGATTTGCAGTCGTTACAGTCGGCGTTGCAGGGCGCGCAGGCTGACGTGCGTAGGGCGCGTCTCATGTTTTCGTCGTCGCAGGAGGACCCGAGGTCGCACTTCCGTAACATAGGCGCGGAGCCGCCGTTGAACGCTGTGTATGAGCAGACTGGGGCGAACGGGGTGGTCGAGCATAGGTTTCGGTGGGATGGCTGGGATTGGGTGGCATTCAATATTGCGTCATCGAGTGTTCGTGTGGAGTCGGACTTGTGGACGCGCATGTTGCAGGTGGCTGGTGACGCGACGATCACGGGGAACTTGTTGGCTGGCGGGTCGGTGACGGCGGACAAGCTGGTGGCGTCGAAGGAGTTGTCTGCGAAGGTTGCGAAGTTTGAGGAGTCCGTGGTGTCAAAGCTGCGGGCTGAGAAGGCTGTGATTTCGGGTGACCTGATTGCTGAGAACTTGACTGGCAAGACGATTACAGGTTCCACCGTCCGCTCTATTGGGCCTCGCGCGATGGTGGAGTTGAACACGTCGCCTACGATTGGCCCACATGTGGCATTTTATTCAGGGGTGCGGGCTGGGACAGGCGGGGCTGACGGCGTAGTGTTACTCACCCCAACTGGTGTTGCGGGCGAGTTCGGGAGCGCGGGCCGCAAGGATTTTAGGATCACGTGGGATCAGCTACTTGCCTCCCCTTACTACCGTATGTCGTCAGGGCATGCGTATATGACTATCCCCCGGGATGGCGTGTTGAAGGTTCCATTGCGGCCTGATACGTCGGTGCGCGGGGCGCAGCTCAAGGTTGTGAATAATAATTCGATTCTTGTGTCGAGGGCTGGCCGTTATCGCGTGTCCGGGTGGGCGTGTGTTTTGTCTAACACGTGGGACACGACGACTGAGGTTGCGTTGTTGCGCGGGGATGCGCAGGACGCTAGTTGGGGTGACTTATATGGGTATGCGATTGCCCCAAATGGCGCGTATTCGACGCCGCAGTTTACGGGCCTGATTGATATTAAGGCGGCGGAGCGAGTGTCGTTGGGTGTTAAGACGAATGGCACGTCGGTTGTGCGTGATTACCGTTTTGAGGTTGAGTTTGTGTGTCCCTTGTGATGGGGCTGTTTGTGGAGGTTGAGTGTGGCTGAGAATAGTTTGAAGGGCGTTAGGTTGCCTGACTACAATGAGCCTTTGTTGGCGGGTTTGGCGAAGGCTTTTAATAGTGCTGGCGTGATTCAGGCTGCGACGTCGGCGGCTAACGCTAAGGGCACTATTGATGCGATGGCTGCTCAGGGGGCAGCGCCGACTGTTTCCAATCCGGCGTATTTGGATATTTTGGGTCAGTTGTATAAGGCTGACGGCTCGAAGGCTGGGGATGGGTCTTGGCTGTTGCGGGCGTTGAATGAGGCTGAGTTGGATTATCAGGAGTATAGTCCCGCCCCGGCTTGGGTTAATGTTGGCGCGGGCCAGTATCACAAGTATTTTTCGGCTAATCTTCCGGTGCGCCCGTATCGTCGCATGATGCTGTCGTTTGTGACTGGTTGGGCTAATACGACGGGCGAGGTTGATTTGTATTTGTGGGCTAAGTCGTCTGGTAGCGTGAGGTCGGCTTTTAATGCGGGTGGTTCGGATCAGCAGTCTAACATGTTGTTCAATTTCGGGATCATTGACGCTAATGTTGCCCCGCAGGTTGAGTGGGGCATTTATGGGCGCGGTTCTAGTGGGGGGTCTGCGCGGTTTACTAGTGACGGGTCGTATAACCGTTTTATGACGGTTGCGCTTCCGATCAGTATGTGAGTGGGGTGAGTGCGTGTGGCTATTGTTGAGGAGTCTACGTTGCAAGGCTTGTCGAATGATGAGCTGGCGTATTTGTATCAGGATGTGATGGTGGAGTTTGCTCGCCGTGACGCGTTGAGGGCGTCGCGTGAGGCGTCGTTGAGGGCGGCGCAGGATTTCGCTGAGGCGGTGCGGGATGAGCCTGCGAAGGACGTGTCGAAGTTGGATTTGTCTGCGACGATTGGTCCTGGCGAGCGGGCGTTGTTTGATGGCGTTACGTGGAAGAATGTGTCGGCCCAGTGGTTGTCGCCGTTTGCGCAGGGGCCGAAGGATTTTTGGCGCGGTTGGGTGAAGTGCGGGTCTGACGGCAAGGTTATTGTTGGCGAGCATAAGCCGTGGGCTGCTGGCATGCATATTGGTGAGGGCGACCAGTGTCAGCATGTGGGGCACGTGTGGCGTTGTTTGCAGGAGCATGATTCGTCTGGTGATCTTGCGCCGGATAAGGCACCGGCATTGTGGCAGGTTATTGACTGACTTTTTGTAGGGGGTTGTTGTGGATTACGTTAACTTGAATGCGGATTACGATATTTGGTCGTCCAATTTCACGCAGGGGCGCGGTGGTTGCGCGTTGGATCGTGTGGTGTTGCATCATAATGCGGGTGTTCGTATGAGTCACCAGGGCGTGTATGGTGCGTTTGTTTCTAATGGGACGTCGGCGCATTACAATGTGGATGCTGACGGTAGCGTGTGTCAGTATGTTCACGATTGGGACACGGCTTATCATGCGGGTGATTGGGGTGTGAATTGTCGCGCTATTGGTATTGAGCACGCTAATGTGGGCGGCCCGTCTACTGGTTGGGCTATTTCGGATGAGACGGTTGAGTCTGGCGCGCATTTGGTGGCTGCTATTTGTGCGGCGTATGGGTTGGGTCGTCCTGAGTGGCGCGTGAATGTGTTTCCTCATTCGGATTTCTTTAGTACGGCTTGTCCTGCGGCGTTGCGTGATGAGTTGGCTGACGCGTATATGTCTCGCGCGCAGTATTGGTATGACCATTTGGGTGAGGCGGAAGGCCCTGGCTGGGTGAAGGAAGGTAACGGCTGGTGGTATCGCAAGGATGATGGGTCGTGGGAGACGGGCTGGTTCCAAGTCAATGGCCAGTGGTTCCTTGCGGACGAGAAGGGCTGGCTCAAGTCCGGCTGGGTGATCGAGGACGGCACCTGGTACTACTTGCATCCCACGCATGACACGAAGTTTGGCGTGATGGAGACTGGCTGGGTCAAGGACGGTGAAAACTGGTTCTACCTTGGCGATGACGGCAAGATGCGTACCGGCTGGCAGCAGGTGAGGGACAAGTGGTATTACCTTGAGTCCAATGGTGTGATGCGTACTGGGTGGCTGTCTGAGGGCGGTCACCATTACTTTATGGACGACCAGGGCGCGATGTGCACGGGCGTTGCCCGCACTCGCCTTGATGGGGCTTGTAGCGTGTTCGATGATCAGGGGCATTTGATTGTTGGACGCGTTGTGTTGGAGCAGGACGCGCAGGGCGTTTTGCAGGTTGTGAAGGAGGTAGCATGATGAATGGTTTGTCGTCGCAGACGGTGTTTCCGTGGCGTGCTGTGGTGCGTACGGTGTTTCAGGTTGCGGTTGCTTTGGCGGCGTTGTTGCCACTGGTGTTTGCGCAGGCTGGCGTGTCGGCGGCTGAGGCGTCTGGTTGGGCTGCTGTGGTGTTGGGTGTGTGTGCGACGGTCACTAGGGTGATGGCGATGCCGGAAGTTGAGGCGTTTCTCCGCGTGTGGCTACCGTGGTTGGCGGCGCACGGCCCGGAGGTTGATGCTGGGGAGGGCTGATGGTTATCGAGTTCTTGGCGCAGCCCGCGTTGTGGGCGGCGCTTGGCGGTCTTGGCGGCGTGTTGGTGACGTTGGTGACGAAGCGCGCGGATCATAATCTCGATGCTCTGAAGGTTCTCGTGGACAGGCTTGAGCATGAGGTGGATGGCCTGTCGCAGCGTGTCGCGTCGCTTGAGGTGGAGCGTGACACGTTGGGTCGCCGGTTGCGTGCGACGTTGGATTGGGCGCATAAGGTGTGGCGTTGGGGTCATGCGTTGGTGGAGTTGTTGCCTGATGGGGTGGATGCTCCTCCTGTGCCTGATGTGCCGCGCGCGTTGGAGGATGAGTTCTGATTCTCCCGTGTGGGGGGCGTGGCTTGTGTGTGGGTTGCGTCCCCCACTGTCGCGTGGGGTTTATTGTTGTTTTGGAGTGTGGTGTGTTGTGGCGGCAAGATTGAGTGAGCTACATGGGTCCACTGGGGGGTCTGTGAGGCTCGTGGAGCGGCGTTTGTGCAAGGTTGGGGCGTTTATTCGCAGTCTGGATTCTGAGGACGCTGAGTGGCTTTCTGGGGCGTTGGATGATCCTAGTGAGTCGTCGGCTGGTTTGCGTCGGACGTTGCGTGCGGCTGGTTTTGAGGTAGCTCGGTCGAGTTTGTCGGCGCATCGCAGGGGGGAGTGTTGTTGTTATGGCGTTGCGTGAAATGCATGAGCGTGTGAACGCGCCGGTTGCAGCTGAGGGTGCGAGGGTTAGTGCGGGCAATGGTGCTCGCATTTTGACTTTGGATATTGAGTGCAGTCCGACTGTGGCTCACGTGTGGGGTTTGTGGGATCAGAACGTGGGGTTGAATCAGATCGTTGAGGATGGTCGGATGATTTGTTTCGCCGCGAAGTGGTATAGCGATTCGCAGACGATGTTCTGGTCTGTGGAGAAGGATGGGCACGAGGGCATGGTTGAGGCGGCGTGGAGGCTACTTGATGAGTGCGATGTCCTGGTGTCGTTCAATGGTGTGAAGTATGACGTGAAGCATCTGAATCGTGAGTTTGTGTTGGCTGGGTTGGGTAAGCCTCGCCCATATCGGAATGTTGATTTGTTGCCGGTGGTGCGTCGGGAGTTCAAGTTCCCGTCGAACAAGCTGGATTACGTGGCTAGTCGTTTGGGGCTTGGGCACAAGGTTGCGCATGAGGGGCACGCGTTGTGGGTTGCTTGTATGGAGGGTGATCGGGATGCGTGGATGCGGATGGAGACTTATAACCGTGGTGACGTGGAGTTGACCGAGGCACTGTTCGACAGGTTGCGTCCGTGGTTGTCGTCGGCTGTCCACCTTGGCGTGTGGACTCAGGGCGAGGGCCTGTCGTGTCCGACGTGTGGCGGCACTGAGTATGTGTCGTGTGGTGAGGCGGTGACTGCGGTGAGCGTGTTTGAGTGTTTCCGTTGTAAGGCGTGTGGTGGCGTGTTCCGTGGGGCGCGCGCGGTGAGGCGTGTAGCGTCTCGCCGTGTGGCTTAACGCACGGTAGATTGGCGGGGGTGTGGCCTGTTTGGGTTGCGCTCCCGCCGTTTTCATTATGTTCTGCCTATCGTGTGACAGGAGTCATGCTTGTGTGGGGTGTTGCGTTAGGCTTGCAGTGTGGTAACGTTTATTGTGCGGCAGTTGTTACCAACAATTTTCAGGGAGTGATACAAGGTGTCGCAGCGGAAGATCGTGGACGAGGATGAGGCTCGCCGACTGCTGGTGGACGAGGGGTGGACCTACCAGCAGATGATCGACCTATACCGAGAGAAGTACGGGGTGGAGACGTCCACGTCTGTGTGGAGTCGCTTCCTGAAGCGTACGGGTGAGCGTCGCATGCCTGACGAGTTGCCATTGGCAACCCCGTGGATGATGCGCGGAAACAACCCTCGCAATGGGCATTACAGGTCTGCTCTGCGGGCGCTGGCAACTATCGAACAGGGTGGCGTGCCAGAGGGCGAGGGGCCGCGTTTGGCTGCTCGCCTGCGCCGTATTCTTGGGGCAGACAAAGTTGTTGATTATGATCGTGAGGCTAATGCGCTCGTGATCGTTCCTCGCCGCGAGGGCGTGGATAAGTGGTGGATTCGTGACCCGTTCCTAGATGATGAGGGCAACCCTGTTGTGGACTTGTCGCATGTGCGCGTGGCTGCTATTGAAGCGCATTTCAGCATGTGAGGGCTGGTTTGATTCTCCCACTTGGAGGCTGTGGCGTAAGCCATGGCCACCTTTTTTATGTGTTCGGCTTGCGTTGTGCGTTTGGTTTGCGGTAGGCTTGCGCTTGTTCGACCGATCCGAGTCGGACACTTTCAACACACTTTCAACTAGAAGGGAGAAGGCTCGCATGGACGAGAAGCGGACCATCTGCAGGCTGTCGTATTCCAGCGCAGCACAGTACAGTGACTGTGCTGAGCGTTGGCGACTGTCCCGCGTGTACGGTCTGGACAAGGCGACCTATTGGGTGACCATGATGGGCACGGCGGTACACGAGGTCACTGAGGCGCGTGACCTTGATGAGGTTGGCCTCGCCACGGATAAGCATGCGCCGCTGCTGGACGAGGACGTGAACAAGGCGTTCACGTTCGCGTTCGACCGGGAGAAGGCCCGCCGACTGGAAGCGGGCACGACGATTAACGCTTCGGGCAGGGTGTTGAAAACTGGCCTCGGCAAGGGCGGTGGCCCGAACAAGAAGGACGAGGAGTGGGCGCGTCATTATGGGCCGATCATGGTTCAGAATTGGCTGGACTGGCGTGCCGCGAACAACTACAAGATTGCTTTGTTCGATGCGGCGGACGGAAAGATGGTCCCTGGTATTGAACTGAAGGTGTCGCATTCGCTGGGTGGTTACCCGTATGTCGGTTACATTGACCGGATTCTCGTTGATGGGAATGGTGAGCTGCTTGTGGTGGACCTCAAGACGGGCAACCCTCCCCAGTCTACGACCCAGTTGAAGGCGTACGCGGCGCAGTTGCGTGCTGCTGGGGTGCCGGTGGTGAAGGCTGCGTACTGGATGGGCATGGATGGCGACGTGCTGGATTGGGTGCCGATGACGACCCGGAACGATAGCTACGTGGAGACGTGGCTGAATAACGTGGGGCGCGGTCTTGAGGCGGGGGTTTTTCCTGCGTCGCCGGGCGTGATGTGTAAGGCGTGCCCTGTGCGCGAGTACTGCTCTGCGGTTGGTGGGGAACGTGCGGGCGAGGTTCCGCCGATTACTGGCCCTGTGGAGTTTTTGGAGGTGGCGTGATGGCGGTTCCCGAACAGTCCCCGTGGCGGGATGATGTGGGTCGTGCGACGGCTCTGGCTGTGGATACCCCGGCTGAGGTGACGGTGACGATGAAGGCTGGGGGTGGGTATGACGCCCCGTGGATGGTTTTCCGTGGTTCTGTTGCGTCGGTTGAGCGTGCTCTTGAGGACACGTTCGGCTGGCAGAACTGGGACCACGAGAAGGTGCCGATGAGTGACGCGGTACTGTCCCTGGCGAAGGCCCTGAATGGTAAGTGGAACGTGGTTGACCAGCTTAAGGCTCGCATGATCGTTGACGACGTTCCTGTGGACCTGGGTTTGCATGAGGGTGACGGTGAGCGTCCGAAGGCTCGCGAGGCTGACCCGCTTGATGGCTTGTCGGATAACGAGAAGAACATTTACAACCTGGTTGCTGACGCGCAGGATGTGCCGACGTTGCAGGAGTTGTGGCGCAGATATGGGACGGCGATGAATAATCAGCCGGTCCTGGTGGAGGCGTGGAAGGCGCGGGGGCGTGAGCTTGCGGCCTCTGCGAAGAAGGAGGGGGTGTGACGGGCGGTGGCTTACGATGAGCTGACTGAACACTGGTCCGCGCTCCCGGTTGAGTTCCCCCTGAGCGTGGAGGGCTTGTATGACCTTGCTATGGCGTTGCCGGATGGTAGTGAGGTGATGGTCGAGGCGGATGCGTGGCGGCGCGTCCAGCTGAAGGCCCGCATGAATCCTCGCGGCTAGTCTGCGAGGTCGTTAGAGGCGTTTCTAACACGGTTAGTTGCGCTATTACGCGCCCCATTGCAGGGTTGCACAGAACAAGAACAAGAAAACAAGATCAAGCACCCCGAAACGCGGGGTGAGAACTAGGAGAACACACTATGCAGCGTGTCGTCAAGATGCCCAACACCTCGTCCTACTTCCGTACCAAGGATGTCGAAAACGCGCGAGCCATCCTCGTCGTCCCTCACAAGGTTGAGTTCGACGTTCCAACGAACTTTAACGGCATGGCGGGCACTCGCCACGAGGTTGAGATGGACGCGTGGGTTTTCCACACTCAGTCCGACGTCGAGAACGGTACGCCCGAGGAAATGCTCGGCGTGATTTGGGGCGTGAACAAGGGCATTGCCCGCGCGCTCAATGGCCAGATTGGTAACCTGATTGGCCCGTTCCGAATCGTCAAGGAAAGCAACAACGGAAAGTCGTTCTGGACCACCGTGGACCTTGGCGAGGGCGAGCCTGCGTGGAAGCCGGTGAATGAGTTTGCGAATGCTCTGTGTGCGAAGATGAGCGCCACGCCGGATGCGCCGTCGTTCAGCGATGAGCCGCTTATGCCGGATTTCGGGGCCTGATAGACGCCTGTGGGACTGAGTGTATTCCAGTCCCTCCGTAAGGGCGTATCCGGCCAGCAACCCCTCCCCCATGTTCCCGCTTTCAAGGATTTGTATGAGGCGGGCGTGACCCCGAGGCAGGGGCAGGTGGTGATGGTTGCTGGCCGGTCAGGGTCGCAGAAGTCAGGGTTTGCCCTGTATTGGGTTGCGGCTATGGGTTTGCCGACATTGTATTTTTCGGCGGACATGGCCCCGTTTACGGCGGGCGTGAGATTGGCAAGTATCGCCACTGGCATGTCGTCTAAGGAAGTCGAAGCCATGATGGGCACAACGAACGGCAGGGCGCAGATCGAACAAGCAGCATCCAGCCTGCCTATTGAACTGTCGTTTGGCTCCCCGATCACGTGGGAGCAGGTGGAGGATGAGCTTAACGCTTACGTGATGCTCCACAACGAGTTCCCCAAGGTTGTTGTGTTCGATAACCTCATGGACTTTGCTGGTTGCGAGTCTGATTACGAGGCGCAAATGGGGGTCATGCAGGATGTGATCGCGTTTGCGCGCACTACGGGGGCCACGGTGATCGTTTTGCATCATGCGTCGGATAAGACGCTGGATGCAAAGTCGAACCCGTGGAAGCCCCCATCGAGGGACCAGATTAAGAATGGCCTGTCGGAGAAGCCTGAGTTGACTCTGACGGTCGCACTGGACCCGATCAACAAGGAGTTCTACGTGGCATGTGTGAAGCAGCGCGACGGGTTTTGCGACCCGTCCGCATCACGGTACGTGGGCTTGTCGTGTGACCCTGCGAGGACGTGGTTTGGCGCTCGCGGTGGGAGTGGGGGTGTGAGATGAGTACCCAGGAGCTTGTGTTCCGGGCTGTGTGCCTGGTGCTGGCCGCTTTGATTGGCCTTAACACGTGGTTTATGTGGCGTAGGGGTGAAGCTTTGCGCCGTGACCTTGACGAGGCGAGACGGCGCGTCGAGGAATCTAGGAAGGAAAGAAAATGAGTGTGACAACGATAGGTGTCATTGCAGCCCTGGCGTGTAACGCCGCAACGGGGCTTGTTCTGGCGCGGATACTAGCCGACCTGCGGGACGTGCAGAAGGCGTGGGTGCGGATCGAAGCATCCGACCTTGACCACGGGCTGCGCCTCACCGTCGCAGAAAAGCAGATCAAGGATATGCGGACAGGGGTGCGCGAACTGTCTCGTACGGTCGGCATGATCGACCGAGACGTGCAGGAGCTTGCCGATGGCGCGTATGCGGGTAGCGGTGACGACCACGAGGCCCGGTGCCTCGGCTGTAAGGCTTGCATGAGGGGGGACTGCAACTGATGCCAATGTCAATGATGATCCTCCTCGCAGAGTACGCGATTAGCTGTATGGGGCGCGGACTGTGGGATGAATGGGAGTGGGGAGACAAGCTGTGACAAACCGCAACAAGGCCAAGGGCACGGCGTGGGAGACCGCTATCCGCGAGTACTTGCGGGACCAGCAGCTCGACGTTGAACCGCTCCGACAGTTAGGCGCGGTGGACGAGGGTGACCTGGTTGTGCGCACGCCAAACACGGACGCCCGCGTGGTCCTAGAAGCGAAGAACAGGGGACAGGTGAGCCTCCCCCAATTCCTGCGCGAGGCGGCGGACGAGTCTGCGCTGTACGCCCACAACCGTGGCATCCCGCAAGCGGACGCGTTCGGCGTGGCGGTCGTGAAGGCGAGGCAGAAGCCAACCGGCCAGGCTTATGCGGTCCTCACGTTGGAGGATTTTGCGCGCCTCATGAAGCGCCTCTAAGGGGCGCTACACACGGAACCAGATCAACACACAACAACGGGGGGGTGTTCACATGGGTGAATGGAACACGCGGACAGGCGATGGCGGTCGCTTGAAGGCCACGCTGGACCACTTCAATGTGGACGCCCCCCACGGTTCAAGGAAGATCGTGTGCCCCTTTCACGGGGACGTCAACGCCTCCCTCAGTATCGACTGGGGCAAGGGCCTGTGGCACTGTTTCGGGTGCGGGCGGGGTGGCGACTGGCTTTCTTGGATCATGGAGGAAACAGGAGGCAATTTCAAGGATGCCAAACGTTATGCAGCCGCTGCCGGACTCGATGGTGGCGGAACTGGCGGCGAGGGCCGCCCACTACCAGCAGCAGGCCGATGGGGCCAGAACGTACCTGCAAGCGCGGGGTCTCAGCGTCGCAACATGCGAAGCCGCGCGACTCGGCTACGTTGGTGACCCGTATCCGGGTGACGAACGATACCAGGGGTGCCTCGTTATCCCCCACATGAATATGGATGGGGTGACGACGGGGATCAGGTTCCGTCGCTTGGATGGCGGGGAACCAAAATACACAAGCCGTTCTGGTGAACGGTTCAATATCTACAACCTGAATGGCGTGGCCGGGGCAAGGGTCGCCCACATCGCCGAAGGCGAGATTGACACGCTGAGTCTGGTCGAGTGCGGCCTGGCCGCGTGCGGCATGCCCGGCGCATCCTACTGGAAGCCCTGGATGGGACTCGTATTCGCCGGATGCGAACAAGTGTACGTGTGGGCTGACGGGGACGAGGCGGGCGACCGACTGGCCGGCGCTGTGACGGATAGCTTGCAGCAGGCGGCGCGAGTGACGGTGCCTCGTGGTGAAGATGTGAACAGTCTGCTCACGGGAGGGGGTGCGGCATGCGTGACGGCGCTGATTCCTGCGTGATGACGGCTGACCGCGTGCGGGAACTGCTCGCAGTGGAACCCCCCGCGTTGGACGCTATTTCGGATGATGTGCCCGGCCAGACCGCTATGTTCTGGCGGGCGTTCCGTAAGGGCATGGACTGGTTCTGTCGCCGCTCTCGCGTGCCTCGCGAGGAGGTTATGGGGTGGTTGTATCTGACGGCCTGGGAGCGTGCGCAGACGGTTTCTAGTGCTTGGAATAGTGCGGGTGAGGCTGGGATGGTGAACGTTCTCTCTGACATGCTATTCAAGTCCTACCCGGATTACAAGCACCACGAACACGAGGTGCCCTGGGACTTCGACGCCCTCCCCGACGAGTTCGAGAAGGGGGGCGCGTGAGGTACGACCCTGGAATGATGGTGAAGCTGCTCCCCCTCGCGTTCGATAAGCAGCGCGGGTGGGGTGCGAGCCTGTCCGAGACGCACATTGAAGCGGGCATGCCCAAGGGAAAGCGTGACCCGTCTGAGGGCGGTGACATGATGGCCATGTGTGCGGACGCGCAACGCGCGTACTGGCACCTGTCTCAGGATGACCGGAACCTGATCGGTAATCGACTAATCCTAGACGTGAGCCATGAGCGCGTCGCTGAGGTGTTCCGTATCGACGTGTCCACCATGTACCGTCACGAGTTCCGCATTGTGCGTGAGATGTGCGAGTTTCTAAACGGACGCCCACTGGATGACGGGCTGGATGATGATCCTTTGGAGGTGGTTCTGTGAGTGACCTGGTGCATGATCGTCTCAATGTGATCGAACGCGGCCTGCGCGCTGAGGTCGAGGAGTACCGGGAGGCGATTGCGGCGGCTGATCTACTGCTTGTCGTGTCGGCTCGCATGTGCGGCCACGACTCGCTTGACAATACGGTCGCGTGCTTGCGTCGCCTGCGTGGCGAGTTGGGGGCCTGTAAATTGCAGGCGCTAACAGCGCTTGGCCGCTTAGCACATTCTCGGGTTTATGCAACTCGAATGGAGTGCGAGGATTAGGCCCCGTTGCCTCCAATGGTGCCAGTTAATTCTGCGTCCACCCGCTTCCCCCCGCTCCCAGCTGCCTTACGGTGGTTGTGGGGCGGGGGGATTTTTTGTTGTCATCGCGCGGGAAACCGGCTATGATCAGGGAGTTTACACAATGCCCGCAACCTTGCCTGGCGAGTACCAGATGTACTACGACCTGTGATCTAATCG
>ERZ773180.169-NODE-169-length-44969-cov-24.232489_pt1 | contig 44969 bp, 36 predicted proteins | sample MGYA00511080_ERZ773180 | MGnify/ENA primary metagenome ERZ773180 (study PRJEB29015, sample SAMEA2738175) | human oral metagenome | biome: human oral; feature: human-associated habitat; material: saliva | place: China | collected 2178 ... | reverse complement strand
TACTATTATTATACGCTATTTCTCGTCAAAATCAACCATTTGTTGTGACAGAGCCTTATGTAAATACAAAAAAGGAGTCAAAAGATGGCTCCTTTTTATTTGCTTGATGTTTTAAATTTCGGTCACGAGAAAAATTTTAACTAAAACTAGGTCTCTTTGTTAATTTCTATGAGAAAAGTTATAATAGAATTTGAAAAAGTACATATTTGTTTTCAATAAGGAGGGCCTTGTATATGCCTAATCATAGTTACGAAGATTTTTTATATGCTGCTGATCAACAGCTCCATAGTTTATATGAAGTTCAAAAAGAATATGAACAGAATAAAGGGGATATTTCGAAATACCGTGATAAAATGTTGTGTCCAGAATGCAAGAAAGCAAAATTACGTTTTACACATAAAACATCAGAAAAAAGAGCATTTTTATCAACTCTTCCAACTTCATATCATGAAGAAGGTTGTTCATATAATTATGACCTAGCTTCAAATAGGGCAGTTAAGCAATTTATAGCAACATTAACACCTGAACAAGTACATGATAGACTTGAAGCAATGTTAAATAAATTGTTGCCTGGGGCAATAAGGGATAATAAAAACGCATTTAATGATGAAAAAGAGAATCCAGTAGTAATAAATATAGGAGCAAGACCCCATCAATCTAACCTAAAAGCAATCCGAAGAAAATCTATGAATGGTTGGTTTGATAAATCGGATGAAAACAATATGTTCCTTTTTTATGGTAAGGTAAGGTTGTCAGTTGAAGAGCGAGAAACCAAGAAGGGGAAACGTTATATATTAATTGTGAAGACCAAGAGAGGAGAGGAGTGGATAAGAAAGACTAGTATCTTTAGAGGTATGGCTCAAGATGCTATTGATGAGAATACAACCTATGATCTTGCTGTCCTGGGACACCTTGAATTTTACAAAAATTTTCCACAAATTGTCACAGAATCATTTGCTGCCATTTTGTATAGAGAGGCAAGGAGATAAGAAGAAACAAAAAGACCAACCTATTTTAGAAGGATGGTCTTTTTCACCTACAAGAGAGGGGATTATTCAAAATAAGTTCTTACTTATCTATGACTAAAAACACTATATATAGTGGTCTGAGATGAAAAAACCACAATATATTGATTTTTTATTTTTTACAGAGTAAAATACTAATATAAAAGGAATAAGAAAAACAAAAAGAGGATTGCTCGCAACAATCCTCTCGTTTCTGAATAATGTATCCACAAAATTCAAAAATTCAATTACTCAATCACAATTCTACACTTTTGTATCGTGTAACGCAATAAATTAGGAAAATATTTTAAATATTTGACGGTATGAAGTAGAATTTATATATTTGAATTTTAACAGGGTGCATGATTCCTTTTCTTTACGAAAGGAGGACCCACTATGGAAATCGTTTTCCTTGTATTAGTGATGGTTTACTTAATCAAGACTAGTGATAAGTAGGCTTAATCGAAATAAAAAAGACTGCTTAGTCTTTTTTATTTTATAAGGAGATGTCTCTTACTTTATGATTTGCTGTTTGTAAGTTGCTCATACAACTCAAATAGTCTTGCGACTGTCTCACTCTCAGTTAACCAAGTTTTTTTGCCATCGACTATTTTAGTTAAGCCATAGGCTTCCATAACTGCCTTATCGTTAGCTTGGTGGGCTCGACGAAGTTCTTTAGGCATGGTTAACTCATCATAGAGATCAGCTAATGAACTATCTGGATAAAGTGCACGCGCATCGAGAATGGCTTGAGCAGTTTTTAATATTTTCTCTTTTTGTGAATCAGTTACTTCTGGCCAAGGGAAGTTGTTATAAACTATTTTTGCAGAATAACGATAATCAGATTTAAGACGCCCAGCAACAATACGCATCCATGCCATATGTACGTTTGAAGTTAGAATACCAAAATCGTAGAGAGAAGCATTGGGAATAATTTGAACTGCATTACTTGAGATATCATTTGGAGACATGAAACCAATCGGAATATAACGACGTCTTTCAGATGTTACAGATGGGATGATAATGTATGGTACAGCATCAGGTTGTGTTAGTTGAGCGAAAAGATGAGGTACTTTAGCATAACCTTGAGTTGTTTTAGCATTTGATGATTCTCTAAACTCCCTTACAGCATTAACACGGTCATATATAAATTTATTGTTTCGAATTTCTACTGGTGAAGCATGCTTTAACCAAAGGCACCAACGTTTTATATTATTGATAAATTCATTTGCTCCGATATACGGTCTAAACCACTTCGACAATTGTGGGTTGGCTTTAATAAGTTCCTGGTATTCATCATCAGAAAAAATAAAATTACCACCATCCCGTGGTTGATTGCCGAACTTCATTTGAGGGACATTGCTGATTGGTTTATTTCTATTTTCAATCAATATATTACTTGTATCAGTTAAATAAGGGCTTATATTATCAACTTTGATAAAACTAGAATTTATGAATAATTTTTTTTCGGTAGTTTTAACTTGAGAGAACCCAATAATGACACAGTGAACTGCTGCTTGATGCAACGAATCGCTTGTCCACTTAAAAGTCTGATAGGCAAAATTAATCTGTATTTTATATTCCTCTAAAAGTAGCCTCCAAAGGATAGGAACTTGTGAGCCTTGAACTATTGAGTTTGTCGACACCAAAGCAACCCTTATTTCAGTATCAACAATAAATTCTGCAGCTTTTTTAAACCAACAGGTTACGTAATCCAGCATTTGTACATCATTTTTACTAAGAGTTGAAAAAATAGCTTGGACGGCCTTTTTTTGAGTATCTGCCATATTTCTAGCTCCCAAAAAAGGGGGATTACCAATAATATAGCTTAGGCTTTCTTTAGGAACAACACTTTCCCAATCTATCTCTAAAGCATTTCCTTCAACGATATTGGTATATGACTTAAGTGGAAGGAAGTCGATATTTGCAAACACAATATCTTTAGTTTCTTCCAACATTTGACTTTCTGCAATCCAGAGAGCTGTTTTGGCTACAGAAACTGCAAAGTCATTAATCTCAATACCGTAGAATTGCTTCAGCTTTACTTTGACTAAATCTTGACCGAGATCCAAAGCAACAGTATCTCCCATATAAAGCTTAATAGCCTCATTCTCTAAGCGTCTGAGGGATATATAAGTTTCTGTTAGAAAGTTTCCTGAACCACAAGCTGGGTCGAAAAATATCAGGCTAGATAGTTTTGACTGGAACTGTTTAGCTCTTTGTTCAACCGTTTTAAATTGCTTGAATTGACGTATTTCGTTCAACTCTTCTTTTAGCTCATTCAAGAATAACGGGTCAATTACTTTATGGATATTTTCAATCGAAGTATAGTGCATTCCACCGCTTCGACGTGTTTCTGGGTTAAGAGTTGATTCAAATACCGCACCAAAGATAGTTGGACTAATTTCTGACCAGTCAAAGCCAGAAGAAGCATGTTCAAGAATAAGCTCACGGAGTTCATCGGTGAAATTAGGGATTTCTAGATTATTCTCTGCGAACATTCCACCATTTACATAAGGGAAGGCGTTTAGTTCACTATCAAGATAGGGATCGCGCGTGTCGATTGGGGTGTCAAGGACAGAGAAAAGGTCCATTAACCCACGGCGAAAGTCACGACTTCCAAAACGAGCTAGGTAGTCATGGAACATCATTTTATGTCCAAAGATACCAGCATCCTCCGCATACAAACAAAATACAAGGCGTACGACAAGTTGGTTAATCGCATGTAGACTATCTGGATTGTCTGGATTGACATATTGTTTTAGCAATCCGTCATAGATTTCACCTACGATTTCCCCAGCCTCCATTGAGACTTTCATTTCACGTTCTAGGTGCTCGTTGGTTTTATCTACGAGAAATTCTAGTCGATAGGCTTCTTTATCCAGGTCTGCTAATTGAACAACTATAGGTTCACCATTAGGTTGCTCCATATCATAGATATAGAACTCTTTGAAATTACAAGTAATAATCCATCTAGGACGTCTAGAGTAGGGGAGGTTAGCTGAATAACGTTTCGCTTGTTGGAAAGGCGTAAGATAAGTACCATCAGACTGTCTAATGGCTTTATTGAGGTCTTTATTTGCCCCTTTTTGTTCAATCATAACCTTGGTTTTATCGATGAAACCATCGATGAAGCTGGTGTGATCCAACATCACTTTATCTTCAAACGTAATATATTCTGTTGGGTTTTCTATCCCATAAACAGATTGCAGTAAGTCTAGCCAAAAAGACTGGCTATCTTGTCTTTCATTACCACGGTTTTCCCAACGCTTAATAAAAGCCTTGGCTTGCTTTTTCTGTTCTCTAGTGTTCATTACTACTAATTCTTTCTAAATAGACTCGGTGTCATTATACCATATATTTCTACTGTATTTTAGTGGGTATTAACTCTATTAACCAACTGTCAAGTGACTAGATAGAACATGGGGGATGTGACACCCCCTAAGTCTCTTTTTTAATACATGGAAAGGTGCTATACTAAGTCCATGAAAAAAGATTATAAATACATTATTATTTTGGTGATCATTTTCCTCGTACTAGGAGTCATGTTTTTGGTCTCTGCGTTAATGAAGAAGAATGAACCGAAGAAAAAAGCAACACCCCCTAGCACCGAACAGGTGATTGAAGATTCCTCCTCGGAAGATATTCCAAAGGAAGATAAGTATGAGCAATGGCGTAAAGAGGCACTTGCGACCTTAGAAACACAAACACCTGCAGATGATGCTGATACGCAAACTGTAAAGAATGCACTGAAAGAAATGTGTTCTTATGTTGAGACTGTTCAGAACGTAACCGATGTTAAGCCAGATTATCAAAATCACTTAACGATTACTAGCACTAAGATGCAGTATGAGCTTGTAGCGAAATTCATGCTAGGTTATAAGTACTCTGATGCTAAAACGCAAGTATTTAAAGCCAAAGCAGACAATGTTCGTCAGTTTGTCCTTGAGGTTGCTAACCCAGACGGAGCGAAACTCTATTTCTGTGGGAATTACGTTATGGGAACAACTCAAATAGAAGTAACGTCAGTTCATGGAGTAGCTGAAGCTGACCATGCTGAACATGGACATGACTAGAAGTAGTCAATACGTCTTACATATCTTGTTTAGCTTCATCATGAGATGGAGCTTTTCTTTATATATTTAACTCTAATAGGAATTTTTGTCCTTGTGTAAGTGCATATCTGCTTAATCCTTGATATAATAGTGCCATAGCACAAGGATTAAAGAATTAGTGATAGTAAGAGAATTTGATTAAAGAATGATTGGAGATGAGGATATATGGAAAAAGAAACAAAGCGTCTTTTAAGAAAATTGGTTAGATTATATGACGGACAGACTAAGGATTTTCTTTTAAAATATACAGATGAGGTTTCTGGGTTAAATATTGAAGAACAAAGTAAACTAGCTCAAGAGTTACCGGCTAGACATCTAAGTGCTGAAATTCTAAGTGATATTCGACGTATCAAAAACGGAGAAGAACCACGTTTCTTCACTAAGGATGGACAATATAAGGGACTATGTGTTGAAGAGTACAATCAGCGTGACTTTATGACTCGTCAGCAACGTTACGTTCTAAGTTGGGCGTTTGGAATGTTGCTCTTTTTAGCAGTCTTTACAATTGTTTCCTGGAACTTTGTTCCCAATGTTATTCAAAAAATGGAAAGTAGTGCATCACTATTGAACTATACTGAGAACTATGGCACTCGTCCTGAACAGGTCTTTGCAATGGTTGTCTGTGGTGTCTTATTGATTTTACTTTCGGTAGTTGTTTCACTAGTATGTTTGAAGAGGTATCGTAAAGATACTGAAGAACCTATCAATGTCGTATTGACTGATGATTTGAGACTATAAAAGCTGAAGCTTATGCTTCGGTTTTTTTTGGTGTCTTTTCACTAAATCATCCCATGTCACTGGGTTATAAAAGGGAATTTCTTTATGTTAGAATTCGCTTATGATTACATATTTAGCAGAAAAAAGAGACCAAGGAATAGCCTACTATATGGCCCTTGCTGCAGATAATACACTTTCTGCAACTCAACTAGATGAAAAATATAAAAAACAAGGTTATATTCAATTTAAAAATGCTGCTTACCACAATGGAGAGTTGATCACGATTATCTGGGCTCAAGGTCATATGCTAGAGTTGAAAGAACCAGAAGACTATAAAGCCGAATGGAAAGAGTGGCGTTTGGACACCTTACCTATTATTCCTGAAAAATTTGAATATAAGGTTATGACACAGAAAGAATGGCAGTTCAAGAAGTTTAAGGATTTCTTTGACAAATCTAGGATGATTGTTTGGGCTACCGATATAGACCGTGAAGGTAGTCATATTGCCTATAGTATTAGCCTTATGACTGGTATTTTAGACCAGGAAGGTCCAAAGAAAATGATCAAGTCCCTTTGGGTAGATGAATTAACACCAACAAAGATTCAAGAGGGAGTGAAAAAACTACGTGAAATAGACTATCGAGTCTTGCAAGCTATTGAAGCACAAACGCGAGCTATTGCTGACTGGCTTCTTGGGATGAATGCTTCCCGTGCTTTAAGTCTCCTATTAGAAGATAAGATAGGATTGAAATTGGATAGGTCAGGTAAGGACGGTAAGATTGCAGTTGGTAGAATCAAAACCGTAGCTCTATTTTTGATCTATTTAAGAGAATTAGCCATCCGAGATTTCGTCCCAACAACTTATTGGGAATTAGAAGCAACCTTTGAACATCCTAATGGCATCTACAAGGGTAATTATATTCCTATTGATATTCCGTACTCTAAAGGTAACAAGAAGGGTGAACCTTGGGAAGGAGACTGTCCTACCAAAGAAGATTGGGAAAAGCTTATTCAGAATCCAAAAATTATTGGAGATAGTAACAAAGGTGTTATCGTTGAACATGAAGTTGAACTGAAAGAAAAACGACCACCAAGGCTTTATTGCCTTGACTCGATACAAGAAGAATTAGGTAAACTCTTAGGATTGACAGCAAAAGAAGTTCTAGAAGGCCCTTGCCAAGAATTATATGAGGTGAGGAAACTAATCACGTACCCAAGATCTTTGTCTTTTTATATTTCTAGGGAACGTTATGAGACATTGAAGCAACAAGCACCAGCATTAGCTCGATTGGTTGGATTCAGTGAAGAGGATTTAGTATTTCCAGAGCGTCCAGATGGCTTTTTTGTAAATGACAAGAAAGCTGCAAACCACTCAGCAGTAGTTCCAACTACAGTCATTCCCACTGAAGAAGAAGTAGAAGTCCTTCCTGATACACTGAAGATTGTCTACAAAGCAGTTATCAGAAGAACATTAACCATGTTTTTCCCGAAATACCAGTATGAACAGACTACAATCATTACTCAGGTAGGAGCTGGAAGGTTTAGAACGGTAGGACAAGTCCCTAAAACCCCTGGTTGGCAAGTTCTATTCCAAGATAGTGCGAGCCTGCTTGATGGAGTGATAGAAGAAAGTGAGGCGAGGGAGCTTATTAAAGTTCAAACTAACGATACTGTCACTTCGCACCTAGTGCCAGCGGAAAGACATGTTAAAAAACCGCCTCGCCACACGAATAGTACCTGGCTTCGAGCAATGAGAACTGCTGGTCGGGACCTAGATGATGAAGAGCTTATCGCTATCATGAAACAAATCAAAGGTTTAGGTACTGCAGCAACTAGGGGAGCAATACTGGATGAAATCGTCGTTAATAAATGGGTGATAGTCAAGCAAGGAAAAATCTATTTATCTGAACTTGGTTGGTTGATCTGTGAGACACTTAAAGATGAACGTGTCTTATCTCAACCAGAAACAACAGCAATATGGGAGCAATCACTCAGTAAAATAGCTGAAGGGACCAATACACAAGAGAAATTCCTGAAAAATATCTATAGGTATCTAGGTATTGAGAATCCTCACAACAACCTCATCGAAAATCTGATTAATGCTGTAGATAGAACTGATTACACTCCTTTCCAAGACTTTATCGAGCAAGCAGTAGCAAAAGCTGATGGTAAACTTGGTAACTGTCCTTTATGTGGAAAGGCCGTCAAAGTCCTAGGAAAATCAAAAGTGGCTCAGTGTGAAGATAATATCTTATCAAAAGAAGAAAGAGAAGTAGGTGCAACACCTGTTTGTAGCTTTAACTTCTGGATCACTGTAGGTTTTATTAAAGACAAGAAAAAAACACTCACCAAGAAACAAATCAGTGACCTTTTATCTGATAAAGGACGAACAAACCTTATCAAGAACATCGAAGGTAAATATGGCCCATTCGATGCTTACGCTTATCTTTCCTTCAACGAAGAAAAAGGAATTTATCAAGTAAACCTTGAAGTTGATAAAGCAACGTCTAAAAAATAGTTCATTTTATATGACTTTTAAAAATTTAGGGCTCTCTGCGCTTGCTCTTGTAATTTCCTCTGTGCTACACTAATTTTAGTTTAAGAAAAGACGATTAAAAATCTATGAAAGGAGAAAATTATGAATACACCTCGTATTAACCGATTTTTAGGTGAGTGGCTGGACAGACAGACTAGTCCCAACTTTTTTCAAGAAGGCTTAATTCTTCTGAATGCGTGTGACTTTATCGATAGTAATTCGGATGCCATCCCTGGTCTCATTGCTCATAAAAAAAGCCCTCTACGTCAGCAATTAGATGAAGCTCTCGCTAGTCGTGGGTACTGTTATCTTAAGCCTATTGAAGTCAATGCTCAAAACTCCATTGAAGTAGAGAAGTACTATCGATTTGAAGCTACACCTAAAGGCTCCAATGAACCTATTACTTACTATGGTCTAGGTGCGTACTTTATTTGCCGTGCTATATTTAATAATGAATTCGATATTGATTCTGGCTTTCAATATGATGACGAAGAACTCTTTTATGAAGACATTGGATTTGATGCTCTATTCCATAATAAGTCCGTTTTCCTATTAGGAGACACTCCCTCTGATGATATGGAGGTATCTTGGCAAAAAATTGGGATCTCGATGCGTAGACGAGCTTTTAATTAATATGCTTTTCAAGAGCTTCCCTTTATGATATATAGATAGGAGAACAGAATATGAAAACTTTCAGTAAGTTTATAGCAATTATTTTTTGCTTTGTTTCATTTACCTTCATGCAGACACTTATTTTATCTTGGTTATTTTTTGATCTTTCCTCACTTAACTTATTCAACTTATCCATTGAACATTTTATTTCAAATTATTGCTTAATGATAACGAAGGCCCCTCTAATATTAGTAGTACCAGGTATAGGTGGTCTTGGCTTTACAATTTTGTCACTGCGAAACGTGTTATAATGGGAGGAGGAGAGTAAAAGAACATGAAAGAAATTAATAATAAAGTTAGCATAAAGCGGTATAATAGCAAATTGTTAGTCGAACCCTCAGAAACGTTGTTAGATATTTTCCAAATAATGTCTAAACGAAATAGGATAACTAATATTTTGGGAAAGGTTGGTTCTGGGAAGACCTATCTTGCAAGAAATTATATTGAATATTTAAGTGAAAACACCAATAATCTTATCGTCTATTTTAATGGCAATAATAAAAAAGAAGTGAATTGTGACCTATCGTTTAGCGACTTTGATAGCTTCATTGATTTTTTGTTAAACGTAGAAGTCAAAGATACATCTATATATTTGGTTATTGATGAGGCGTCCTCTTTAACGGACGAACAACTGGTACATTTAAATGCGATTTTCAATAAGTTACTCGCTAATGATTTTGGGATTGTCGTATCTATTCTGTCCTATACTGTATTACTTGATAAGTTTGAGGGGGATCTTGAACGTTTCGTACTAGAAACAAAAAGGTCTTAATTATTTAGACAACAATAAATTTCATGAATAGATTACAAAAGAGCATACTGCTCTTTTTTTGTGTTTTCATAGGGTGTCACTGGGTTTGAGTAAGGGATGACTTTTGCTATCATCTAATTGTAATTTTTTAAGAAAGGAAATTGCTTATTCATGGATAAAAACAAACGTTCAATGATCCTAAAATCTGGAGCTTTTTTAACAGCCCTTGTAGCAACAGGTTTGGTTAATAATGGGGTATCAGCAGACGAAACTGCCGCACCAACTGGACCAACAGATAATGCTACTGTTGCGACTGGACACTCCGATACACTTCTTCCTCCCGCTTCATCAACACCAGCGACACCCGGTACCAATACCACAGATGTCCCAACTGCTGAAGCACCTAAAGTTGACACTCCTAAAAATGAAGGTGTAACAACTGAGACACCTAAAGTAACTGACGGTTCTACTGGTACAGGTGTAGCTACACCTACAACACCAAGTGTTACTACGCCAAGTCAGGACGAAGGGAAGACATCAGAAAATTCTGAGGCTACACCTACGACTTCTGAAAATGCAAGTACAACTGCTGAAACGTCTACAGCTACCTCTGAAGGAAGTGAAGGAAACTCTACTTCTGATACATCTTCAACTGCATCAGAAACTCCTACCCCTTCAGAGCACACAGTAACTGAAACTCCTACTAAGCCTAACGCTACGGATACTGCTAATACTAACCACAATAGTGAAAATAACACTAGCAATAGCAGTGAAAGTTCAACAAATACTGTTAATGATAAAGGGTCAACTGTTGCCACACCAACTCCAGCACCAACTGAAGCGAATAACGCTTCAAGTTCTGAAACACCTAGTGGCTCATCAACTTCAGCTGAATCTTCTTCAACAAGTTCTGAAACACCAAAGGTGTCTGATGGAACATCTGGAACAGGTGTGAGTTTGCCAAGTAGCGAAGGAACAACATCTTCTGAGAAATCATCAACTTCTCCAGAACTGTCTGAAACAGCTACAAGTACACCTCACATTCTTGACGGGACTATTGGAACTGGAGTTTCTACGCCTACTGAACATAAATCAGATAGTCGTACAGAAGTAGCTTCAACTTCAACAACTACTTCAAACAAAGTGGTTGAGTCACCTAAATCTGAAGAAACTCCTAAAGTTAGCGACACAAATGTTCAAGAAGCACCTAAACCAGGGGACGTTTCTCCTTCAACAAAACAAGTTGTACTTAATGTGACTCCTAGTCAACCAGTCGTTACAAATACTGGTTATAAAGTTGTCTCAACAAACAATAGTGATCTTGTCGTACAAAACTTCGATGGTTCTGTAGCCTCAGTTCCAGCTTCACAGGCAGGAGGAGCAGTGAATAAGGATGGAACTGTCTCTGTTAAGACCGAGGCAGGAGAAATGGTAACACTTCCTGAAACAGGGGAAGCTGGAACAAAACTCGTTACCTTTGGATTCTTGATTTTGGCAGCACTTGGTCTTCAACGTACAGCTGTAAAACAAGATAAATGGTACTCAAACTAAGAAAGGTGATTTTTTTAAATGTTTAAAGACTCAAATAACACGAAAGGACATGGCTCTATTCGTAAGAATAAGGTCTATGGAGCAGTAGGTGTACTTGCACTCGGTGCTGCAGCAATCGTTGGGGGCACTTCTCAAGCATCCGCAGATGAAGTAACTGAGGCTCCTGTAAATTCAGAACCAGTGGCGACCTCTCAAGCAAACGCAGACAGTCTTATGTCACAAGCTACAGCTGTTGCGACTTCAGATGTCTCTACTCCAACAACCACAGCGACTGCAACAAACACTACTGATTCACAACCTACTGAAACAGTAGCAGAAGTAGCTACTACACAGCCAGTAAGTACTAATGATAATAATGCTTACGCTGAAAAGGCTAATACATCTACTGAAGCTGAAAAGGTAACTATCGACAACACCGCTGTCACAGATGCAGTTGCTACTGCCAAAGACAGCGGTGTTAAGGTGACACAAGATGCTACGCAAGACAAGGGGACACCAACTACAAGTGAAGATCTCGCAACAAAGCAAGCTGAAATCAAGGCAGACCAAAATGAACAAGTAGCTACAATCAAACAAGCTACCCAGGACGCATCTGGACGCCAATCAACCTATGATGCAGCTGACAAAGCTCACGACACACTTGAAACTCAAGTAGACAAAGCGGTTAAAGATAGTAATGGCCTTATTAAAGCTGAAGCTACTGAAATCTCAAGTGGGGATGGTAAAAATGTAGGTGATTACAACACCTATACTGAACAGGTTAATAAGCAGATTGCTTCAAACAAAGAAACCATCGACAAATTTAACAAAGATTATGCTGCTATGAAGGATAATGCTAACGTTAATGTTGACGGACGAGTTACAACACAAAATGTTGACCAGTTGACTTATGGAAACTCTGTTCAAAATGGTAGTGTTAATCCAGACGGAACCTTCTCATTCACGCACGATATGAATGACTCAGCTAATGATAGCTTGGGTGTTTTGGGTACAGGTACCCTTAATGGTAAGGTTAATTTCACGTCTGCTGCTAACGGAGATGGTTCTACCACTGTAACACTTAATAGTCTCGATTTGTGGAACTATGCCTACACAAGTAACCGTCCGAACACTGGTGTTAACCAAAATCTTAACTACCACGTTTATACTGATGGAGAAGAAATCTACTCAGTAAACCACGATGGTAACTCAAGCTTTGCGGAAGATATCAATCGTAGTATTGCACTTAACAAGTCCTATGTCTTGAAACCAGGCGAGACTACTGGTATTATCCCAATTCTTAACATTGATGATAACTGGATTATCAATACGCATGGTCAGTTGAGTCTTGATTTCACTAATCCAAACGTGGTTCCATCAGCTACAGTTAAAAAAGTTAATGAGCCTGTTAAACCAGAAATTCCATCTGTAAGCTACCATGATTACAAGATGGACTACCAACCAACTGTAACTAAAACAGTTCTCAATAGCGACGGCGAAAATGTTAATGGTAAGATGATTCCAAAAAATGATGAACATACCTATGTTTTGAATAATGGAAACATCTTTGCCAATGCAAAAGTTGGCGATACCGTAACAACACGTGATCCACTTGAATTTGGAGAAGTTCCAAACATCGAAGCCAACAAAGCTGAAAATGAGGCTAAAGGTTGGAACGTTGACTATGATGATGCTTCTAAGACCTACACATTTACGGCTAAATATGAAGGTAAAACTCTTGAAGCACCTACTATCAAGTTTGTAGCCTCTGATGACAACGGCTTCTATGATAATACTTATAAATCTGGTCGCAACGGTTATGAGACCTTTTCTAATACTGTAACTAACAAAACACCAACGGCTCCAAAACCACATAAGTCTGTTACAGATTCAAAAGGAAATGACATCGACGGAAAAACTACTGACGATGATAAAGTAACCTTCCATTTGACGACTGACTACAGTCCATATAAAGATATGGCTGCATCTAAACAAGCACTTAAATTTGCACTCCTTGATGATGTGCAAGATGGTGCCTACACTGTAGATGAAGATGCTATTACTATTGTCGATAGCAATAACAAGAATGTCAAAAACCTCTTTGATATGTATCACGTACTTTCGGATGAAGGACGTACTGATGCCATCAACAAGATCCTAAATGAATCTGGTCTTAACCCAACTGGTGAATTCTATCTCTGGGTAGCCAAAAGTCCAGTAGATTACTACCAAGACTACGTCTTGAAAAATAACAACGTTACTGTAACGTTACCGGCAACTCTTAAGGTTCCTGCCGGAACTAAAGTAGAAAATGACTTTTATCAAATTGATTTCGGTAATGCCTATAAATCAAACCTTGTTTCATTTGATACACCACCAGCAGCACCAGTAGGAGAGTCTGGCGGACCTACTTCTACCCCAGTAACTCCAGTAGAAGAAGTGCCTGTCCAACAACAAGCTATTAAAGTTCTTCCTAATACTGGTGAAAAATCAACTTCAGCTATTGCTACTGCAGGTGCAGTTCTTTTAACTACTGCACTTGGCATGCTTGGTTTCTCTAAACGTAGTAAAGAGTACTAAGATAGCACCCACTTCTTAAAAATCCTTTTCCCTATTCTAAATTCATAATTCCCTAAAAACACAGCTCATAAGAGTTGTGTTTTTTTAGGAGGTGTCACTGGGTTACAAATAGATATTTGTTTTTCTATAATTAGGGAGTACTTTAAAACGAACTAGGAAGGAAGTTGTTGCTTATATGAGGACTGATACTTTATATAATTATGGACTTATGAAATCAAGATCATATAAGTAGAAAGAAGGTGTCTTTTTGAAAAATAATAAATTAATGTTCATGTTACTGATGAAATGGTTTGCTGAAAGTATTTATTTCCTTGAAATCATATTTATAACAGCCACTTCAGTTCTGTTATTAGCAAACAATATTCTCAACGTTTCAACAAAGACGATTCATATTGTCGCCCTGGTATTACTGGTAGTTTATGTATGTATTGGTTTGTTATTAGCTAATCGAAAAAATAAATTTACGATGTCAGTTAATTACTTTAAATTGATAGGTGCATTGGCTTATATCGTACTTATCACCACTCTAAAAGGTATTGTCTTTGATATTCTGACACACCCACTAGTTACATTGGGGATTGCACTTCCTTATGTTGTAGCTATTGCCTTAAGAAACTTCAGCAAAGGTCAGATCAATAAAATCATTTTTGATGATAGACACAATGCAAATATCAGAGGACGATTTGACACCGTAGACAATATCAAAGAGTCGATGCGTTCATCTATTGCTAGTAGTATTTCTCATGAATTTAAAGGTCTTACGGAAATCAGAGATGAAAAGTTTAGACAAGATACAGAAGGAAATGTAGCTGGTATGTTCAAAGTGTTACTGAAATCTGGCTTTTGGGGGCTTAAACACATCCCATTGACTAAAGTAACACTGACATTTAACTTAGAATAAGAGGTAATCACGATGAAGAAAAATATTTTAACAACGGAACAAGCAAGTTTTTTGAAGCAGTACAATTTCTCACTATACCAGGAACGATTTGAGGTATTATGTGAAGCTCAAAAAGCTGAAAAAGAAGGTCAACTAACATTTGCCTCGGACGATGAATATAAAACATTCATTGATGCTGTAATGACTGGAGAATGGTCTGAAGAACTCTTTATGATCAATCTCTCAAATCCTATCGGATGCGAACACTTCCTTGCAGCACGAGAAGATGGTAATGGCGGACTAATTTGGGATGTCGTCGATTATAGTGAGGGAGACCGCTTCACTAAAGAACAAATCCAGACGATTGTTCCAGAGGCATATCGATATAGTGCCTTTATGGTCTCTGAGATTGCTGCAGAAAAAGACTGGGGTCCAGAAGCTCAACACCAACGACTTGAACAAGCTAAAAAGCAAGCCCAAGAACATGAAAAGCCTATCGAGAACTTTCCAAAACCTCGTGTAATCACAGATGAAGAAAGACAAGATGAACTTACACAAAGTTCTATTAGAACGGTAGCAGCAACTTTGAGACCTGCACAATAATCATAGGACTAGCTAAGGATAGCATATAATGATGCTATCCTTTTTATATAAAATCGCCAAAAAGTGTTGAAATTATAAACCATTTGCGTTATAAACTATATGTAAGATTAATCAATAGAAAGAAGTAAGATTTACGTGCTAAATTCAAAGAACACTCATGTTGAAACACAAGTTTCTAATCACCATTCACTTGTTGTTCTTCACCTTTGAGTGGGAAATCGGGGAATAACCCTGATATTCCTTCCACCTAGCATATAGGGGATGTTAGCAGAGTACATCAAAAAAGGTTATGAAAGTAAAATTTAAAGTAACGCGTCATCCTTTCGACTGGAGGGGGCTTCTAGCTTACCTCTTCATTGGGATTATCATTTACTCTATCATCAAGTTGTTTTAATTTTGAGTCAGATCAAAATGAGTTTGACACGAGAGCAGAATCGGTATGCTAGAACGTACGGTTGCTAGTTGGGAAAACGGATAGATATATATGTATCTGAGTATGGCAATTAAGTTAGCGGAGTTCTATAGAGTTAGTATGGATGTTTTTTCTAAAATTGAAAAGGATTAAAAAATATTATGTTAGAAAATATTGCTAATATTGTAACTATTTTAGGTGTAGGTTCACTTGGAGTAGGAGCTTTAAAATTTTTACAAGATCATAAAGAAAAAAAAGAAGCTGATAAAGAACAAAAGAAATTGGAAAAATTAGTTTTATTAGCTACTATGCGAAATGTAATTACAACATTTTCATCAACTAAACATGATGATTTAGATGACCAGAGATATGCACAATATATATATATAGATGAAGAAAAAAAAGTTGATACAATGTCCAATGAGGATGAAAGGAATCTACACTATTTAGCATATCTTATATCGATATTTGAGGATTTAAAATATGATTGGGATCAAGATATTTTCGATGAACTGGATACAAATATTTCTAAAATATTATCTTCTATAATTGATCAACAACAGAATTTGTTGGCTCTTTCGACAAGCAAACGAATTATAACGTTTTTATATTCTGTAAATAAGTTGTATAATCATTGGGCTCTCTATGCTTTTCAAGATGATGTCGGTGAGTTCGAACCAGCAGCAGAGATAATCCTTAACCAATTATATGATATCTATTACAATAATTATATGAGTTGCAAACAGTTATACCTATAAGTACATCAAGTAAACTGATTGTTCTATTTTGGGGTATGATTTTGAAAATTTCTTCTATAATATAGTTGGAGAGTATGGAATCAAAGTCATGGAGAACCATTTTTCAAACCGATAAATAGAAGGTCTAACCTTGGCTGGTGACAGTGGAACTTCTTTCTCTTATAAAAAGGAGGATCCCAAGGTAAAAAATTTCATCAAGTGCCATGAGCTGGGAAACTCTTTGCTAGAAGCATCAAGAAGCTTGGAGCGAAGCAAGTTGATTGGAGGTCATTCTGCTGGTGGACTAGATGGTTTAATATGTTTAGGACAAACTAAGGATAGCATCACTGTATGCTATCCTTTTTGTATTGAGTCATATAGCACGCGCAACATTTTTCTTCTAAACTCCAGTAATTTTCTTGAATAATAATCAAAAGCCTACTTTAAAATGTTAGAACATTTAAGTATAATAAAACAGAATAATTAATAGTAAATCCCTGATAGCTATTTGGGACCCTGAAGACTTGATTTTTGGAGATTGAAAATGAAATTTGATTTTATGAAAAAAATTGATACAAAGAAAAGTGCCATAATTTCTCTTATCGTACTATTATGTTTTGGTATAGGGTACTATGTACTTGTAATTTCACCACATCAAAGAGCGGTACAGTCATTTAATGAAGTGACAGCTAAAATTCAAAAAGAAAACAGTAGCTTAGAGGAAACAATTAAAGTGTCTAAGAAACTACTTAGTAGTAAAGATAAGCCCTTAGACGAAAATCTGACGGTTGAACTAAAAAACGAAGTCTCAACCGCTGAAAAGAAGAAGCAAGTAATTCCTAAAATCAAAAAGAAAACAAGCGACATCAATAAACAAGTTAAATCACTAAAAAAACCAATTAACTACTCGACAGAAATAAATAATCTTAATGATAAAAACCAGAAGTATTCAACAAGTGTTAGGCAGTTAAAACAAATTACCAATCCTTCCAATACATTCGTGGAAAGTCGTCTTAAGGAAATTGATACAATCTCAGATGTTCAGTCAGCCACAGAAGATAATGATCCAAACCAAGGCTTAAACAAGCAAGGAAGTTATACGGCAGCAGTTTATTTCGCTGACAATGAAGTGACTAATCCAGTTCCTGGTGCTGATTTAGTAGCAAAAGGCACGGATGCAGGTGGATGTGTTGAAGTCTATAAAACGGCAGAAGATGCCAAAAAACGAAATGACTATTTAAGTGCTTTCGATGGCCTTCCAACTGTCATCAATCCTGGTTCACACTATGTATACGGAACAGTTGTTATTCGTGTCGCAGCATCATTAACAGCCTCACAACAAAATACATTAACGCAAAAAATATATGAGAAGTTGATTCAGTTAGAAAATGATAACACAAGCAAAAACACCTCAAAAACGGAAACCTCATCCTCTACGAAACCAGCATCGTCTAGTTCAAGCTCTACTCAAGCAACTGTTAGTGAATCAGCTCAGAATGACACCAAAACTGTAGCTGGAAGTACCCCAAAAACACCTGCACAACAACAAGATTCTGGGGTTCCCGAATCATCAAATGATATAATGTTAAATCCTGAATACCATAGCCATATTGATGAAAATGGTTATAATTCGCTCTTGGGTGCCAATGTCCTAGATAATAACAACGGAGGTAATAACTCTAATGCCTCTAACGAGTCATCATCAATGGGAAGTTCTGAATAAGTTCCTCATAACTCGATATCCCTTTTAAAAATATTTAGAAGACTACTGAAAACGCCAATTACACAGCTATTGGTGTTTTTTTACGATCATAGACTATTGGCAACACTGTTACACTTGAAAACCTCACCAAAATAGTCTATACTTTTGTTAGTTTATATACTAACAAAAGAGGTGACACATGGGATATTTTGATTACACTAGGGAACCTCGCAGTGATATTGCCTTTATTGATATGAAGTCTTTCTATGCTAGCGTAGAATGTGTTGAGAGAGGGCTACATCCTCTAAAGACTTCTCTATGTGTTATGAGTAGAGCTGATAACTCTGCAGGTCTTATCCTAGCTTCTTCACCGATATTTAAGAAAGTGTTTGGGAAATCAAACGTAGGAAGAGCATACGACCTCCCTTTTGATGTTCAAACAAGAAAGTTCTCGTACTACAATGCCAAGAAACAAGGACTAAGAACGGATCCAGAATACGTGCGATTCATTGAAGACTGGGCAAAAGTGACTTTCATCGTTCCTCCCAGAATGGATGAGTATATCGCAGTTAATATGGAAATCCAAGGCATTTTTCAAAACTATGGTAGCCCTAACGATATTTATCCTTATTCTATAGACGAAGGTTTTATTGACCTATCTAGTTCTCTTAATTACTTTGTTCCAGATAAGCAGTTGTCTCGAAAGCATAAGCTCGACCTTATTTCAGCTAGGATCCAAAGGGACATCTGGAGACAAACTGGTATCTATTCAACCGTTGGTATGTCCAATGCTAACCCATTACTTGCTAAATTAGCCCTTGATAATGAAGCAAAGAAAACTCCAACCATGAGAGCTAACTGGTCCTATGAGGATGTGGAGAATAAGGTATGGTCTATTCCTAAGATGACAGATTTCTGGGGCATCGGTAAAAGAATGGAGAAACGCTTCAACACGTTAGGTATCCACTCAATCAAAGACTTGGCAAATGCTAACCCAGATATCTTGAAGAAAGAACTAGGAGTAGCTGGCCTTCGTTTATGGTTTCATGCTAATGGTATTGATGAAAGTAACGTTCATAAGCCCTATAAACCTAAATCAAAAGGTCTAGGCAACTCCCAGGTTCTCCCTAGAGACTATTTTAGACAACGTGATATTGAAATTGTCCTTAGAGAGATGGCCGAGCAAGTTGCTATCCGACTGAGAAAGATAGGTAAAAAAGCGACTGTTGTTTCTATACACCTTGGCTACTCTAAGCATGAGAACAAGCGTTCTATCAATACTCAAATGAAAATTGAACCAACGAATAACACTGACCTGCTGACAAACTATGTGTTGAAATTATTCCATAATAAATACACTTCAGGGGCAATCCGAAGTGTAGCAGTTAATTATTCTGGATTTGTAGATGAATCTTTTGGTTTAATCTCACTATTCGATGATGTCGAACAAATTGAAAAAGAAGAAAGGCTCCAGACAGCAATAGATTCTATCAGAGACCAATTTGGCTTTACCTCTCTACTAAAAGCTAATGCACTTGACAGTGCATCGAGAAGTATTGCCAGAAGTAGGCTCATCGGAGGACATTCTGCTGGAGGATTGGATGGTTTAAAATGATTGATCGTTCCTATTTACCATTTCAAGCAGCAAGAGAATACCAGGATCCAGGGATGCAAAAATGGATGGGGTTCTTTCTATCCGAGCATACCTCATCATTACATGCTGCTAAATATCGTGTTGACTTCTCAACAGACTTAAGTAAGCCTCAGAAACTCTTATTACTTTCTCAACTCTATGCCAACAAACTTAAAGGGCAGTTCACTATCAAACATCGTGATAGGAAAGTTACTTTATTTGGCGAAGTGAGAGAACTGTCTCGTAAGGAAATATCAATAAAGACTAGTGAAGGATATAGATTAGTTCAACTCGACAATATCCTTCAAATTCAGCTTTTGGAAAATCATATACACTAAAAAAGCAGCAACCTATATTATGTGGTTGTTGCTTTTTTAACTAGTGTAATTATTGAGCTTTCATCCGACACTTATATCCATTATACTATGTATCGTGTATAGCTAATATAGAAGTAACAATAAATTACAAGTCACTTAACGTCTCCTTCATTATCTCTGCAGTTACATTTACATAGACCTCTACCATTGCAGTACCTTTTGCCCTTATTGTTGGGAGACTATGAGACTGTCTTTTATTTGCTCATATAGACCTGTCGCAGTTTGTGAGGAGTAGTAGGCTTACCGTAGGCAGTAGATAACTTCTTCACCAATAGCTCGACAGAACGTGTTCCAAGCCTTGCAGGCACTTTATTCTGAGTCGTTAAGAAAAATGCTTTATCTGAATCACTTGCCAAGTAGACAGATATTTACAATGTCTCCCCTTCCACCTTTTTGAATGGGAGACAACGAAAAATAAGAAGACCTCGAAAGAGCTAAGAACAAGTTTATCAACTTTAAGGTCTGCTCAATAAAGTTATATGTCCTAACACTTCTTTTTCCAAAAAAACTGTTAGGCAAGGGCTAACCATTGTTCGAGGAAGCTATGACACTTACCAAATTAACAATCTCATCAAGTATTTCAGAAAAAGAAATCCCTTTTGTGTAACTATATTTATTTGAATAGTTTTGCCATTGTTGTTGTTGAATAGGGTCAGTTTTGAAAGATTCCATAAGTTGAACGATTTCATTATAGTCAAGTTCTGTTTCACGATAAGAGAAGGTTCTTTGACAAGCAACATTTAATTGTCTAAAGTCAATGTCGTTTTTCTTCAACTTAGAAAGGATATAGACATCGTAGAAATCTTTGCTGCGGCTATTCAAAAAGTTTCTTGAGTAAATAGTTTGTAACTTTTCAGCCAAGATGGTTTCAATTGTGTAAGCTATGATTGAAAAGCTTTCATCGTTAAAAATGGCTTTATAAGCATAGGTTACAGGGTGAGGTGTGACAATATCACCGGTCGCAATATCTAAATGAATAATTTGTTTAATATTTTCCAGTTGACATAATATGGTTGCTCTATAACCGCCATAATTATCACTTTCTTTTATAGATGATATAGATTGAATAGAAAATTGAATATCATCTTTCGATTCGGTTAAAATTTCTTCTAGTTGCTGTTGAACATTTTCTTCAGATAAAGTCTGCTTATGAAATAAAAAGTCAATATCTACCGTACTACGGGACTCAACACCTATGACATTCGAAAGTAAAAATCCACCCTTAAAAATATAGTGATCTGCATAAGAACTTTGACTTAGTTTTTTCAAAATAATTTCGAGAAAATAATAGGTCATTACTGAATTAAAAGTTAACCCTGTTTGTTTTGAAATTTTATGACAGAGAGCTGTTAACTTTGCTTTGTTCATAATAGCACCTCCAAGGTTCGTTTAACTTCATCCGATATATTCAATTTTTGAGCATATTCATAGAGATTTACAAGATTTTTTTTAGGGAAGCTACTATACGTTTGAAGTGTTTTAACAAAGAGCTCGGTATCAATCTTATCTCTATTACGGATAAAATCACACAAAACACGTTCAAAATCATAAATATTAACAGTGTTTCCCATAGAAGTTTTTACACTAGTGATACCAAGGTTGAAATTCTCCTTTGAAACACTGTGAATATTGATATTTAAGGGTGCATTCCTAAAACGGTATCCCTTGGGAACTGTTACTTCAAAATATTGTGGAATTTCATCTGTAAGTCCCTGTAAATAAAGGGAAGAGATGTATGAAAAGACAGTTCTAGGATAACGATATTGAAAGAAATAGTATTCATCAAAGTCTCCATTAGCAGATAAATAGATCCCTTTTGCAATCCTAAAAATAACTCCCTCGTTCTCTAGTCTTGATAGATATATGGTAGGAATACCAATTTTTTTACAATCCTTGTAGGTAATCATGCCATTGTTCCTATCTAGATAGTCAAGTAACAGTTCTTTTTTTGACATGCCTGTCCTCCTTTTTGTTGCTTTTGTACTACCATTTTAGCAATTCGGAAGTACAAAAGCAACATTTTAAATGGTATCCAACATCATTTATTATTCTCTTACTATAAATGATGCCAAATATCTAACATTTCATTTTCTGAATGGGAAAAGCTACCGTACTTTTTGTACGGTAGCTTCTAAAACCATGAACCATGATATCGTCTCCACATAAGAGAATAATACACATAGGCAATCAGACAAATAATGTACATATACCCCGCTATAATGTATATCCGGTATCTTTAAAAATTGGTGTGATAATAGTCCTACATCACAAATCACTCAAGGCTTCCTTAGTTGTCTCTGCAGCTACGTGTGCATAAACTTCTACCATTGCAGTTCCTTTGTGTCCTAATTGTTGGGAGACTAAGAGACTGTCTTTTGTTTGCTCATAAAGACGTGTCGCAAGTGTGTGTCGTAATTTGTGAGGAGTAGTAGGTTTACCATAAGCAGTAGATAACTTCTTCACTAAAAGCTCCACAGAACGTGTGCCAAGCCTTGCAGGCACTTTATTTTGAGTCGTTAAGAAGAATGCTTTATCTGAATCACTTGCCGCGTAGCGTTCCTTCCTAATTTCTAAATATCGCTCAATATAAGGTATACCAAATGGAGCGATATTTACAACGTCCTTTTTCCCACCTTTTCGAATAACTGTAATCGTCCTTGTGGCTAGATTGACATCTTGCATATCTAGGTTGACTAATTCAGATAAACGAACTCCAGTAGATAGTAGAAGTGCTATGACAGCAAGGTCACGCTCTTTATTTTTGACAAACGATACCTGGGCACGTTTTGAGATTTTCTTTTCATGCTCATTATCGATATAGTCCAAGAAAGACTGTGTATCGTTTAGAAAGAGTTTTTCTTTCATGTTATCTGCACGACTAGCCAAGGTATCTTTAGGTTTCTTGATTTTCACCTTAACCATGACATTTCGGTAGAAATAAGGCTCACCCTCGTCATCCTCAGTTTCTTGAGTAAGATACTTAAACAAACTAGAGAGGGCATCTTTAGTTCGAATAATGCTGACTTCAGAAATTGAACGACGCTCAGTATTTTCACGAAGGTAAACAAAGTAGCCTTCGATAACAGACTTTGGTAAATGGGCCAGCTCATCAATATGAACATCGGCAATCGTATCATAGTCTGCATAACGTACAGTTTTACCCAGTTCCTCATGATCGCTAATCAACCATTCAAAAAATCGTCTATATTCCTTTAAGTACTCATATAGCGTCTTGTAGCTATATGGAATAACGAGCTTTGCTTGATAATATTCCTTAACATACCAAGGCATAATCTCGAGCAACTCGTTTATATTTTTCATAAGTGTTTCTTGTTTCATATTAGCCTCAAATCTAACTTAGCCTCAAATCTAACAATTTTCTTGTTAGTAGTAGTTTATCATAACTAATATGTGTGTTCAACAAATACTTATTTTCCGAATAAATAATGTAGTATATAATAACTGTAACTCCTTTTAATTATGTTTCACTCTTTTAAGACATTTATGTTACAATAACATAAAGTAAACATAGGGAGTCAATAATGTACGAATCAAAAAAATCTGAAGAAAATAAACCAGAATTCTGGAAATATTATACATTAGATGATGATAAAGTAATTGCTTCAAAAATAAGTAAAATCCTTAATAAAGATTTTGGTAACTTTTTCGACCTCAATGATGAGAATAAAAAGAAATTAGAACCGATAAATAAGTATTTACCTGCTTATAACAAATATAATTCTTATTTGAGAGATAATAAAACTATAGATAAAACTAAAGATGAAGTTATTGAAGGAGTTTCAGATATTTTATCAGAATTCAACCTAAAAGAAACAATTATTTTATTTAGAGGCTGTACTAAAGAAATATTAGACCTTATGAAGAGTAACGCCTCTAATTTAGAAAACAATGAAAATTATTTACTTGACCCATCATTCCTCTCTACAACTGTTCTTGAGGAAAAAAGGTTCTGTCCAGAAAATCAATTCCCTAAACACACATATCAACTACGAATTTTTGCACCTAAAGGAACACAAGCATTCTATGTTGGCGATCTTATTGGTGAAGGAATTCGAAAAGAAGTTTTATTACAAAAGAATACAATATTACAGATATTATCGGAATCGAAAGATAAGTTATACATCGATTGCTTAGTATTACCAAAAGAAAAACAAGTCTATTGGTCCTGAGCATGATTTTCCCCTAGATACAGACATATTTGTATGTGACAAACTGTGAGTTTTTGCACCATACATAGTCCTAACTCCTTTCGTTTTACAATTGGCTTGAACACCTATTATTGTAACTCGTTTAAAGTTTTTTGTTATGATGGTATAACCTTCGATGCGCACCCGCATTGATATGATACCTTTTAAGTAGACATGGTAAATACCTAAAATCTACTTAAGAGGTATTTTTATATCTAGAAGAGAAAGGTTCACCCTATACGAGAAAGAACAAGCTTGTCTTAATTATATTAATGGTAATCGCTCCAGATCTGAAATACATAACTGTCTCCACATTTCCACACGGACGATTCAATATTGGACTGCTATCTATAAAAAATATGGGGTTTTAGGATTCACAAAGAAAACAAAAAACCGATTCTATTCAAAAAAAATTAAAATAGAACTTGTAGAAAAATGTATTAGTGGTGAGGCTTCATCTATTGATTTAAGCTATCAGTATGATATTTCTTCAAGACATTTGACAAAGCTATTGAAAAAAATCCCACAACCAAGCCTATATTTCACAGCAATAGAGGGTTTCAATATACCAATAAGAATCTTCAAAAAAATCTAAAAGATACTAATATGACTCAATCTATTTCAAGAGTCGGCCATTGTATTGATAACGGACCAATAGAAGGTTTTGTGAATTTTAAAATCGGAAATGTATCAGATGTATGAGATTTCAGATGAGGCCTACCTCCGATATGCCGTCAAAGACTATATCCGATTTTACTGTCATGAGCGTCTACAAAGCAGATATGACTGTAAAACGCCTTTAGAAGTAAGAAACGCTGCCTTAACATCAGAATATCCTTTGTCATACCCAATCGCTAAGAGCAACAAAATTGAAAAGTACAAGTCTGAGTGGTCTGCATAAAAAAAGACATTATTGTAAAATATTTAACCTGTCTACTTGACAGGGGGCATATCATAGCGGGTGATTTATTTGTTTCGCACCTTAGGAGCGAAAGGGACTTAAAGTCACATAATAAAAACACCTCAAAAGTTAGTTTTTTCTGTCTAACTTTTGAGGTGCAGTTCACCTTTTGAAATGCTTTTTTAAAAAATTGAATTATGGGAAATTTGATAAATTTATGATTAAACGATATCTTTATGAAAGATACTTAGGTTAATTTAAAAATAAGGTAAAAAAGGTTTCATCGAAAATCATAAATCACCGTAAAGTACATTCAATTTAAATTTCAGCTCCTCGTAATAATGATTCATTGCAATTGGACTATGAAGTATTGAGAAGATATCTATACTTAAAATTGGAAATAACTCTATTATTCTTTGTTCAGCCATTTTTTTACCAAAATCATAATATTTTAAAATAACAGTATTTACTTCTTCTCCCCCGTCTCGAATATCTTTTATAAAATAATCTCCATAAGCTAAAAGAGTACTTTGTCCAATAGAATAGAAATTTTTCTCAGCGTAATCCTGAATTTCGTCCAATCCCACACTGATTAAATCATTAAATATAATGAAAGTTGAAACATAAGATGAAATAAGAATATCAATACAGTTCTTCTTGTTTTCTTCATCACTAGTCAAAATTATTTTATTTTTATACTTCATAATAATAAAATTCTCAAGATTTTTATAAATTATATTCACATTTCTCAATCTACTTTCACTTCTAAATTCATATTTTTCAAATAGATTTATAAGTAAATTCAAATTACTTTCAAATTCTTCCAATTCTTCCTTTTCCAGTTGGTAGCTCTCCGAGAGTAATAGAAAAGATTGTGTTTTCCATAAATCTCCTGTTATATCTAGTGTTTTTTTATAATATTTTTCTTTTATAGAGTATGATTGTTTGAGGTATTTAGTTGCCTCTCCGTATTGATCTGTGTACAAATAGCATAGTCCGAGATTCATCGCATTATATGCTACCTTGATATGAGATTCTCCAAAATTATTAGTATTATATTCTAGACAATTTAGTAATAATCCTATAGCTTCATGATATTTCTTTAAGTCCATCAAACACATTGCCCTATTATTTTGAGATTCAATAAATTCTTGATGGTCTTTTGGTAAATAAGCACTCCTTATATTCCATGACTTCTCATCATAATAACTACATTTTTCAACATCTCCATTTTTATAATAAATTGTCGCAATATTATTATAAATGTTAGCTTTCTGCATTAGCTGATTAATAGTTAATTCATCATCATCATTATTAAAGGTATTTAAAATTTCTTTATTTACTTCTAAAGCCCGAGAGAGCTCTCCAACTTTAGAAAGAGCAATTGCGAAACAAACTAGGAATTTATAATTCAAGCAATTCTCTTTAAGTATATTTCCATATTCTGTAGCTAAATAATTCCCAATATTAACTACACCTTTATAATCACCTATCTCTGATAAGTACCTCATATAATATATTTGACATAATAAGAAATGCCGTTCTTTATCATCGTTAGATATAATATCACTATTTACCCTATTCAAATAATCACTTAAAACCTGTTTCATTTTCACATTATCATGATAATCGAGTAATATATGTAACAAATCGCTATAGCTATCAAGTTTAAGTTGTCTTTTTTCGAAAAGTTCAAGTAAAATGTTCCTACATTCTGACACTCTACCTGTTACATATAAGAAATGTGCAACTATTGCTGTATTATATACTTCCGTAGGCAAACTAGCTAATATTTCCAAAATCTCTTCATATCGTTTAAAGATTCCGGTAGACTCAGCATATTCTATTAGTTCTGTTATCAACAGAATTAATTTATCTGGTAAAATTTTTTTGAGTTCAAATTTCTGAAGAACAAATAATAATAGATTTAAACACTCTGTTAGTCGAGAATTTTGCCTGAGTGATTGTAAATAACTATACAAGTATCCATCCTTATCCAATAAACAGCTTAACTTTTCTTCCTGATTTCGATGAGATAAACTTAGGACAAGTAGAACTATCTGGTCAATATCTTTATTCAAATTACTTTCATCTGACAATATTTTATTACTCAGATATTTCAGAGCCGGTAACTTCTCAATATCATCAATTATTGGAGTCCCTCTTCTAGGATGTTTTCTAGTAAGGAGAATTTCTTTAATATTCTTCTGAACTGTATATAACAAGTCTCCATTTTTAGTCTGTACCGTATCAATAAATGACTTGGAATAAAACTCATCTAAACTCCCAGCATTATTATTTGAAGTAATTCGAATTAAGATATCATCTGGCCATGAATATTCATCATCTTTTCGCCAATAGCCTAGTGTAGCAAAAATCTTAATTCTATCAGCTAAATCATTCAATCGTCCAGTTTCTACCTCTGATTCCAAGTATTTTAAATATCTTAAAACAAGCTCTTCTTCAATATCACTATCATTACTGAAATGTCTTAGTACATCTTCGCTGCTCTTATTACTTTGTGCTATTTTTTTAGAAAGATAGAATGATAATAAAGGTTCTCCCTTTGTAAATTCATAAAAAATATTCTTATTTGATTCTTCTATTCCCCATTTTGATAGGTAATGACTGGTATCTACCAATGTAAACTTATCAACATTATAAATAGAAGAATAATTTTCATCCCAACCCATTTCCTGTACTAAAGGTAAACACTCTCTGCTAGAAATTATCCAGACTGTCTTATCTAAACAATGACACAGACCGTTAGGAGAATCATTTGAATTTGAATAATCAAAAAGCCAATGTGAATCGTTGTTAGGATAGTTCTCAAACGAATCTATAACATGGACAAGCGCTTTTCCATATTTCTTAACATTAGCATTATAATCAATGATAAAAGCCTCTCTTAAATTATAGAAAAATTCTCTAGGTTCACTACATAAATCCTCTTCTAGATTATTTATTATTCTTTGAAATTTCTGATTACTTTTAGATTGCTTTAAATCTTTAATTCCTTCAATAAAAATATTTACAAAACTTAAAGAGAACGTATCTAGAATAAGCTTTAGACCTTCCTCACCCATTGCTCTCAGACTGCTAACCGACATATTCCTCTTTCCATTCCCATTATAATTAGATAACCTACATTGAGAAGGAGAGGAAGCAACAATAGCATATAAATCAAAGTTTGGAAATACAAAATTATACTTCTTGACTAAGATGTTCCTCAATTCCAACATAAAATCAAGCCTATTACGAATGCCATTGTACTGAGTTTCAAAATTGATGAAAGTATACTGATCAGCTCTGCATTCTAACATATTAATAACTTGCCTAATTAGCATACTCTTTCCTCTTCCACCTAAACCAGTTAAACTGAGTACGTGATAATCGAAACCAGTATTTTCGACTATATTTGAGTTAACTTCGTCTATGACCCTAATAATATCCTCCTTAGTTAATTCTTCTTTATCGATATAGTAACGTGGATCATTGTCCCTTATAATATTAGTCATTCCATTATGTCTTGCCATTGTTTCTCTCCATATGTAATATTGTTTATTAACTAATCTTTACTTAAATTTTCCATTGAAACCAACGTTTTCAAATACTCTTACTACGTACTAAGACTCTAGCTCAAATTCTGCTATAAACAAACCTATTAATTCATTTTAACGTCATATCAAGTTTAAAAGAAATCATTATTGATAAACGTTTTTCTCAAGTAATTCCGTTACACCAAGTTTATTTTAGAGAATTCTGGTTAAGATAAGTTTCAATTTTACCTTTTTTCGTATATAGTAACTTTCAGTATTTATAAAAATAATAATTAAATACTAGCTAGTGACTACAGACACTAGCTTTCACTTTTTTTCTATTTTTAATGGTAAAACAGGCATTTCATCTGTTTCAAACAAAAAGTAATGCTCTTTTCCTATTTGTTTATCCACGATAGGAATTTTGTATTTATATTTATTAGAATATAAATCTTCAAACACTACCAAAAGATAATCTCTTCTATGATCCTTTTCTTCAGGAATTTGTTGTGGATTATAATTATCATATTCCTGAAAAGATAAGAGAATTATTAAGTTAATTTTATATTCTGGATTTTTCGAATCATTCAAAATCAAGAAATTACTTAAATCTAATTTGGGATCATCTGCTGGTAAAGCCCAACAATCATCAGACAATAGACTAATAGAAGATAAAATGGCTGGCTGTAATCCTATATTTCTTATCTCCATATTATATATAACATTTTTGTCTACAATCTCATATTTATCATTTTGCTTCAAGTCCTTGTTCAAATGAATATCATACTCCGAATCTTCATCTGGAGTCCCTGGGTTTGAAATAAAGTTGAATCTCAAAATTGGTAAGGAATTTTCCCTCCTTTCTTCCTTTGACAATTCACTCTCATATTTAAATGTCCAGTAAACACCTTAAACCGTAACTCCTCCTCCTATAACCGCTCCATAGTACGCTAAAACATCAGAGTCATCGAACAAACTATTAGGTATACCCAACATTGGAAGTAGTCCAAAAATAATGACAGGCACAGCTAACAAATAAAGGAATATTCTGATTAGAAAATTATATTGTTTTAAATCTCCGGAAGCATTAAATTTCCAAGCTATGTAGTACCAACAACCAATCGTTAATAATTCAATGATTACGATTACACCGATAAATAAAAAAATGTCCATTAACCAAGTGGGAATTGTAAACCCATTATATTCCATTATGTTTTATTCCTTATTACCTTTCTTCAACTCAAAAAAGCTGATTTCTCAGCTTTTTAATCAATCATGGAGCTTAGTTACTTTTGAATTGCATCACTTCATCGCTCTGCACAAATTCTCGTTGAGCATCTGTTAATTCCTCAAGTTCATCACAGCCAATAAGTCCAAAGACTTCCATACCATCTTTTGTACTTACGATGTATGCCTCAAGATCCCTAGCTTTGTCAACGTCTGACACTAAGTAAATGTTTTTTTTAGTCATTACTTCATCGGCCATTTTTATCTCCTTCAACCCTTTAGTAGTGTTTAATCTTCCCCCAATTTATCATGTTGGGCCCTGAAGGCGTATAATGGATCAAAATCTGAATCAAGTTTGCTGTTGTCGTCAGCTTGTTCTGCCATCTTAGCATTTAAACTATTTTCCATTCTCCCAATACAATCCATTACCTTCCTTATCATTGTAAGGGTTTCCGAAGTAATTTTCAAGACCTCACTTGAATTTTCATTGTTTTTAATTGTATCTGAGCTTTTCATTTTCTGCTTTAGACGTTCTGCAATCTCGTCTAACCGCAGCTCTTTCATGCTTTGTTGAGGTTCTGCAGTGGCTGATACTGGCTCTAAATGTTTTATGCTCTCAACCGTTAAATCTTCAATGTTGGTGACGTTCATAATGACTTTAGCGCGTGATTCTTCTTTTCCATTATGACCTGGTATATAGATATAGTTGTTGCTACCAAAAAATGCTTGTTGGGTAATATCATTCTTGGCTAAACTCTCAAATAATGAATCATGACCTTCTACTAAACTGTTAGCAAAATAAATATTTCTCGTGTCTCGAAAAAGTTGGGTATTGAAAATAAATGGTCTGTTCTTAGGGAAATTATTGACGTGAGTAGAATGGAAAAAATGCTCTGTTGATAGGTAATGTACGTAAGGGACCTTACTGAGTAGCTGAGATAAAGTGTTCGTATCCATTTGAGCCTGCTCATCAAAGAGGAAGATATCTGTAATGTGGTTTGTTGAAGACGTTACTAATTCAATATCCTTTTTTAAATAGCCAGCTAGCAGAACGGCATGTTTTTTCTCATCCTCTAGGTCTGAATGATTGTGGGTAATCGTAATCTTAGCTTTATCTTCTAAATACGATAGAGCATTCCAAGATATATGTGACTTAAACCCCATAATAGCGACTCTGTGGTCTTTAGATTTAGCAAAATTAGTCAGCTTATGAAAAAAGGGAGAGGCTTCAAAAGGAGATAGGACGTAGGGATCAATATAGATATTAAGCATCAGTATCACCTTCTTCTTGTTCTAGCTCTTCTAGTTCGACGTCTTTGATTAGTGGACGCTCATTAAACGCTTCATTCATTCTAAAAGGAATGTATTTGGCCACACGACCACCTTCGGTTGTATTTTGACTTCTGATAACAACAAGAGACTTATCAATCCCTTCTTCTGCAGCAAGCTCTAAGTTGAGGAAAATAATGTTATTAAGGTTCTTATAGCCACCATTTTCAATAAGCATATACTTATCTTCAATTTCTTGAATGTCGTCAAAATTATCAACGATAATTAATAGATAACGTTTGTTGCCTTCTTCATCTAAACCATCCTCAAAACGTCCAAAGTGTTTAAAGACATTGAGCAATTTATCAAGATCACTGGTATCACCTACGTTAGTGATATAAGGATACATATCAAAAAGATTCTTTGTACCGTCATCTTCCTTTTTATTGAGAGCTAACTGACCGATAAAGAGATATCTAGGAACATGGACTGTATACGTACGCTCTTTCTTCTTCGCCTTTTTGGCTTGTAATTCTGATTTTCGTTTCTCCATACCAGAAAGAGGACTTGTACTCTCACTCTTATCTTGTGTCTTTGTCACTGTATACGTGAACTTCTCCAGTTTTGGCGTAGGAACAAAATACGCATAGTTTTGATTAAATTTGAAGTTCTGATAGGCATCTACGACCTTCCAGTATCGAATAGGAGAGTAGTTATCTTCTTCCCGAAGAATATCTTTCCATTTATATGTGAAGTTTCTGCTGATCTTATTTGCTAGTAAGAGCAACATCGTTCCATGACTGTAAATAGAGTAACTTGTCGCAAGAGCCCCTGGAATATCTTCACGTTCGAACTCCCACTCTTGAACTAAGTAAAACTCTCTGAGTCGTTTGAGATGCGGTTTGATTTTAGGGATCGGTAAACCAAACTCCCTTGAAACTTGAAGGAGTTGAACATTTCGGAAAGTAGCTATAAATAGTAGGATATCCATATCTAACTTGTTTAGTTGCTTACTAATTAACTCATAGTCCGTTTCTTGACTATAGTTGATTTGAATGATGTAATCCTCTTGATGTTTCAAATGGAAAGGAAAGTCATTGTTTGGGTATACTTGTTTTAGTAATGGTATCGAGGCATACTTCTTATAATAGTCGTCCGAAAATCGAGAGACAGTATTCAATGTTGTTTTTCCATCGATTGTTCTTACCCCAAAACGACGTAGTCTTTCATTGAATTTCTTAACGAATTCTTGATAGGCTTCCAGTGCTTCAGCAGAAGGCTTTTCTCCTGTTTCAGATAATCGAACTGTCCCATCAGGCATGAGAGTGACTTCTTCCCCATTAAATTTTTTCTTCGGATAAAGTGGAAGATTGATTTTCTTAGCAATATTTTGGAACCATTTTTTATTACCTGGTGTTCTTGTCATTTGTCTATTCCTTCTCTTCAATTTTTTGGAACCATTATACTAAACCCCATATACCTTCTATAACCCAGTGACACCCACCTTGTTTATGAAGACACAAAAAAAGGATATGTTTTTATATCCTTTTCCCCTTTATTCATTCTATATTCAATTCTAAAATCTACTTAAATACAACACTTTCTGAGTTGTACAATAGTTTACCGCTAGAGAAACGAAGTTGAGAACTCCTTAAAAATCTTTTTTCAATCACTTCATCTACTGCAGCATCGTCAAAATGGATGACCTCTCCGACTTTTTTCAAACATCCCGCTTCCCTGGAATCAAGCAAGCTGAAGATCTTCGCTAAATCTGGAACTTCTCCGACACCAGCGTATTTGAACAATTCGGCTAGAGGAATGTAATTAGTTAGTGTCTTAAGTGGTAAATTCTGGATGTATTCCCTGCAACCTTTCATGAAGGCTAATTTTTTTACTTCATTTTGTTGCCGATTATTTGTCAAGCTAGAAATCCTTACCTGGACTTCTTTTGAAGCTAGCTTATTTTGTCCCGCAAGCAACATATCAAATAACATATATTGATAGTACGTTGATATCACATCTTTAGCTATAGCTTTAGCTTCAGTCTCTAGTTTTCCCTCTTCGATTAGTTTTCTCCAAAGTTTATCAGAAATATCTCTGGTTGCCTGATAAAACCATGGTGAACCAAACTTCTTATATCGAGTAATTGCAAATGGCCCTTCCGAGTCAATCATATACTCAATAATGGTTCTGCATAGGTCATCATTAAATACATGGATGAATGATTCTAGCTTTTCTTCTAGGTCTTCTAAAGTGATTTTTTTAGGGTTCGTGATTGCTGTTGTCATTGTCCCTCCCTTATCTTCCATCATAAAACGCTGCGTAATATCTTAGATACCAGAGATTAGTAATTAGTGCTGTCTTGTTCCTAAAATATCGTCCGTAGAAACACCAAAGTATTCGGCTAAGGCTACAACGTTTTCCATACGAATATTAGCTCCATTTTCCCATTTGTCGATAGTCCCTGCATCAACATTAAGATTATGAGCTAATGCTTTCTTTGAGAGCTTCTTTCGTCGTCTCAATTCTGAAATAATGTTTCCCATGTATATATATAACCTGCCTAATCTTTATGTTTCTGAATTGATTTTACTATTTTTGTGTCAAACAATCAAGAGAATTTCATAATTAAATTATACCTTACTCACATTATTTTAATTATTTAGTTATTAAATAGATAAGAAATATGATTTTATCATCATTTTTGTTTAACACATCAATGGTTTTTGTTTTACTTCTTATCGATTACATAAAATAGCGCTTATACCAATTTATACGGTATATATACTGTTTAACGTATTATTTTTCTGTATTTGTTTATTGTTTCTAAAACTGCTATAATGATTTTGATTATAAAAAATTATAATTTTTTTAGGAAGACGTGTGTAGGGAAGATACATGAATGAGTGTAAAGATAGTAACAACACAAAGGGGATAATGTTTACTGAACGCTTAACAAAACTCCGACTAGCTAGAGGTTGGACAAAAAAAGAATTCAGTGTACAGATTGGAAAAACACAGCAAACAGTAGGAAAGTGGGAAAATGGGACCAATGCTCCTACATTCAAGGATCTTGTAAAATTAGTTGAGTTATTCGGGGTTACGTCAGACTATTTATTAGGGTTATCAGACTCACCCAGTAAATATGCTTATCCACCATTTAACGACAATAAGGAAGAATATGTTGGTGAAATGTTCAAGCAGCTTGATGAGGGGAATCAGGATGTTACAGTTGATTTCATAGAAAATCGATTAGATAATCAGCATCTCTCTAAAGAAATCAGAGAAAAAGACCATAGAAAACAAATACTTGGACAAGGTGAGCGCCCAACCAAAAGAGTCAGTATATATGCTAGAGTCAGTTCTCAAGGGTTTGAACTATCAGAGGTCCCAGTCGACTGTCTTGACTACCCAGTGCCTATTCCGGTACATGATATTGCGTTTAAGGTTGCTGGTGATTCCCTGGAACCTAGTTTCTTCGATGATGAAGTGATATTTGTCATAAAAGATTCAATTCTACGAACTGGGGATATTAGCATCGTACAGATAAATAGTCGATTCTTCGTAATGAAGGTAGGTCAAAATAGAGAAAATGGGGACATTCTCCTTAACTCGCTAAATTCTGACGAGGCACCTATCACCTTGTCAGAAAAGGATGATTTCAGCATTTTTGGCAAGATTGTACTTATGTAAGGTTAGTCATAATGATTCATTTTGATTACATAATCAATAAGTAAAAAGGCAACCCCAATGGAGTTGCCATAAACTGCAAGTATCTAACTTACAGGAATAAAAGAAAGTACCTTCATTTTACGGCTCTATAATTTCTGTAGTGGGTAAAACCACTGTAGAGATTATAGAGCTTTTTGAGTGTACACAACTTATTTTACACTACCGCTTTTAAATTCATATTACTTTGTAAATAATAATTTAATATTACTTTTTATATGCAATCATTACACCAACTGGTGCAAGTCCTCCATTTACCAATTTCATTTCAGCTACTGAAAATCCATATTCATGGATGAATTCTTCAAATTGCTTTTTATCCCATTCTTTATACATCTTAAACCCTACAATAGACATCAGCCGTTTTTTGAATTTACTTTGTTTTTCCTCTTTCCATAAAAAAGTGGGAGCAAACAAAGTACCATTAGGTTTTAATACCCTATATATTTCTTTCATTGCCTTGTCAGGCTCGGGCATAATATGAAGTGCATTAGCTATTACTACACAATCAAATTTCTCATCTGTATAAATCAATGAAGTAGCATCAGCTATTTCAAAGACAAGGTTCTCGTATTCTCCATGTTTTCTTGCTTCAAAAATCATTTGTTTAGAAAAATCAGTTGCAATCCAACTTTTCGTATATTTGGAAAGGTTAAAGGATAATTGACCTGAACCACAAGCAAGTTCAAGTACATTCATATCCTTACTCAAATAGGGGTTTATGTATCCGCAAACTTTATCATAAACACCTTTATCCTTCTTCATAAAAGGAGCATACAACTTGGCGAATTTATCCCAAAATTTTTTGTTACTCTTATCACTCACCAGCAAAACTCTTCCCAACAACAAATTTTAAACTCTCTCCGCTTTTAGCATTTCACATTATTCCTTAAAGATGAAGGCTAATTGCAAGTTAGTCTAAATTAACTAATAATATTTTACAATTTTTAAGTCATTTTTTCTATGCTCGCTTTTCATAGCACTTGACAGTTGCCTATAAAATTAAAGTAAGCATCGACTTGTTGTTTTCTATCTTTTCCTTTTCTTCCCCCTGTTGCTTCATGGACTACTACTTTTTCTATATACTCATTTATCATTGGTACTGTCAGTTCATCAATATCTGTATATTTCGAATTGACTTAAATTGTTTATTCTGATAAAATTGTGGTAGAAAAAAAGAAGTTGAGCAGTCACTCAACTTCCATGTAGAGCCGTTTAAAAGACGGTGGCTAGTTTTAAACGAAAATAATCCGTCTTACTTCGCCAAAAGTGGGGACGGATTATTTTTTGTCATCGTCTTTAAAGAGTTTGTAGCATAATCCAATTAAAGCGATAGTAAAACTACCAAAGCCTAGAATGGTTTGCACAATCTCGAACGCTGTCAAAACGGCTCTCCTCTCTACTAGATTTTGAATGTTTGCCCATAGGCATCACTCCTCTCTAATAATTGAAAGCCACCGTCTATCACTTTTCTACATATAAGAGTATATCAAATCCATATAATAAAAGCTATCTATAAAAGTCTGGCTCCTTCCATTGTGAAAAGAGCTGTTTTTTATTTTCAAATAAACTTTCAACTATGACAAAATATTCTTCTATTAGGTTATTTTTCATCCTTCAAGAAATTATTTTAAATATTTAAGTATCGTTGTTATTCACAACTTGCTCAATAAAATTGTTCACCAAGAAACAATCGACATCCCTCCCTAAAGTAAAAACGCAAGATTACTCTTGCGTTTTTACTACCTATTTATGGATAAGTTAATAAATAATTAAAGTTTGAAATCAACTTAGCATAAACATATTGAATTATTCACCAATCCTCTATTTTATGAATTGTTCTTCCGTTTTCTTGATAAGACCAATCCAACTAATGTAAGAAGGCCTCCAACCTCTATTGCGACTTCAGACTTATTGTCACCAGTTTTAGGAAGTTCTTGTTCTTTTACACCCTCATAAGCAACTGGAGTAAGCGAAGTGACTGATTTCACTGTTTGAACTCCTGGAGTCAGTGGGGTAGGAGGGGTTACTGGTGGAACTATTGGTGTTGGTGGAGTTGGTGGGGTTACTGGCGGAACAACAGGTGTTGGTGGAGTTGGTGGGGTTACTTTATTGTTAAATTCTGTATCTGCTGGTAATTCAGTAGTAGCGATTAACACTCTTCCATCTTTCTTCACTTTGATTCCAACAGTAGCAATCATGTGGTCATACTCGATACCAACTTCGGCACCTTTTACTTCTTCTACATGATAGATGTAAGTCCCTTCTTCACCATTTTTAAATGTAAGTGCTGAAAATTTAATCTTACCAGATGCATCATTCGCTACTGTTTCGATTACATTTCCATTTTCATCCTTCAAAACAAAGCTAAATTCTCCAGCTTTCAACTCACGACCCTCTAATTTCTTAGTGAAGTTGAACTGTACTGTCACTGGGGCTACCGCATAGTTGTTAAACTCGCTATCTGTTGGCATAACAACATTGGCTGTCAAGATACCAGTTGTGGCGTCTTTTGTGACCTTAACTGTCACTTCGGCGTTCATCGTATCGTAGTCAATATCTGTATCTGTGCCTGCCACTTCACGAACAGTGTAGGTATGTGTACCTTCTTTATCATATGAAATAGCGTCAAATTGGATCGTGCCGTCTGCCCCATTCTTCTTCGTTTGAAGCACTTGACCGTTTTCAAGCAACTCGAAGCTGAAGGCATCTGCCACAAGGGCTTTACCTTCAAGTTTCTTCGTGAACTTGAATTGGGCGCTGGTTGCCGCTGGGGTGAACGTATTATTGAACTCTGTATCTGTTGGAAGAGCTTTAGTCGCTGTAAGGGTATGACCATCTTTCGTGACAGTAACTGTTACCTCTGCCTTCATTGGGTCATAACTCATTCCGGCTTCTGAACCTGCGACTTCTTCTACAGTGTACTTATGAATTCCAACCTCATTATTCTTATATGTAAGCGCATTGAATGAAACTTTTCCTGAAGCATCATTGGTCTTCGTTTGGAGAACTTGACCGCTCGCATCTTTCAAGACAAAACTGAACTCTCCATCTTTTAGAGTGCGTCCGGAAAGAACTTTACTAAAGTCAAATTGCGCTGTCACTGGCGCTACCGCATAGTTGTTAAAGGTCTTATCATCTGTATCAGTTGCTTCGCCACCTGTTGAGGTCATCTCTGTTTTTGCTGTTAACAGACCTGTTTCCTCATCTTTCGATACAGTTACTTTCACTGCAATCGTCATATCATCGTAGTCTACATCTGGTTTATCACCCTTCACCTCTTTTACTGTGTAGTTGAAAACACCAACATGATCAAATGATAAGTCACTGAAAGTAATTTTCCCATCAGCTTTGTTAGTAACTGTTTCATTAACATTGTTATCACCAATCAGTGTAAAGCTGAAATCCCCCGCATTTAGACTACCATTGGATAGGACTTTGTTAAATTCTAGACCTACTTTTACTGGGGAAGGAGTATAGATGTTATTAAATTCGGTATCCGTTGGCATAATTGTATGAGCTATGTACGAATTACCATTTTCATCTACTGTGATACTCACTTCTGCTTTCATTGCATCGTAGTTAATACCTGCTTCCGTACCTGGTACTTCTTCAACCGTATAGTGATAAACACCAGCATGGTTAAATAACTGTGGAATGAAGGTAATATGTCCAAAACTATCATTTTTTTGTGTATCAACCACATTACCACTTTGGTCAACTAGATTAAAGGTGAACTCACCAGCCGTTAACTTTCTTCCTTCAAGACGTTTTGTAAACGCTAAATCAACCCTTGCTGGTTGTTTTGCCTTTGAAGCTGAACCTGAACCACCTGCTTTAAATGCAAAAGTTGCTTGGTAACTTTGTTCTTCACCAGTGTTGTAAGTGATTTTGATATTATTACCGTGTTTTTCTTGTAACTCCTTATTGGTATTAGGTACATTTTTTAATCGCGTCATATAGCGAACATAAACAAGCTCATTCAATTGCGCTATCTTAAAAGAAAAACCAGTTGGGCTTTCTTTGATATTTTCCAATAATTGAATTGCATTACCTTTGGAAACCCATGGAGTAATTGACTGAACTCTTTCAGCTCTAAGAGCTTTACCGTTCCATAAATCTACATTATCTGAAGGAATAGATGTCGCATGTCCTAAACGCCAAGTTTCTTTCGTTTTAGTATCAAATTCATCCAAAACAGGATCCCCATCTTGAACTAGGACTTGGTCATCTGGAAGCGTATCAATTAGTTGGTAATTTGTCAAAACTTGAGGAGCTACCAAACTACCTGAGTTTAGACGGATAGTCCATCTGATTAGTTCAGGATGACCAGTTACCGCTTCACCATATTTTGTTACCTTTGTTTTTTCTACCGGTACAGGAGCACTCTCCGGACCTACTGTTACTGTAATTTTTCGTCCACTAAAATTGAGTTCTGTTGGAACATTTGGTTTAACATATGATTTCCAACCGGTACTAAAGTTTAGGGTAAATTGTTTTGCAATTTTGTTTTTCTCATAGTAATCTGTAAAAGTAGTTATCACTTTATTACTGATTGAATCTAGAAAAGCATTACCTATTATTTCACCACTAGGACCAGTTACATCATAATGCAAACTTGTAGGAATTCTAATTGCATTGGGAATATCGACAACGATTTTATCATTTTGTTTTATCTCTAATTCATCAGGTAGTTCCATATGAATGACTGTTTCCGCAGGAGCATATAGACTGTTCCCATTTGGAAAATTGACTTCAACATTAGGATTTTTCACAGTAATTGTGTCACCTGTTTTGGAAAAGGTTGTTTTACTTTCTTCAGTTGGTGAGGTAGCTTCCCTTTTAGCTCTGCGTCGTTCATTTGAAGGGTGGTTATCAACTTTCTCTTCTTCAATCACTGGTGAAGAATTTGCTGTCACCGGTTCCGAAGGTACTGAATTCAACTCCTTTATTTGAATACCTTCTTCATTTTTGGCCACCGGAGTATTTTGTTGAATGTCATTTACTTCTACTTTAGCATTATCATTAGTATTAGTAGGTGCTACTGTTGCGTTATTTTGTTGAACTTCATTAGACGCTATTTTAGAGACGTTATTCTGTTCAACGTTACTTTCTTGAACACTGTTAACTTGGTTTTCATTCAATTTCGCCGTAAAAGAAGATTGAACCTCAGTGGTAGCGCTTACTTCATCTGCCTGAACACTGGTTGCTCCCATCACAAAAATGGCTGTTCCCAGGAGCACAGAAGCAACCCCAAAGTTAAACTTCCTGATTGAGAAACGTTGTGATTCTTTTTTTCCCATAATACAAATTTCCTTTTAATATAATCTTAACACCTAAATTCTAGCACTTTTAACTTTTCTGTCAATAGAATATTCTGAATTATTTATAATTTTTACACTTATTTTCTTTATGTGAAATATATTATAACAAACCATTAATTCTAAAGCCATATATATGGATATTATTAACATTATTTTTTCTTATAATGTAATGTTAAACACATATATTAGAAATGCGAGGGCGGGAATAAGAATGATAAGGTTTTACAATCTAAACTTTACTCTGAAACCTAATCATTTTTTATAGCAAACTAGTATGAAGAGTAAAAATAGCAATATTCTTCTCTAAATTTTAAATAGAGTTTAACTTTTTCCCCAAACTGAGTCCCTTGGAAATATAGGAATTCTGACATAAGAAAAAACGCAAGAGTAACTCCTGCGTTTTTCTGCATTAATATTCCACAGTTTACCCGTCTACCTTGGGAGATGATACATAGATAAACTATCTAAGAAGTAATATAGCACAATATAATCTAAATGACAATCGTCATACAATCTAATTCTCTTATTTTCTCATATGCATAGTAATTATTTGGCCACTTAAATTTAATTATCAATTCGTCATCAGAATCTAAAATGCTGTTAGATTACTAAATATGAACAGCTTTGAGGCATCCCTAATTACAATTTTACTTGTCTCAGAAAAATTTTAGCTTAATCTGAAATGTTATCTTACCTCAGTTGAGAATTTGACTTTTAACAAAACTTGTTGAAAAATTCTAATCGCACTGTTATAATCTCAGTAGTAGACACATACATCAAACTATGAATTAATCTTCCCTTTGTCTCTAATTAGCTTCTATCATAGAGACTTCACTCTAACATTCTTACTTACATAATACTCTTGTATGAACGTCTACTGCTAACTAGGGTTCCCCCCTAGTTTTTACTTTGTTCTAAACAAATATCTTGCCTGTAAGCTGGTACACTAGACTTAAACCAACTCACTTTAAATACTGGAAAAACGATTAGATAATCAGCATATCTCTAAAGAAATCAGAGAAAAAGACCATAGAAAACAAATAGTTGGACAAGATGAACGACCAACCAAAAGAGTCAGTATTTATGCTAGAGTCGATGCACAAGGGTTTGAACTCTCAGAGGTCCCAGTCGACTGTCTTGATTACCCAGTGCCTATTCCGGTATATGATATTGAGTCTAAAGTTGTTGGCGATTCACTTCAACCTAGTTTTTTTTGATGATGAAGTAATGTTTGTCATGAAAGACTCCATTCTTCGAACAGGTGATATCTGCATTGTGCAGCTAAATAATCAGTACCACGTAATGAAGGTTAGTCAGAATAGAGATAATGGTGACATTCTTCTAAACTCACTAAATTCTAGCGAAGGACCAAATACCCTTTCTGAAAAGGACGACTTCACCATATTTGGTAAGGTTGTACTTATGTAGCTTTGGTTTTATTGCGATTATAACTATTGCTCAATGAACAATAAAAAGACTAACCTATGGTTAATCTCAGACTAAAAAAGAAGCTCTCGGAAGTTTTTCTTCTAAGGGCTTCTTTTGCATTATAATAGTAAAAAATTTCTGTTCTATTCAGCTCACTCTCAATTTCAAACTCTTCTGATTTCAATAACTTGTTTGAAAGAATAGTTTCGACTTTTTGTCTTAATTGAAGCTGCAGGATATTTATCTAAAATACTATGAACATTTGCTAAGCCAATTCCTCTCCCTTCGCCCTTAGAAGAGAAACCATGATTAAAGATATTAGAAATCTCAACTTTGTCTTGTGCTATAGAATTTTCAACAATAATAAATTCCGTATCCTTTTCTTCAAATATAGCCAAAATCAAGTACGGTTTAACTGATAATTCCGTTGCTTCAATAGCGTTATCCAAAATGATAGATAAGATGGTAACAAAATCTAATGTATCCATATTCGCTAGATGAACTTTTCCCTCAACTTCGATATGAAGTTCAATACCTTTACTTTGTGCCTCTAGTAATTTGGCAGAAATAACACTTTTAATTGCTGGATTACTAATCTTAGATAGATTGGCAAAATCATACCGACTATCAGAAAATTTTTTCTTTGTTTTTGACAAAACATTTTCATAAACTTCCTGAATAGCATCGATATCTTTCATTTCAATTCCGTATTGTATACTAGTTAGAACATTGATGTAATCATGTCTAAAATTTCTAATCTCATTATAGAGAGACTCAATATGTTGACTATATAAGGATAGTTCCTCGAGTTGTTTATCTTTTTGATATAGCAACTCTTCTTCTAATTTCTCTGTCAATATTGAATTCAAATAAATGAGCAAAATAAAGAATATAACAACATAAATTCCTACTAAGTGTTCACGGTACTCCAATGCATTTGGGATAAACTCTTCTCCAATTACTAGAAATTGAAGTGCGAACAAATAGACAATCATAGATAAATTCATCAAAATAAAATAGCGGTTCAAAAAATTTTTTTTAGCCCCTCTTTTTAAGTTATCAAAATTAATTTTTACCGACTTAGTTAAATAGAAATATAACGGGAAAATTAAAATCTCAATTAAAAAATTTACCCTTCCGTCAGTATTGATAAATGTTTGGTCGAATCCAAATATAGGAAACAAATAAAAAGCTAGCACACGACCAAAGAGGCTCTCCACCACAATAGGATAAAAACCAAAAAAAATATCTAATGACCTTCTGCCATATCTGTTTAAATAAAGAGAATAGATAGGTAGATAACAAAAAAATGTAATATACGCAATTGGGGGAATAACAAGGAAGAGTCCCCTGAAGGCTACAGGTAAAATAACAAACCAATACCACTGAAACTTATTTCCGCTAATTTGTTGATACAGTAGTAATATCACAACAATATGTGCAAAAAAATTCAGATTTTCAAATAGTTGTTCCATTAGTTCTCCTTCATATTCTATCCCATTTACCTATTAACTACTGAATCCGTTCTTTCAATCCTTTCATTTTCGCACGAGACACAAAACAGTTTTTACCACCATTAAAATAAACAATCTTCCGCTCTTTATCTAAATTTTCAATATTACCTGGATTAACAACGAAAGATTTATGACAGCGATAAAGTCGCTCATCTGCCTTTTCAATTTCTGAGATGCTTGCATAAAACTCTAAGCGCTCATCAATGGTATGTAAAATAACTTTATGAACTGTCGGTGAAGTCTCAAAATACAGTATCTTATTAAAAGGAACTTGGACTTGTGATAATGATGTTTCAAACTTAAAAGCATCCTGAGCAACAGACATACCTACTTTCTCCAAGGTATATTCAATAGCGGATTCAATCCGTCCAACAAATTGAGTATTTTCTAGAGCTTTATCGATAAAGTCCAAAGCAGCTACTTTATATTTAAAAGTGACAGGCATAAATTCTGAATGCGTTGTAACAAATACAATCGTAGCATGAGGATCCTTATCACGAATTTGTCTAGCAATATCTAATCCTTTTTTCTCTTCTCCTTTTATTTCGATATCGAGAAAAAAAAGCTGATGAGAGCCACGTTCAACAATTGCATTTATCAGTTGAGAAGGTTTCCCAAAAATTTCAGGTCCTTTAAATTTCCAAGAACGTCTCAGTGCAATCTCTGATATAACTTTTTCAATACGTGATTGCTGTAAAAATTCATCCTCTAAAACAAAAATGCTAATCATTCTTTTCTCCTAGCTGAAAATATAGACTGATAATGACAATATAAAAACTGTTTCTGATAAAAATAAAATTTCTCAACTTAAAAAATTATAATAATATTCATATAGAAAAGGAGGAAAATATGCTAAAATCAATTCGACAACTAATAATGTCGCTGAGGGTATTTCTGGCAATAAAACAATACTGTAAACAAAAGAAGATTTATTGCAAGATAAATAGCCTCTTTAATACAATAAAGATTTCACGGAATTTCTCCAGTTTATATTTTATCATAGTTTTAAAGAAAAGTAATTATAAAACAAAGGTGAATCATATAAGAAGAAAAAAAGAAAAAAATATACAAGTTGTACTATTAACTTCAGAAGTTGATTACAATTATATCTTTAAAAATCACTTGGAACTCCTCGGGATCATTAACCTATCTGCCAACTACAATTATACTTATCTTTTAGAAATGGTAAAAGACTACATTGATACGTTTTTACAGTAACTCAGAATAACCTCCCAAGCTAAGCATGAAGAAAATTAATTCTTGTAACCTAGCTTGTTTTTTTTTATTTAAAAATGCGCTGACAACAAGATGTCAAGGATAAATTCGTTCTTACCCATAAACAGTAAAAACTACATGCAAAGAGCCACAAAATTCTGATGCCTAAAACAAAAATGAACAACAGTAGTCTTTAAATTAGGTTGCTGTTGTTCGTTATTCTATTTGTCTGGTTGGTATAGTTTAGATTTTATTAACTAAAATTTTTTTGTCCTAAGCTCAATCATTATATTTTCCCTAGTTGTCAAGTTAAGTGCAACAAAGTTGTTCCTCTGATTAAGTGAGTATCTTTCAAGCTGTTTGAGT
>ERZ773180.168-NODE-168-length-45026-cov-4.186876_pt1 | contig 45026 bp, 43 predicted proteins | sample MGYA00511080_ERZ773180 | MGnify/ENA primary metagenome ERZ773180 (study PRJEB29015, sample SAMEA2738175) | human oral metagenome | biome: human oral; feature: human-associated habitat; material: saliva | place: China | collected 2178 ... | reverse complement strand
CTTATTATTTATTACAAGTTCAGTAGATGAACCACCATCTAAATTAGCTGCATTATATGCTCCATAATTTTCAAGTCCTATGTCAGTACGTTCAAAGAATGGACTATCCATAAACTTTTGATAATCATATACCATTAATAAGTTATTAGCATGTTTTAATGTATCACTACGATAACCTAGCCATTGGTCTCCACGTTCTGCTACTTGTTCAGACCAATCTTCTATGATTTCTGGATACGCATTTATAGGATATTTTGTATCACTATAGAAGTTTATATAATTATTAGCCAATATTTGTCTAGTATCCATTATACGAATACCTTTATATCCAGTCCTATAATTATATTGCTTTTTAGCTTTACGAGTTTTATCTCTATAGTTATAGTATTGAGAATTTTTATCATATGGGTCTATATTACCTATTACACCAGTAGCTCCATTTACCTTTAATTGGAACCCGTCATTTTCACTCCATAACATGTCATTAGTACCATATCCAGCACCTAAATGATAAGAACCACGTTGCGGTAGTACAATTTTATCAATATAGCTCATAAGTACAGACTTAATATCAAAGTGATTATATTTGTCTCCACTACTCCATTTATAAGAACGACCAAAATAATCATTTTCAAATGGTATATATTGATATTTATGTTTGTAAATTTCTGTATTAGTACCACTATTTATCCACAATACATTTCCAAGAGTTTCTTCATAGAAGTTTTGCTTATAGTCAAGTTTATCATGGTTTAGTCCTTTAATTTGATTAAAGAATGCCCATGCTGGATGGTATGCTATAATTTCGCTCCATCTAGTATTATTAGATGTATGAGGGATTTTAGTTCTTTTATTAATATCATCTGCAGATAAGTAAACGCTCTTAGGTGTTTCTGCACCTTTAGAAAGCAGGTCTGGAGATATACTGTCAAGTCCATAACGTAGAGGTTTAAATATTATAAGATTTCTATACCATTTAGGATGATATTTAATTTGTATAAGTTTCTTTTGGTCTTCTGTTAAATTTGTATTACCTACAAATATTCCAGAACCTTGTCTAATCTTATCATTTATAACTTTCATAAGATTATTCCACGGTCCAGTCCAATAGTTACCATTTAATACCTTTGGTATTACTAATTTTTCCCAATATTCTAACCATCTCTCCATTAAATCATCAGTTTGCCATCCAACGAAATAATTTGGAACCCAGCTAACATATTTAACCACATCAGTAAACTTCATCTTACCTATTTTCATTCCATCTATATTATCAGATAGTGCCGACCTATGGTAGTTATATGCCGCACCAGTCATTGGTTTATAATATTTATTACATAGAATAGTAACTGTATTTTTCTTATAATTTATAATTTTCATCATATCTTCAATCTTATCATTAGTTGTATAATCTTGATGATTATAATCGTAAAATACTAACTGTTTTCCTATGAAATTATTTTTGTATCCTCTAACAAATCTATAACGTTTCTCAACATCTTTATAATAGAATTGGTCCGGAATGTAGTGGTTTTCATTCCATGGCATTAAAAAATCACCCTTTGTTCCAATATTTTGATAACTCCATGTAGTATGTGCTAGATCAGAACCAAATCCATCATATCTAAATATACTATTAGTTGAACCAGCTGGTTCAACGATATATCTTAGTAATTTAGGATCATTCAATTTTGATACCATGTATGTATCAATATATCTATTATCCCATATATAGTCAGGAATAACCTCAACTTTTTGAGGAAGTACTATATACTTATTAAACATACTATGATATAAACTTTGTGGAACAACTTTTAAATTTGTCATTTTAAGTAAGAATATCGCCGATGATAGACCGTACCAGTTTTCAAATAATCTATCTCCAATAACCTCAACTTTTGATAAATCTGTAAACTTAAAGAATCTTTTAAGATCTTCAGTCCAATAATATTGTGATGGTTTTAAATCATCAATAACAGTATCATAATAATTTACTTCGTTTACTTTATCATGATATTCATATATTGCATATGGAAATGCTCCAGTTATACTAACTAGATCAAATATATTATTTACCCCATTACCATAATCATTTAAAACCATAAATTTATTAAATTTTGTAGCAGTAGCATCATTTAATGATGAATGAAATCCTTGAAATGTGTATTTTTTACTAGGATCAAATACATAACTAATATATATCATGTCACCAATTTTAGCATATTGTAAATTATTTATCAAATTATTAAAATTAGCTAGATTTATAATTTGTCCAGGTTGAACAATGTATTCCTGGTTATGATAATTGATAACTATTTTTTCATATGATGCGTATGGTAAATATAAATCTACACCTGCAATTTTAACTTCTGAAGTATCTGTTGTAAATCTATAACCGAATGTTAATGTATTTTGAGTATATGCATATTCTGGAGATAATATATGATATTTAAATCTAGTATATTTATCTTTATATATTTCTCTAAATTTATCCTTATCTAAATCGTTTACAAAGAAACTAAATCTAGGTTTAATAATAACATCAAAGTCGCTTCCAACACAATAAGCATTAGTCATATCATACTGCTTACGAGTATAACTATGGGGAGCTGTATACCATCTATTAGTAACATTATGTTTCATATCATCTAATTTATAAGATAAATCCTTATTAAATATAAAAGCACGCATTTCTGCTTGGAATCCAACCGCACCATTATTAACATGAGGCATTAATGGTTCCCAACCTTTACTACTTGGGAAGTTATCATACACGTCCTTATCATCTACCATTGGACCAATAAATGTAAATTCATCTGTTAAACTATCAAAATTATTAGCAATATTTGCAGCATAACAGTCTACTTTAGTAAGATATGCGTATGGGTTTTTACGTGGACTATATTGTTGGTTAGCAGTCATATAGTATTCAAAGAATTTCTTATAAGCATCATCAGTTAAACTAAATTTATTTTTAAGATTAGTCAATATAGGATCAAATATTTTATCAGCCTTAGCAACTGCTCCTATACGATCTAATATAAAGTCCCACTTACCATGTGGACCATATAAAGTAAATAAAACATGAATTAATGCACCTATATCACGAGGTGTATTATCATCTGTAAATAAACTAGCGTATTTACACATATTAGTAATATCATTATCTTCAAAGTTTACTTCATAAGTATCCATGAATTCTTTAATTTTATTAGCAAGCACCATTCTATCAATATTAAATTGGAATACAGGCCCAAGAATTTCTGTAACTTGAGCTCCTCCTAAGAATAATAAAGGAGATATAACTGGAACTTGCTTAAATGATGTCTGATTATTGAATAAATGAGTATATTCTGATTGTACCATAAAACATCTAGCATTAAACCCGGTTGTGGTTACATTATCCATAGTGTCTAATGTAGCCTGGTCTAATAGTTCACCTGGTTTATACTCTATTTTAAACTTTACTATATAACTAAATGCAGTGTTATCTTCATTAGGTATTTTTGCTACAGCGTAATAAGATATCCATCCTATATTTTCAACATAATATAGATTTCCTTCTGTTAAATTCTCATCTACATTAATAGTAAATTCAATATGGTCAACATCAAGGTTCTCGTCGCTATCTATTGCAATAAATGTATGTTTACCATATGGCATTAATATTGCTAAGTTATTCAAATCTTCAATCATAAAAGATTGTACACCTATGTCCATATTCTTCATATAATTTAAGAACTTAGGGAATTTCTTATCAATATCAGCAAATAAACGTTTATCTATTTCTTTATGGATATTACTGTCTAATAAATCAACCGCTCCACCTTGCCAATTTGCTTCTATTATAGATTTACAATCATCTAATGATAACCATTCTTGGTTAGAAGTTCCATTACATACTTTATGTAATATAGTAGCTGCTACATCTTTATTACGAACCATATTATCTTCTATATGTATATCATTATCTTTATATGGTATTATAGTTCTATTGAATAAAGCATAACGTTTTCCAGTAAATCCACTAAAACTTAGTTTATTTTGTTTTATGTATAGCCCGTTAACTTCATGATCATATAATTCAGCTGGAGCTCTCCATGATCTTAAATCAAATTTCATACCAGTATCATTAACACCAATAAAAAATGCAGGTAATAAACCTTTTCTCATTAATTCTTGTGTACCGATATACATGTCAACTGGCTTAATATATCCATTTTCAAGATCATTAGGTATATAGAATCTATTATAAGCTATAGCATTGTATCTCAGACCTTTTCTATATCCAACTTTCATAGTATCGTCATAATATTTATGATGATTATATAATGTATCCATACTAATTGTATTTAAGTCTAAATTTTGATACTCGTTGAAAATTAAAGGTTTATCAAAATTACTTAATGTGTAATAATGAGATGCATAATATGAGGCAATATCATGTAAGTTTTTCACATAGTCTACACATGACGGAATTGTACGAAATTCTGCAAAATTTTGAAATGATATATAATCAGAAAAAGTTGAATTGTAAGAATTATATATTGAGCTACCACTACCATATGTTAACGTATTTTTAAATCTGATATTTCTAATAAATTTAATATATTCGCTATATGTTGATATAAATCCTTTTTCTATCAATGAATCGGCATAGTTGGTTAATAACGACGCTTCATTAAATATCAGAGTTCTTTTATAGTTTATATACTTACTCAGTGAACTGTCATCTGATGTAAACCAGTATTGATAAAAATTAGTTAATAATGAATAGTTTTTAAAATCCATTCCACCATGTGTATAACTTCCATAATCAATTGGATTTTTAAATTTATTATGTTCATAATCATAAGGTAAGTTATTCTCATCAATTATCCTAGTATTATATACATCATATAAATGAGCCATTACATCTTGGTCACTTAATACATCTGTACCTTGTTGTGCACTAGGTTCATCAAATGTTCTGAATCTATACCCGTGTTTAGGTCTTAAAATACCTTTAGTTGTATCGACTTCTACAAATTTCTCATCAAATTCATGAATTTCTTCAAATTTAGAGAATCTCTCACAATCTGAATTTAAAAACATTGCCGGAAATAAGTTTTCACTATTAGCATGTAATCCTAACGCATCCTGTGGATTAACATACTCATCAAATATATTATTGCGGATTATCATAACTTACTTCCTCCTTCCAATTGTCAAAAATTGTTATACTTTTATTATAGTCTATTATTTCTTTAATTCTAGCATTTAATGCTGATATGTAATAATTATAAGCATTTTTTAATTTTCGACCATATAGTTCACTATATGGGTCTATTTTAATATATAAATTTTTTATTAAATCATCAAAAATATCGATATAATCTCTACCATTAAATATTTCACTTTGTAGTACTAATCTATCATTACTACTATCTAATATCAATTTATCTAGAGGTTTTTCATAATTGCTAATTATAATATCATCATAATTATAATATGCAAATATTCTAGGATTTAATAAGAAATTTTTACGTATATTATACATATTTGTATCAGAAACTCTATGAGTTAAGTCTGATGGGTAACCTAGAACCGATTTAGTGCGATATGAATTATATTGTCCGAAATCCACCCCATATATAACTGGACGATAAGAATATAATTTTCTATTTAATGTTGATAATGTAAATATATCATCATATTGTCCCATATCAACCCTAACATCAAACTCATGTCCACGTTCATCAGCGTACATATTATAATATGGTACGTAATAATAACGACGATATGTTAATCTTGGGATATTAGGTAAAATACGTTTTATATTAACTGGACTAAATGATATCATAGTTTTCATATCTTTAAACACATCGGTACCAAAATCCTTTTCCTTCATATCTACTGTTAATTTTGGAAATACATCATTAGTAACATCTATACATACTGGTAATATTTGAAGATTTACAAATATACTCATATCTTTATTAAGTGCTGTCAATATCGCATCTAGACGACTATCTTTGTTATGTGTTCTCATTAAACTTTTACCAATCGCATGGTTTACTACATCCCAATAGTTAAATATTATCATACTAGTTTCATGTTTATCCATTAAAGGTAATAATGCTGGATCTAACACATCATCTCTATTATAAAAATAATATTTATACCAATTAAATGCTTTATGCATACATAATTGCGATGGGGAATGACCTTTTGTTGCATTTAGTACATTATCTTTAACTATACTTGTATGAACTACTTGGGGTTGATTAGTATATCCACCAGTTGATGTATATATTTGAGCACTATTTGAATAAGGATCCTCAACATCATATGCTAATATATTTCTATTATAACCTTCTGGAGTAGCTCCACCCATTAACTCTTCTATATCTTTAATTTTAAATACAGTATCAGATATAAAATCTTTCGCATTATCACATAAATAATATCTATAATCTTTTATAGTTAATGGACATATTGCTTCTATAAAATATTCATATATTTGAATAGTTGGTAATGTACCGTGAATACTTATTAGATTTTTACTCTCAATACTTCTTATATTAAATGGTAATCCACATGCTATAAAATTTTCTACACCACTTAATGGTCCATAACTCACACGTGTATCTTCATTAAATGGATGTATTATTATATTAGATATAATAATCCAACATTTAGAATCTTTAGTGTAATCACTCAATGATGCTGTATCTAAAATAGTCCAATCAAAAATTCTATCAAATACTTTAAAATTCCATCTAGATTTAAGAGTTTTATCAGGGTTCATTTCATTCATATGAAAATTATCATCTGGGTATATATAAGGATGTCCACTATAGTTTCCCCTAACTCGTCTTTCTATATTATATCTTCTACCACGATGGTGAAATGAGTGATATTCAAGTTCATAAGCTGCATTTGTTGCAATAATATTTACTTTTCCATTTAAATTCCCGCTATAATCAGTTTTAAGTTTTTGAACAAAATCAGGACTTTTTAGTAAGCTAAGATTTATATTTTTTCCAGTGACTAACTCAGTACCATTTCCTATTATCATTTGTTTAACTGGATTATAAGGAAATACAGCAGCAAACGCCTTTTCTCCATTTTCTAAACCTATACTATTAGCAACGAATTTAACTTTAATATTTTTAATACTATTAGCTTTAACTATACCAGTAGGTAACCCATACGTATATACACCAACACCTAAATCAGTAATTCTTGGAACATCTACTTCTGACAATAATTCTATCATTTTTAATGACGCTCTTATTGGTATATCTATATTCGCATCCTCAGTTATAGTTCTAGTATTAAATACAAACCCATCTTGATAACTTAAAGTTACTTTAAATAGATTTGGAGCAGTTCCAACCTTAAGATTATCTGGTAATGGCTGTAAATCAGCCTGACTCACAGTTTCGTTATATTTTCTAGTTAAATTATAACTATGCCATACTTTATTTATATTACCATTTTTATATGTAGCCATTCTAATATATACATTAAATACTTTAACTCTTATATAAATACTAGTAAGAGTAGGAGTATTATCTACTCTATTAGTTTGCTCATACCCAGTTGGTATACTTACATTATAGTCAAAATTACCATCTAAATAACGCCCTGTCTCAGTTTTATATACAGTTTGGTCTCCGTTATCATCTATTAAATAATATTTTATAGTAACTTTCTTAACAGGTTTTGCCACAGCATTTCCAACTTTAAGTGGTACATTAAATGAAAAGTCATTATTAACTACTAATTCATCTGGAAATTCATTAAAATTTGTAATATCTACATCATATCCAGATGGGAATCCTGGACTTGCTATAATTTCATTTCTAGCATCTGCAACAGTCATAGTTACATTTTCAGGTTTCTTAATCACTATCTCTATAGGTGTTGTTATATTAGGATGCGTTAATTTAAACTTTAATTTATAACTTTCTTTTACTATTTCAACACGGTTAACCCCATGAGGTTTTGGTTTAAATGTACTATCTTTAAGTACATACCCTGTTGGAATGTGGTATACTATATTTTGACTTCCTTGAGTTTTAAATGATTCTCTGCTAAGTTCCGTACCACGGTGCATATAAATAAAGGTATGATTATATATTATCATTTCTTTATCAAGATCTGACCATTTAAGTACTTCTTCATCACGTTTCCATACTGGATGTTCTCCCCAATATATATTAGATAGACGTTTACCAGCACGATGTGGGCTGTCGTCTATCCATTTTGGTTTCTTTATCTTCATAAGATTATCTCCTTCATGTTAATTTACACCTCTTTCTATTCTAAAATTCTTACATACAGTCTTGATATTACTAAAATTTGCATCTATTAAAGCTAATTTACTATTAATTAATGGTATTTTAGTAGCATCATCTAAACCTTTACATAAGTAATTCATATATTCTTTTATTATTAATGTTTTAATTTCATTATCGGTTAAACTAACTTCATCTTTAAATGCTACTCCATAAACTCTCAATACTTTTTCTGGAGTAATACCAGGTTTCGTACTCTTTTTATATTGTACAAATGGATAATATTCTACACCATTATATACTTTCCAATTATTAAGAGTCTTATGTTTAGTGTACGTATATTTAAAGTCATGTCCTTTAGCCACTACTTTGATAAAGTCAAATTCATTAGTAGGATTAAACACATATCTAGCTTTGCTAAGATATTCACTAAAATCTATACTTTTTCTATATTTATCCCAAAAAACTATATAACTATCAGATGGTAAAGTCATACCAAAATCCTCTAATTTTAATTCATTTACATTATCTTTAACATATGGTATTAAATCACCGCTACTACTTCCTCTATCTGAGCTCCATTCTACAAATGCATAGAAACTCATAATGTCTAACGTTTCATCAGACTCAATACCACCGTATCTTACCCATTTTACTTCTGTTTCTCTTTTACCATGGTAAACAGGCATCCCTTTTCACCTCCAATTAATAAATAGAAAGCCGTTAGCTATCAAAACTAACGGCAATTTATTTATATTAGATCTAATATATCTTTAAATATATCGTCTATTATTTCTTTTATATTATTAATAAAGTTTCTACTACCATTAAAATATTCTTTTGGTAATATATCATCTATATTATCTGTGTATGTATAATGTAATAAGAAATCTAATAACTCTTGGTAATTAGTTACAGTTCTAAGTGCTGTAATAAATTCTGTATTATTAATTGTATTAATATGTGCATTATTTAACAGATTTCTTATTTTAGCTTGTAATCCACCAGATAAAGTATTAAATAACGCAGTATTTAATGATAATGTGTATATATGTTTTAGTTTATTCTTATAAGCGTCATCTAGATAACGTCCATAATTTTCTAATGCATTCTTACTAGTATCATTAAACATTGGAACATTATTATACACAAATCTTAATTCATCAGCACTCAATGTGTTATTAATAATATTATTTACTAATCCAGTAACATTTCTATCAACACTAGCTACAATATCAGTAGTATAATGAATCTTACCAGCATACGATTTTATATTATAAGTCCCGCTTCCAGTATGTTCAAAATTAATGATATTATTTATAGCTCTATCAAAAGATTCACGCTTTTCATTCATTAAGATATTATCAAATGTTTTAAGATCTTTAAATCTCCATACTTCATCTTTAAATAATAATGGAATTAGATATTTATTAATAAATATTCTATTAAATCCGTTATTATCATTATATGTTATACAGAAATCATCTTTACCACGATAATATTTCTTTAAGAAGAACTCCATATCCAAATAATCAGCATCTTTAAGAACAGCTTCATTATAATCAGTTGGAGTTATTCCACTTTCTATATCTACACATGGGTCTAAACTTACTACAGTATTAGCTGGTAAATTACTAGACTTAATCCATGGACCTTGTTTATGTTTATAATCCTCAATATAATCTGCATTTGTATGGTCTAATACTTCTATTTGACCTACTACATCTGCATATTTATTAAAGTATGGTTTATTACCTATATTACGCATATGATCTATTACAAAATTTATTGCAGTTATATCATTTGGGTCCATAAATCCATATGTAAGTAATATTTGATTTTTATCATATAGTTTTCTATAATCTATAAGATCTCCAAATGATTTTACTCCAGTTTCCCAATAATCTACAGGATCGAATAAGTTTACAATAAACTTATCACTCATAACTCTATCATTACAGAATCCTACATTATCAGCACTTACCTTAGTATCATCTATATTAAGGTCGTATCCAAACATATAATCATCTAAGTTAGGAAAATATACAGACACACTTGGTCTAGGAAGTAGCCCATCTATATCATAATTTTTCATAAAATTCATATCTATATAATCTCTAGATAATAATTTCACACGGTCTGTACATTCTTCACCTTGTTTATCAAATGCAATATAACGATAATCACGTAATAACTTATCAGTTAATTTAGGCAATTCAACTGGATTCATTACAGATATATCAGGAGCATTATAATAATATGTATCAGTATCTCCCATCCATATTTTAGTGTGGCCAGTAAATTTTACACCTTCGTATTTAGAATACCATGGTCCTAATCTATACCCATCATCTATTGGAGCAGAATATTGTACTCCATATGGATGTTCAAGTTCTAAACTACGGTATCCATTAACAAAGTTTACACCTTTAATACCACTTTTCCAGTTATAATCACTATATTTATCAAGGCAACATGCAGTTCCCTTATAAAGATCTCTAGTAATTTTACCAGATTGCTTACTCATCCATATAGTACCATCTTTACGTTGTACTTTATTATAAGGATAATCAGTAAATATTACACGAGGTTTATTATATTTAAGTACAGTTTTAAAGTTCTTTTCAATCCATTCAAGATCATCCCATGGGTCTGTTACTCTTTTACTTATAGCAACGTAAGGTTTAAGTCTTCCCTCATTATCTAGGTCTACACCACGGTCTACATTATGATTTATATAATAATCATCTTCTATAGCTATAATATCAGATTCATCCATTAAAAACTTCATAAGTTCTCTAGGGTCTACTATCAGAATATCTGCATCAAACTTCTTTATTATTTTATAATCTTGGTCGTATAAACGATTACCAAAGAATAATGCTGGGTATTTTTGTAATGGATTCCAAACATGGAATTGATACTTTAAATGCCAAAATACATCTTCATAATCTGATGGAATTATATTATATTTAGAATTATTATGTCTATAAAAATAGTTATAATTTATAAGTTCATCTAATTTTGTATAATATGTTCTAATCATATCAAAAGATGACTGTCTAAGAGTATATGGATGTAATATATCTTTAAGAAGACTAAGCTTACTTTTTAAGATATCCGAAATAGTAACTTCATTTACTTTATTAACAGTTTTAATTTCAGTTATTATCTTATCAATCTCATTTAATATAAATAATACTTCATTATTTCTTATACTGTCTTTAGCAATAGGTTTAAACCCATTAATAAATGTAACTAATTCTTCTAGTTTAGTTTCATCTATTATATTACCAAGATTTTTATAAGTAGGATGAGGTTCATTTATATTATTTATAAGTTCTTCTCTCTTTTTATGAAGCTCTCTTAATCTTTTGTATACTTCTTTAACATTTCCTTCTATAGCTGGTTCTATTTCTTCCTGTTCTTTAAACTCTCTGCTAACATTTTCTATTTTATATGTAGTAATATATCTATTAATCTTTTCTACTTCTTCTACATAATGTTGAGTTATTTTACTATCAGGAGTCCAGTTATTATATCTATTAAGTTGATTTATATACTTAATATATTGGTTCTTTATATAAGTTAGAACGTTTATATTCTTAAATGGAAGTTTCTTATAATGTTTAAGAGTATATTTATCTTCTAATTGCATATTTTGTTTAATTGCAGATTTAGGTATTAATGTAAAATCTAATATCATTTTACCATCTGTATTAACTTTTATATGGAAGAAATCTATAAACTCTGTAAGAATATAGTTATTATCAAGTCCAATACACAAAGCAGAACTTATTTCACTATTACTAAATTCATCAATATCATCTTGCGATGTAAAGTCTCTAACAAATCCATAAGTAGTCTTAAGCTTATCATTACTATTAACACTAAGTGCAAGTCCCCATATATTTTTAATCCATTTATCAAAATCTGTTCCAGATACACCAACTGCATCTTTAACCATAGATGGATCTGCCTTATATTTAGCTAATACATCGGCAGATGCATGACTAAGTCTAAGCTTAATTCCAGTATCCCATTCACTAAAGTTATCTATAGTTATAGTACTTGTAGAATTAAATTCATTAAATATAGGGTCTGTAACATTTAATATTCCTGCAGTAGAAATATTATTATAGAACATTTCTAGTAAGCTTTTAAAGTTAAATAACTTTGCTGGTTCTAAGTCTTGTCCATAACGGTACTTTTTAGACCATGTATAAGTAAGCGTACATTTAATACCTTCATTATACCAACTAACGTTTATTACAGATGTAAATGGAAAATTATTAGTAGGTCTAGTAGGTCTTTCAGTTTCAAGCTCTCTAGTTTTATGTACTCTTTCGAGTTCATATTTTATACGCTTTCTAACAGTTTCTCCAGAACCATTAACACTATCATCTGTTAATGATGGGTTATTATTAGATATACCATTTTTAATATTATTATTCCATGTTCTATATCTAGTAATAATCTCAGGATCTACTGGATTAAATGTAGCTGCATCTTCTATATTATCCCATTTATTTAAAGTATTAGTTGGAATATCTCCAAGACCATCCTTTTTAGGAACTACATACATTTTAATAACTATTTTTGTAGTTTCATTATGTTTACTGTTATCAAATATCTTAGTAGTCTGTTTAAAATGATTTATAATTTGATGTAAATCGTATACTTTATTAACATCTAGTACAAGTTTATCATTTAAATTATTATAGAAATCATATCCGTCTCCTATCGTATTAGGAATAACATCCTGATTATCTCCTTTAAATGCATAAATTACAAGTCCCCATATATCATCTATAATATTATCACCGACATCAGTAGACATATCTTTAGCAAGATAAAATATATTATTAGCATGGTCTTTAACACTTTGATCTATAGTAGGATCTGACGTAAATGGTATACTTACATCATAATCTACATTATAATTATCTATTTTAAAGTTTATATCATTACCTCTTATAGTAGCAGTACCACATTTATCGCAATATTGCTTAATCATAGATTTTAAATCAAAAAAAGCAGGTTCTGTCTTGTCACTATACTGCTTAATTCCATGGAATATAGCTTCTACAGCTAATTCTTTCCCTGGAATATCTAAGACTGGACTTATACTAAATGTTAGGTCTACGCCTAAGTTTATTTTTCTTTCTGGAATATATGTTTCTGTAAGATCTTCTTTAACCTCACTAAGTTTAGTTTCTACATTAACCATTCTCTGTTTCCAAACCGTTCTATATTTAGCTGGTTTAGGCTCTATTTTAGATGCATTAACTTCTGCAATATGATCATCCATTAAATCTAATTGGACTTTATTATCATTAACTCTATCACGCCAAGCTTTAACTTCTGGATGATCTTCTGGTAACTTATTACTATAACCAAAGAATTTATCCAATGATATCGCAGTATTATCTAAATCTACTATATGTGGGAATGAATTTTGAACCACTTTAAGCACGTCTAAGTCATTTTGGTATCCGTATTTAATTATATCATCTACACACATACATGTATTACTTAATAAATAATCATAAAGTCTATCAGTTCTACATGCATATTTACGCATATGTTTAGCAGCACGTTGATTTTTATTAAGTGCTTCATAATATGTAGTATCTGGTTTAACGAATTCATTTTTACCATAAGGTTTTATAAACATAAATACTTTCTTTATATTATTATCCTGTTTAACTTCTATATTATGTTTTCCTATACGTTCTACATATTTACCAACTGGATTACTATATAGATTTTCTACATGATATGTACCATCTTTAAGTAGTATTAACGCAGTTGTAGTCATTATGCTATCTGGGTCATATATATTATAACGACCACTTTCCATATTAAACCATTTAGGTCTCATCCCCATATCACGCCATCCAATTGATTTATGTCCTGGTATATCAGGGAAACTATCAAGTGATATATTACTATAATCAAGCTCAATATATGGATATGCAAAACATATTCCGGCTAGATCTGATTGTCCTGGTGTATGATTTAATATAGGATCTTTAGGGTCTTCGGATGCTTTATTATCTTTATTAAGAAAAATCTTAAGAAGTTTATCATCTTTATATTTTTCTATCCATGATGGAGCAACTCTGTCAGAAGCCCATCCATAGTCATTTATATACATAGAACTAATAAAATTATTATTATTTTCTACTATACCATCAAATAAACCTTCCATTTCGGCTTCTTTAAAGAAATAATATAGTTTTCCATTATGATTATATTTAAAAGTCTTCTTATTTATATCATAAAGTTCAAATAACTTATTATTAAGGATTACTATATTACGTCTATCTGTATCATATTGATTACGTTCAAATGATATCGGGATAGGATTCATACTAAATACATCAGGTAGTATTACGTATTTATCGCAATAATTAATAATATCATCATACATATTAAGATTTTTTAAATCATCACGTATATCCCAATGTAGGTCGTTTTCTATATTAGATACATTAAAAATAGTTCCAACCCACTCAGAATTTACTGTAGTAAGCATAGGTTTTGGAATAGAATTTTCATATGCATAACGAAATACATTATCAAAGATAATATCACGATAGATACGTAAATTATCTCCTAATTTCATATAAAAACCTCCTTTTCAGTAATAAAATTGTTTAAAATTAACAGTTTCATTGTTCGAAATTGGATATAACAAAACCAGATGAACAACAAAAGTCCAGGCTGGTAATAAAAAATTCCTTCGTATATTCTGAATAAAAATAAATGGATGTGAAGTCCATTTATTTTTATATTAATTATTTATTTAGATTTGTTTAGATCTTCTAGAATTTCATCTATTTTATTTTCTGTTTCCTCTAAGATCTTCATATTCTTTTCGTGATTAGCTTTTTCTTCTTCTGTAATTTTAATTTCTTCAACTACAGGTGTAACAATTTCATCCTTTACTTCATATGATTCTTTAACAGCCTTGTCAAGATCTTCTGCATCTTTTTTCATTTTTTCTATTTCTTCATTTAGTTTTTCATGTCTTTCTTTGATGTTGTTTAATACATCATTTTTAGTTTTTCCAAGTTCATCAAAAGATTTTTGAATATTTTCTTGAACTTCTTCATTTATCTTATGTAATCCATCAACTGTTTTATTACAAACATCATTGATAAATTCATCATTAAATACTTCATCAATCTTTTCATCAACTTTTTTATTTCTTTTCCAAGACATATATCCACCTATAGCAGCTCCTGCCAAAATACCTAATCCTATTGCTCCTAATATTTTTTTCATATTCTATTACCTCCATTTAAATTTTATTTTATTATTTATTTTCTATTCATTTCTTGTAGTTGTTCTAAACTACAATTTTTAATTAAGTCCAAAGTTGTTTCATTTATTCCAAGAATTCTTTTAGTTTCTTGATCTAGTTGTTCAACATTCTTTTTAACTTCGTCAAGATCCTTTTTTAATCTTTCTTCCATAATTCTATATTTTCTCATTTATACTTCTCCTTTTTAAAATTTATATAATAGATATCCAATAGCTGTGATACATATACCACAAGCTAGTTTACATTTGTTTAAGAATATCTGTTTAGAATGCTTATCTTCCCAGCTTTCAACTTTAACGTTTATTTTCTTTTTCATTTTATTTTCCCTCGCTTTCTCTTGAAAAGATGAGGATACTATATTTCAAGTATCCTCAAGTTATATTATTTATCTTTTCTAGTATTTTTATCAATCCGCTTAATTATAAAATGATCTCTTATAATTATATATCCAACTACTGCAGTTCCAATACATAATATTGGATTATCCTTTGCAAATGTTATTGCTGTTTTTCCTATTTTATTTAAATCTAAATTTATTTTCATACTATCTCACTCCTTCTATTTCTTGAATTCTTTGATTATATTTATTTAAGTATTCTTGTATATCTATTTTTCCTTCTGATAAATCTTTTTCAAGATTTTGTAATACAGGATCAGCTTTCTTTAATCCGAAAGCATATCCTAATTTATAAACAACATATACTCCACCAACTATTAAACCAGCTTTTAAAATTTTCCCAAACATATTTATTTCCTCCTTATTTTATTATTAATTATTTAATTAAGCATTTAATTCTTCTTTTCTTTTAAGTACTTTTCTTAAGTATTCGTCAAAGTTTATATTACCATCAAGATAATCTTTGTATAACTTTTGACATTCCGGATCTGCGTCAAATGATCCAGCACTATATCCACTTTTATAACATATATACCCTAAAGCAACGATTCCCAAACTCATTAACACTTTTTTCATTTCTAATCCTCCTAAAATTTTTTAATTTTCCTTCGTACTTTCTTGATAAGAAGAGAGTATACACAAGTACATAAATGTATACTCTCTTTTTGATGTTATTTCTTTTTATTGAAATGTTTGTTACACATTTCTTCAACTTCTTCTTTTGTTAATTTTGCAGAATCAATAAGATCATCATAATATTTTTGTATATTATCTTTTGATTCTTCAACAACTTCAACAACATCTTCTTTTTTCCCACGTAGTTTCTTGAATCCTTTGTATCCAAAATATCCAACTAAACTAACCCCAACTACTCCAGCAATTCCTAAACCAACATTTTTTAACATAGACATACTCATCACTCCTTTTTTTAATATTGTTTTATATTTTATTATGTCTTATATCTATCTTAGTATATGTAATCGTTAAAACGCTATCTCTTCATTCCTTCGAGCGGATTCTTGGAAAATGCGTTTTAACGATTATTTTAACATATTTATGTGAGAAGTTTCTTTATACACTAACTTCTCTAAAAGTGTTACCAACATAATACTAGCTTACCTTCTTATCTAATTGATGATAATAGTATAAGTTTTTATGAGTTTGTGTCAACATACCATCTAGATATAATAAGGAATCTATATCATCTTTAGATATGTCGAACTCAGATTTAACTTTACTGTACAAATCTCTTAGATAACAGAAAAGGTTTACCTCATGTTGATATAAATCATTAGTAGATGCTAAATCTTTTCTAATGAAATCATTAACAACATGTTGATAATAATTTGCTGATTTGACCATCGGCTATCACCTGCCTTTTGGATATACGAGGATTTGAAATTATACCGTTAATATAATTTCACATATATCTACTATAGTATATGTAATCGTTAAATGTTTATTTAACGATTCCTTCGTATATTCTTGGAATGGTGTAAAAAGGTAAAAAAAGAACATACCCCAATATAGATATAATTCTATATTGGGGTTATCTTTTTATTTACGAAAATACTTTCGTAATATTTCCATAACTATCAAATATTTCATATATTAATAATGGAAATATCTGTTTATCTGGATTTGATTGTACATAATAATAAAAATCCATAGTATTTTTATTCATTGTTAATATTATAGTTTCTATAAATAATCTTTTAAGATTCTCATCTGGAATTCCAGCTTCTCTAATAGCATCTTCAATCTTCCATGGTATGTCAGTAAACCATCTTGTATAAAGCTGTTCATCTTTATTTGTAAATTTCAGTATAAATTCTTTAACGTTCTTAAAATTTATTATTTTAGACACATATTCAGTAGTATTTATTATATGTCCTAAAATATTCATATCGTCATATTGATCTTCTACTACAATAAATCCATTAAAACTATCAATAATATCATTTATAATTGGGTTAGGCTTTGTTGGAATAGTACTTTTCCATAAATTTTTATATTTATCTCTTATTTCTAATGCAACCTTTTGTAGTATAAAACTATTAGCCTTTCCATGTATAAACATTCTAATTACATTACTGTCATCATTATTGTACGTAAATAACTCTAAACCAAAATCTGTTTCTTTTATACCAACTAATGGACTTATTCTTGGATTATTAATTATTTTAAATACATCATCTCTCCATTTATTCCATTCATCTGGTTTCATATTTTCTTTATTTTGATTTAAAATATCTATAATATGAAGATCTCTACTAAATATAACATCATTACACATAAACATATTAGCTTTTCTATTATGAATATCTGATCCAGGTGGAGTACTAACTTGTTTTAAAAACTCTCCTAATTTTATTTCTTCTTCTTTTGTCATATATTTACCTCATATTAATTTATGTAGCTGTTGTTTCTTCTTAAACTGAACCATTTTTTCTTTTATTTCTTTAGCTCTTTCACTATCAGGTCTATACCCATTAACATATTTAGCCTGTATAGCATCTGGTATATTGAAATATGTAATTTGCTTAAAGTAATCTTTATATATACCAAGATTAAGTTTCTTTTTATGATTAGCTTCTACTTTCCAAAAAGAAGTATCAAGTCCTTCAATAACATATCCTTCTTTACCTCCAACTCTGGCAACTCTACTAACGTTTTGTATATAACTACTAATACCAAAGTTAAACTCTAAAAATACCAATACTCTAAGGTTTGGATTATCATAACCACGTCCCATACTTTCTGTCGTAGTAATAATCCACGTCTTAGTTTCTGCAATTTCTTTTTCTTTATTAGCTATACTACTATTATAAATACCTATATCATTTTCGTCAATTTTAAAGTTATTTATTAACTTTTTCTTAATCATTTCACAATTTTCTATTCTTCCACAATATAATACTATACTTCCGCCTTCTTTAATCATTTTCTTAATGATTCCATCTTCCTGTATATAAAATCTCCACATTATATAATCAAGTAATACATCTTTATTTGCAAGATAGTTATTATAATATGTTTTAAATAGCTGTTCTTCATATAAACTCATCTTAAAATGTTCGTCTCTAGATGGATTGAATCTCCACTTTATGATATAACAATTTCTGTTATTTGGTACTTGTACATCAGATCCAAATGTATGCACATGCCTGTATATTGCCTGGAATATAACGTCATCCTGTCTTATATTCTTAAACTTTGTACCAGTAAGATATAAATTATGACTAAAATTTCCAAAGCATTCTAACATATATGTACTTCCAACTTCACGATCACATTCATCAATTATCTTTATACTTGCATTCATATCCAGCATAAATTTCTTAATAACTTCATAAATACCATATGTATTTATTAAACTTTGGACCATACGATGTGTTAAAAAAAGACCATTAACCTTTTTCCAATTTATATCCTCAAAATCAGATCCATTTCTCAAACAAAGCATCCCATCTTTACCCATATATTTACAAAAGTCCTCATAACTTTGAGTTACAAGCTTACTACTATATGTAATAAAAATGAATTTAAGACCAAGTCTATTAATTATTTCTGCTGTCATAAATGTTTTACCAAGTCCTGGCTTAGCACATAAGAATACACGTTGTTCTGGTTGGTGCTGGTCTGAAAATATCTTACAGATACTATCAATAAGTGGAATTTGGTGTCCCAATGGTTTCCATTTCATCTTATTCCATTTAGTAACGTGTGTCACCACTGGAGCTTTCTGATCTGAAAATATTAAAGGTTTTCTTAGTATGCTATCTAGTATTGACTTTTTGATTTTAGGTATAATAATATAGTCACCATCTTCAAATATGGCTTTTGGTATTTCATCGTTATCTCGGAAACTTAATACGGACATCTTTGCTTTCAAGTTGATTAACGTATCAGGTTTAAATTCATTTTTATGAATCCACCAACTTGTACTAGTTTCAATGTTCATGTATTCTCCTTTAAAAGTATATTTAAATTCCATTTAAACGCGTTTAGAGGCCTATTTTAGACGTTCTATATACTATAGACGACTAATTATATAGCTATAATCTTAATAGGCCTAAAACGCAAGTTAAACAGGTATATACATAAGACTGTTTTAGTCTGTAATACCATCAAAATCAGCGAAATCTGTTTCATTTGTATATTTAACAGGCTCTCTATCAAGTAATTTATTATAAACTACGTCGAATTCTGATGGTTCTACTTCCATTTCTGGAACTAATATATTATTCTTTATATATCCATGGTGCAGTTTTACAGATAATGCATTAGTAAGTCCAGGCGTTCTTAGTATATCTCCAATATTAAAGAATTGTACAGATGTACTATTCTTAGATAAACGCTTACTGCTATCATTACCGTCACGCATTAATCCATATATAAGTGCTTCATAGTATATAATATGGTCAAATTGTGATACTTCACGACAATAGTTAAAAAATGCTATTATTTGATCTCTTACAGACATATTCTTATAATCTTCATCTTGACTAAAATATTTAGTTCTTATAGCAGGACTATTCTTATAATGTTCAGTCCACATTTCTTTTTGTGCTTTAGGTTCATTATTATGTTTCTTAAGCATTATCTTAAGATCTTCTGCTTTAATAAATACAGAGTCATTAGGAATATAATATTGTATACAATCTTTATGCTCAACATCATCTTCATCTGGTATATATAATGGAGTATCAAATACTGCAATTTCTCCATTAATCTTTAAATACCAGTTCTTAGTAAACGGTTTTTCTTCTATATCATGAGAAAAACCTATGAATTCTATAAGTGTTCCATCAGTAAATCTTAACCAGTCAAATTCTACTGCTTTAAGTATGTCTTTAAGATTATTATAGAATTCTTCTAAAGTATATAGTTTATTTCTAAAGAATACATGAGTTTTAAGCATTTTAGCACTATTATTATGCTTTATACTGATAAGATTTTGAACAATTGCTCCAATAATATCCATTACATACATATAAGCAGAAGCTTTCCATGCTTTAGTATCTTGTAAGAAATCACTCATATAACCCATACATTCTTCACATATTGTATCTCCGTAGTTAAATAAAGCACTACGAATTTCTACATCTTGACCAATAAGATCTTCTCTATCAGTGTTTATATATCCAATATTCTTACCATCTTTATAAATATATTTCCATCTTAAGAATTTAAGATCTTCTTTACTCTTAATATGCCATGGAAGTGTTAGCAAGGTACCACAATCATGTATAACTTCTCTAGACAAATCTTCATTAAGTTTAAAAGTTGCCAATGGTATTCCAATATGCTTATTTATAGTACCAGGATCTTTAACTTCTGTTTTACCTGATATTATAACTAAACGTCCACTATTATCCATTTGATATAGGTCTTTAGGTAGTCTTATTCCATTAAGAATACCACCAAGTACATTATGCGTAGTACGATTTTTATCTATATATCCAGGCATAGGCCCTATTTGAACTAATGCTTGTGCTTGTTTAGCATTGATTTTAACTCCGCCTTCAAACATTAGGTTTATTGGATATACTTCTGCAGATTTCAGTATCTTTACTATTTCATCTTCTTTCTTTTGTACTATCCAAGGTGGGTCCTTTTCTGTTATAATAGGATTATCCATAAGAGTACGGAATTCCTTATGACTATCATAAGCATCTATATATCCCCATAAACTATGGTCCATACTTACAGTTATACTAAGTTTCATACTAAGTTGATGAAAACATGCTACTACCATTCCCAATAAAAAATATAGATGGATTTCTCTATCTGGTAAGATATTAATGACATTATCGCATACCATTTGTCTATATTTATCTGGCACTCCTTTAGAATAGTCTCCAGTATAAATAAGTTTAGCTCTAAGTTTAAGAGGTAGATTATAATATGCATATACTTCTTGTAAGTATATATTAAGAAGACCATGAACTCCGTCTGTATGTATTCTAAACTTATCTGTAAAGTTTATTGTATACATCTGTTCAGAAAGGGGCTGCTTTATTACAGCAGCCTCAAGTCTTTTACAGTCTTCCATATTTCTAGCATCAATTACTATACTTTTCATCACTCGATCTCTCCTTATTTAGAAATTCAGCAGTTTCTTTAATTATATTTTTTACTAATTCAAATGAATCTGTAAAATCTGTTTTTTCTGTCCAGTTCTTTACATTAACATCTGCCGGCATATCAGAATACATGTACTCAGTTATAAATGATCTAATTGATGCTACACCAACGATCTTTTTATCTTTAAGACAGTATTTTTCACTACCTGGAACTAACAGATATAAGCTTTCACCACTAAAGTCTATACCCATATCATATAATTCTTTCACTTCATCTTCATCTAAAGAAGTATCTGTGATGTATTTATAATATTTATCATCTTCATCAATTGTCGTATATGCTGTGATTATAACATCACTAGCTGGTGTTATTTCTTTACAGACAAATATATCTCTAGCATTTACTCCAAACCCGATAGTAAAGTGTTCTACTATATGTTTTGGAACACCTTCCATTTCAAAATCAACGTACTCTTTTAACTTATGTTCCATAATACCCCTCCTACTTAAATATTTTTCCAAACATTCTACCAGCAGCATCGAATACAGTATCACTATATGGGTCATCCACTTTATCTAACGGTGTACTATATATTTTCTCTTTCATCATACCACATGTTATTTCAATATCATATTGATCACACATTTTATCAAGTGCTGATTGACTTATATCAATAGTTAGTCTATTAGCTAAGAAATCTCTAATAGATGTATGCTCAACTATTTCACCAACTGTATACGAATCTTTCATTTCCCATATATAAAATCCAGACTTATTCACCCTATCAGCATATTTATGTCTACTATCATCATAATTGAATTCTTTAATTGTACACACATATTCTCTATCATTAAATATTACCAATACATTGGGTTTCATATTATCCACATTAAATTTACTAAATCTATAGTTATTTAATATAGTTAATATTTTATCCCTATTACTAAGAGGATTATTAAATATATCTTTTCTACTTAGTTTACCTTTGAATTCCTTGATTACAGATGGCATTGTATTATTTTTAGAAATCTTATTAATATTCCGCTCGATATCTTGTAATAAATTTTCTAATTCTCTAGACATTTTTACCTCCTATTAATTCTATGATATTCCTTAGTATATGTAACTGATCAATCTATAAGTATTCGCACATATTAATAATATAAACATTAATAAGCAAATACTAATTCCTATATATTCTGCTGAAAGGCATATAGCTCTTCTTCTACTAATTTGTCTTGCACCTGCTCTTATTCTCATAAGATTATACTCTATTTCTTTACGAATATCCTTTTTCAATACTCTACATATAAATGCTACGATTATTTGTAATACTAATACTAGTAAACTATCACCGTATATAGTCATATACTCCATTAGTTTCATCAACATACCTCCTAAACACCTATAATTTTTCTAAATAATTTTATCATAAATATCAAAATTTTAGCATATATTCCATATTGGTACATATTATATATTAACATAGTCCCATTGAATAATACTATCAATGTGTTATAAAATGTGTATTTTGTAAACTCTTTTAATTTAATCTTAAAGTTAAATTTAACCATATCTGCTTCTTTTCTCACATATTTATGCACATCTTCCATTGTAATTCCTTCTGGAATCTTTGCATTAGCTAATTCTTTAATTGTATCATCTTCAAGATTCTCAGCTTCCTGTAGTATTCTACTATATATACTGACATTTTTAAGACTACGTTTAAGTAAATATATACCAAATAATAATGACAATGCATTTAATGTTACTATAAAATTTCCCATCATTCTGCATCACCTAAAACTTCATCAAATGATTTAAGTCTCATTACTCTTGTGTTATTGTCAGTTTGACCTCTATATATAATGTTCTTCATACGTTCAAGTATGTTAGAATCATAATTTTTATATTCTTCTGGCAAGTTTTCAACTGTTATTAATGCTGTTACATCTGCAAATGGATTATATAATTTAAGGCATTTTAATGTTTCCTTAACTAATCCTATTTCTGGTAAGCTCTTTTCAACTACATTTAATAGTCTACTAAATTTTAGTAATTCTCCACTAAGTTCATCTTTAGATATTTTCAATATTCTAGTTTCTTTATCTTTTTTATAAAATGAATCTAATTTTATACTAATTTTATTCAAAATTTCATACATTGGACTTCCCCAATCAAAGAAAGATAATAAGCCTTCAAAACTACCAGCTGCATACATAATATCATCCATTTTAATAATTTCAGCATTAATTATATTATCTTTAACATATTTAATTAAACTTGGTATTTCTATTTCCTCAAATTTAAATAATATATTACTAAGTTGCAATTGATTCATCAATATATCATTACTTTTATTAGTAGCTCCATCTGTAAGCATATCGTAATACTTATCGTTTGGTGCTTCCTTGTCTACTTTCAAATTGCTCATTACTCTAGCCATCAATAAATCTTTTTTCTTCATTCTTATTCCTCCAGTTATCTTTTATAATATTTTAATACATTTTTCACTATTTGTTCTATTTCTTTTTTAACTGCAATTCCTACCATTATGCAGTTATATATAAAAATACAAGCAAATATCACCACTAGCGTGATTACAAATATCTTCATTTATCCCTCTTTATAAGATATCTAACGCGTTTTATACATATCACCCTAATTATTCCATTATAAAACGCGTTATTTTATTACATTACTATAAATTGGCCCTTATGTTTAGTTATACCAAAATAACTATAATAAGTATTTTCGTCAAGGTTATTTACATCAACCTTAATTCTATATTGGTTATTTACTAAATAGAAACTATTATATTTTTCCATCGTATTCACCAATTTTCCACCTGTCCATACACGTTTACCATGCATTCCAGATGTAGTCCCTGCTTTAATTATGTACTTCTTTAACTTAAATTCCCCCTGCATTATAACAGAAATATCATCTCCGTTATAATTTGTTGTATACATACCTACTATAGTATCTTCTCTTTTAAGTCCAATTATAGTAGATAAGTCTATATATGGATTACGCATTACTTTCGCGACTTTAACTACATACATGTACCCCTTATCTGTAAATATGTATATAAGTCCATTTGTATGCGTGTCGATGCTCATAGTCCCTTTATACTTAGCACCTACTACCATATTATAAGTTTTATCATTAGCAATTAACCATACTTTACAAGGTATAATAGATGCGGCTTTATTAAGATTATCCTTCTCTATTACAGTATTTCTTCTTCTACGTCCAAATTTTACAATATATTCATCCCATTCATTTAGCATATATTTATCTAAATGTTGGTTTCTTTGTGATATTGTAAGCTTTTCTAATTCAATTCTACGTTTTTCTAGCTTTCTATATTCTGATAATAAGTCATCAATTTCCATATTAGATAATCTATAAACACGTAGCATTACAATATACTCAGCTTGCTCATATGTAAGTTTATAAGCTCTCATAACACGATGTATTGAGTCTTGCTTATTTTTAGCAAGTCTAACTTCTTCCATAAGTTTTTGTAGATTCTTTACTTTATCTTTATTAAGAATTACAACTCCATCTATTAGATGCATTTGTTTAATAACATCTTTAAGCTCTTTCTTAAATCTATTATATAAACATCTTTCTCTAAATTCCACGAAGCTTTTTATTATATCTAGTAAGTTAACTCCTACTCTAAACTTACCATTTATGATTACATTATTTACCATACCATGTTTTACTTCTAAACATGTATTTGCTAATAATTGGCTTACAGCATTATCATAATTATCAGGATTATCAAGTTTAAGTTTTATACTTATTCCATCCATATTACTGTGATCTTCATAAGACACAATATGACATACAAGTTTACCTTGGTCTGCTTTAATTGCTAGATTCTTTACATTATTTATAAATTGTTCTGTTGTAGTATCATATGGAATAGAAGTAACCTCTATAAACGTATCTTTTCCATCATCTATACGTTTCCATATACCACGTTGTACACAAAACCCAGAACCATTTATATAAGCATCTTTAAACCCTTTACCTACTATAGTACCAGACAATGGAAAATCTGGTGCTTTAATTATTTCTGCAAGTTCTTGTACAGAAATCTTTCTATTTTTAACATATGCTTTACATACATTAGCAACATCTGTTAGGTTATGAGGTAGCAAATTTGTAGTATATCCAACCGCAATCCCAAAGTTTCCATTTATTAAAACATCTGGAAGTACTGCTGGTAATACTAAAGGTTCTGTACCAGTATCCGTATAGTTATTTTGATATGGGACTACATCTGGACTTAGTTCATGTGTAAATACAGCCTCACCATATTCACTCATACGAATTTCCAAATATCTTCCAGCGGCTGCCGTATCCCCAAATACGTTACCTCTGTTCCCATCAATTTCAAAATAAGTTTCATTTTGTTTCCACTCCTGACTCATTGTAACGTAGGCTCCATTTATTCCACTGTCTCCGTGTGGGTGGTAACTCATACATTGTCCGACCATTGTATTTAATTTTTTGGCCTTAGCATTTGAAAGTACACCATCTTTAAACATTACGAATAAACATCTACGTTGGACTGGAGTCTTATTGTCTAATACATTTGGGATCATACGATGGTATAGCACATAGTTAGAATATCTTTTTAACGCATCTATCGCGTATTCCCCAAGATTGACTAATTCATATTTATTCATTTTTCCTCCGGTAATAAAAATAATTTGGCGGGAATCATTACACTCCCGCCATCATATTAATTGTCTTATTTATCATCAGTGAATATTAAATACACAAAATTATCACTGACTTTTACATCAGTTAATATAGAATAGTCTACTCTATCTTGCTCTTGTCTTATAACTGCATTAATAGCTTCTTCTCTTTGGTCGTATGTCTTACTACCAACATATACCACTTTACAGTATTGTCCAGCAAACACATTAACAGATAGTAATAAACCTAATCCTAATAATAACTTCTTCATAATAGCCTCCTATTTTTTCTTTTTAAGTTTTAAACCTAAGTATACTTCAGAACCTGCTCCTGCAATATTCTTTGCAGGTTCTACACAGTATGACATGATACCTTCAACGTCATAGTCTGTTTGTAGTAGTATATATAATTGGTCATAATCATTTCTTGGTTCTTGGAAGAATGGTAATACATAGTGTACGCTTCCATTATCTCCATTAGCTTCATCATCTGGGTCCCCTCCTGAATGAAGTCTATCAGGACTTACTCTAAAAGATGTATCTAAATCTTGAGGTAATGCTTCATAAGGTACTTCAGTCAATGATACAGTTTTAACTGATGTATTATCTGTCTTATTTTGAGACGGTTCCTTATAATTTTTCATTATCTCATCTCTAGATTTATCATAATCAGATTTTTCTCTTACTATAAACTCATCACCGTTAACCTCAACATCATAATCATTTGGATTTAATAAAGCATTTTTATAAATTTCATTTGATGCTTTTACCTCAGATAACTCAGCTTTTAATTTTTCTACTTCTTCACCTTTACAACCAACTAACAGACCACAAATTCCTAATACTAATAATAATTTTTTCATATTCTACTTCCTCCTATTTATTTAAATTAATGTGTTAATCCAAGTAACTAATTTTTCATGATAATTCTTCGTATACTTTATGATACTTTTTAATTAGTGATTTTGATACACGTCTTACTTCAGCTTTTCTTATAACTTCTTCATCAGATAATGCTTCTAATGAAACATCAGTATAGCCGCATTCATTTATTAGAAAATTTTTATCATCTTCTAATTTTGAATTTTTCATACTATCATTAGCATCAAGTATACTTTTAATTTTCATATTACTTCCTCCTGTTTATATTTTTATAACTTAATTTAATTAATGTAACATAGCATGTATCATAAACCACACTCAATTTATGAATGGGTTTATTAATACATAAGATCTTCATACTTAACGTCCCACTTAGCATCCTTACTCTGGTATGCTTTTTTAATTCTTCTACTCATTTCAGCTCTATCAGCTGGATTTGCATCATTATATGGCCTATATTCACCTAAGTCTGTACAGCCCACTAACAATAACCCTAATACAATTAATACAACTTTCATTATTCAACCATCTCCTTTTTCTCTGTTCGAAAACTATGTTTCTTATTGGTTTTCTTTTTATTTTTAGATTTCTTGTACATCTTTTCCAATAATTCCTCATCATCTTCAAACTTAATCTTTTTTGTAATTTTTTCTTTCAAATTATCACTCCTTTGAAACATTTTACTACCTTATTATATGTAATTATTCAATTCCTAACGAATCTATGATATCCTTTACATCTGCTAAACTCATTTTATTATCAAGTTTATTCTTAGCCGCACTAACCTTATCCCGATCAATTTGAATTAATAGTTTATTAAGAAGTGTCATAAATTTACAAATATCAGATTCTAATACATATCTACTATTCATATATTGATCGATTGACATATCAGCCATATCAGAAAGCTTAAGAACATTCTTTCTATAAATATAATTTATTTCTGCTAATTTAACCACAGATTCTAGCATATCTTTAACATATTTATAGATATAATCTAAATCCATTCTAGTACTTTCATATTCTTCTACTACCATTTTCTTTAATGCATCACGCATATTCATTATATAGTAATACTCTATTAAGAATATATTGTCAGATTCGGGTACCATATCAGGTACCCTATATTTTGGTTTAGTATTTTCTTGTCTTTTACTTTCAATCTTTTCAAGTGTTCCTATAACTTTACTACCAGTTTTAACTACATTACTTCCAAGACTTACTAGATTTTTTAAATTTTGCCACGTACCCATCTTTATTACCTCCGAAATTATTATCTTTCTTAACGAATGGTTTCTTTTCTTTAATAGGTTTCTTTAATAACTCTGGGTCACTAAGTTTAGTATATTCAGTTTCCCCTTCAGCTAGCATCATGTCTAATATAGGTTTATTAATTAATGCTATATTATCTGTATTAAATAATTTAAAATTAAACATATTTACAAATAATATTCTTCTATAATCAGTTGGTAATGATACTAATAGGTCATCTGCTATAGGTTTATCGAAGAATAACACACAATTAGAGAAGTTTGGTAATCCAACATGGATACTAGTAAATAATAGTGGATTTGTCATATAATCTTGGAATCTATTTACTAATTCTTTTTGTATAAATCCAAGATTAGATGTATCTATACCATCTGTATTTATAGTAGCCATAACTTCTTTAACTTTTTCTTTATCAGTTCCTTCTATTTTAGATTTATTTATTATATCTTTTACAACTACGCTAAAATTATTAATTCTATTAGATAATTCTTTAGTTGCATCATTTTTATTAAATAAATCTGCTATTGCATTTATATTATTTAAATAACTAGGTGCCCATTTCTTAAGTTGTTCTACTTCCTTTGTAAGTATTATTGCAGTAAGATTATAGAATACATTTTTATAGTAGTTATTTCTAATAATACAATTCTTTTCTCTAGATAATATTTCTAACATTTTAGTCTCATAGTTAACAAGTTTACCATCAAATAACTTATCAGTTATAGCTTTATTATTCGCAATGAATTCCTCATCTATTAAATAATTGTCAGCTATGTATCTTTTTAATAATATAGAAGTTAATACTCCTTCTGGTTTAGGAAGCATTGGTCCTATTAAGAATTTTGCTTTTCTAACCCTAGTAGTCTTACCGCTAGGCTTTCTGTCGTTTCCTCTGTTTCCTTTAAAGGAATTCTTATCAAAACTCTTCCCCTTCCCTTCAAATCCTTTTCTTTCAGTTCTTTGTGTTTTTGAATCAAATTTTCTTTCCATGTGTTATCCTCCATTTTTATTATATACTTTTTAAGTCCGTATTTTGTTATTGCATATTCTATAATCTTTTCATATGTATCAAAACGTTCATCATTCGGACTAATGTTATGTGCCATTCTATACATCCAATGATTTAAACTTTCTAATGTGTGGTCTATTAAACATATTACATCTTTTGGCTTATGATATTTTCTTATCCTGATTTTAAGTCTTTTAACTATAGAATACATCGATTTATTAAATCTAATAATTCTAGCTTCATCTATAGATATCCTATACTTACGGTTTCTTATATTACGCATTTTTACCTCCATTTATATAAGATCTCCATTCAGTTAATATCTTCACCACATCTTCAACACCTTTACCTTCATTATTAACAGGATGGTCTTTTTCTCCAAGATCTGGCATTATATCAAAACCTACATGTATTTTAAACATCTCTGCTATAGTGTTATCATCATAGGTTCTATTATTACTATTACATGTACTTGTAAAATCTAATGGTATATATTTACCTTGCTTTACTAAGGTTCTAAGTAAATATTTTCCCATAATATTAAATATACCATATTTCTTAGCCAGATCTTCATAGAAATCGTGTTCTTTAAATTCTTCAGAATATTCAAGTAAATTAATTATGCGACTAAGATCTTTAAATTTAGTACTTCTTTTAAACCTTTTTACTACATCATATAACTGTATATTTAATGAGTTCCATTTACTATAATCTATAGCACAATTATATTCATCAATTCTACTCAATATTTTACTCATATTCTATTCCTCCAATTTATCTAATAACCAATCTGGCCACATTATAGTTTCTCTTTGCATTTGTTCTGTTAATTTAATAGTATCTTTATGTTTTAAGTATTTTTTCCAATATCTATCTATAATCTTTTTAAGACCATATTTATTATATACATTTTCATAGCATGGTTGCCCTTTAAAAGTTTCAAGGTTGGCATATAACCAGCCAACCTTTCTATAATCTGTATATTTCCAATATCTTCTTAATCTTTTAATACTAAAAAGTAGTGCTCTTTCATACATATTCCAATTATTATTAATTATATATGCTAATGTTTTACTCATTTTTCCTCCTTAGCTATCATTTCTTGAAAGATTCTATTTTCTAAATCAGCTGGATTATAATCATGGTCTTCTATTTCTATATCACTACCATAGAACTTTACCATTTCCTTCGCATCTTCTGAAGAAATCTTGCCTACTTCTATCATATAATCTAGTCTACCAGGTCTAATTAATGCTTCTGGAAGATAATCCTTATTATTTGTAGTTATTATAGTAATAGCTCCATTTGGACTAGTGTTACTATCCAGAAATTGCATTAAGTTATTTAGAACTTCTCCACTATTGACAAGGCTATTATGGACTGTTCCAATATATCTGCCTTCACTAGTAAATTGTCTAGTTTGTCTAGCTGGAGTTAGTTTAGGTAGCTCTTCATCATTTTTTGCATCTCCACCTATTTTAAGAACTGATTTATCTATATCTTCTATTACAAGAAGTGACGGTTTACCAGTTTTCTCATAATTTTCTATAATTTCTTTGGTATTGATTACTATCATTGTATCATCATTTTTAGCAAACATTTTATCAATATAATGAACTTTGCCAAACTTAAATTTATTTGCTATATATTTAATGATACTAGTCTTACCAGTCCCTGGTTCCCCATATAACAGTATATTTAGTTTAAATTTTTTACCAAATCTGTCATATACCTGTTGCTTTTTAAGGAAATCATTTATAATATTCTCTACGGTTGTTATATGACTACCAAATATCTTCTTATCAGTTATCTTATCAATTAGAATCATACCCGTATCAGTTATATCAATACCAGTAGTATATCTTATAATATTATCTTTTTGTAATGGCATTAGATAATCTTTGATACTTTTGAAATACTGTTTTCTATTTTTACCTAATATATCACAATTGAAGAACTGTTGAGGTCCTCCAACACTAGTCTCATACCAGTTCCAAATAAGCATCCAAGTAAATTTATCTAGCTTTACTATATAATATCCAAAGTTTAGATTACTATAATCAGCATTACGTCCTAAAAATATATTATTCTCTAATATATCTATAGTACGTTTATCCTTACTATTAGTTTTAATCCAATCAATTAACTCAGATATTTTTAACTTATTCTCTTGCAATAATATTCCCATACGAGTTCTTACAATAAACTGCTTAAATATCCATTTTACAATATCCTTAGTTTGACTTAGTATATAAGTCAATGCAGTTATAAATACAATATTATTCATATTAAGTAAATCTTTCATTTAAATTCTCCTTTCAATACAATTTTTAATATTTATGATAAGTATTTATCATTTTATTTCTTTTCTTCCCATAATATTTAGATTTAAGAATTCTAACTGTCTTTACTACAATTATCTTTTTAGGTCTAAATAGAACCATACCTTTTTCATGGTCTATTTCAACGTTAAATCCATCAATATCTTCAGTATATTTTTCATGCTGTTTAACTGATTCTAATATATTTTTAGCCATTTCTTTAAGTTTATCAGATGTATCGCTATCAATATGCTTACTTAATGTATTGATTAAATCTTTATTATTTTGTCTAACTAGTTCATTAACATCCGAAATGGTTTTAGCATGCTTTTTAACCATATTTACATAATCTAACACCCTTTGTGGATTGTATTCTAACATATTCATTATAACTCACCTGTTTCTATTAGTCTTTTCCTATGTGTACTATCATTACCTTGAAGCATGTGTATTATTTCTGATACTTTATCAAAGTCATCAATCTTTACTTGTAATAATCTACGTGTTTTAGGATTCATTACTTGTTCTCTAAATACATCTGCATTAAGCTCTCCAAGTCCTTTAATACGTTGTATATCAGAAATCTTATCATTCTTATGCTTAAGTAAGAACTCTTCTTGTTCCTTTTCATCGTATGTAAAGTATTTTTGCTTTCCAATTTTGTTAATGAAAAGTGGGGATGGACCTATATACAAATGTCCAGCTTCTATTAGACCTGGCATATATCTAAAGAAGAAGGTTAGAAGTAATAACTGAATATTCATAGCATCGGCGTCAGCGTCAGTTTCAAGTATAATTTTATGATATTTTAATTTTTTAATATCAAAATCATCCTTAACTCCACACCCCAATGATATAATGAGATCCTTTATTTCTTTATTATTATAAACTTCTATTTCACTATGCTTCTCAGCATTGATAATCTTGCCTCTTAAAGGAAATACTGCTTGAAATTTGCTGTCTCTAGCATTTTTAACCGTTCCGGCCGCACTATCCAAAGTTCGAATAAGACGCTACTCCTATCCCGTTTATTAAACTGCATTATACATCGGCCAATTCTATATTGTATAATGTATCGGACTATATCTTTTCTTCTCCCGTTTCGATTTAAATGGGTTGGCATTTATAACCCTACCAGCAATCGCTTCTGGCTCTACATATGTTATAATCACTTTTTCTAATACTGATTATAACACCCTAGTCTCTGAACTCATTTTATTTTCACGTAATTTAAGTTTATATAATTCATCATCTACAAATTTATCAATTTTATGTTTTAATTCTATAGGAAATATATTCTTATACTCTTTAATATTATATATCATGCAAGTATTTTGATTGATTGTCTTTAACATATTATAAATTTTTGTAGTTATTTTGTAATCATTATAGTAATATTCTAATAATCTATTAAATAAGTAATATCGACAATATGGAAATAATGAAGTATTGTATTTCACATCACCTTTATTAATTAATAAATAATTATTATTTAATAGCAAATAAATATACCATTGATTATGTTTATTTCCAGTCCTTTTACTAAATCCTGAAAGATACTTATTTAGATACGTTGGTATAAATATACATGTATCTGGACTATATATCTTGTATTCAGAATTCCATTGTAATATATCTTTATCTATTTGCTGATATTCATCTGGATTATAATTAGACTTATTAGACCAAACCCATTCTAAAAATTTATTATAATTTAACCATTCTTTACAAACTGTAACTTTTTCATAAACTTTACTAGAGCTACATCTTTCATGAATATGTCTCCATAAGTTATGTATATACATATTTGATTTTAATTTTGGGTTTGGTTTACCTCTATATTGACCCCATTTTCCTAATTTAAGATAATTTTCAACATGGTCTCTAAGTACTTCATCATATCTATACCATGCTTCAATAGTCTCATATTTATTAGAATATCTAAATTTAACATACACTACTCTTTTTCATTTATCTGTATATCTAAATTTAACTCCAATAACAGTTAAAGGTTCATCAAAATTTTTAAGATTAAATACTTTACCCATTAATTCTTTTCTTAAATTTTTTCGTTTATTTGGTGGAGATTTGCCTAATGGCATATTAACACCTCCTTTTAAATTATTTTAAATTACGTAAATTATAAAACTTTGCTGCGTTGATTGTACCTATAATATAACGTTTTCACTATGCTACTCACCACTATTACGGTCGTAGTTTTATACTATATTTCTATGTATAAGTAGTAGTTATATCTTTATAACGGTAGTTTCCCGCAATTAGAGAGATTTAATGAGGGGAATAGGATAGATTTGAAGTTTTTACTTTCCCTCTACTATATATAACTCACATTCTTCTGGTTTCTTACTAACACAATGTGCAAGTTTACTATCAGTTAATATTAAGTTACTCTTTTTTGCTGCTTTTGTTCCAAGAACCATCTCTCTTGCTTTCTTACTAGCTTCTTTAATTCTTCTAGTAAGTAAGATTCTATCAACTAAGACCTTAGTTTCCTTTGGTTTATCACTTGCCCATGCTATTAGTTTATTATATACTATTTCTTGTACAAATGGTATAATATCAGGAGCTGATAATTTAGTTTTAGTTTGGTTCTCAAATGGAGGCTCATTCATTTTAAAACTTATAATACAACTAAGTCCTTCTCTAAGTTCATTACCTCCAATATTACTATCTTTATCTTTAAGGAATCCATTTTGTCTACTAATATCATTAATAGCACGTGTAAATCCTCCACGGAATGCTTGAACATGAGACCCGCCTTCTGGCATATGAGCAGAGTTTACATATGAAATCATATCTTCATAGCTATTATCTGTATATGTAAAGATTGCTTCTATAAAGTATTTATCATTTTCTGCTATTATATGAATTGGTTTAAACAGAGGTTTATCATCACCAAGTCTAGCCTTCATCATATCAAAAAGCCCGTTTTCAGACTTAATTTCTTCTGTTTTATTAGTTCTTTCATCAGATAGAATAAACTTATTACCTGGATTTAGATATGCTTGAGTTTGAACCATATCTTTTACCTTATTGTAGTTATATTCTATTACTTCTTTAAATATCTTATTATCTGGTATCCAAGTAATCTTAGTACCAGAAGGGTATTCTGGTATTTTATTAGTCTTTGTAAGCTTAGATGTTTCATAACCTCTACTAAATGTCTGTTCATAAACTACATTATTACGAGTAATTTCTACTATAGTCTTTTCAGACAGTGCATTAATTATTTTACATCCAATACCATTTTGCCCTATTGCATTCTTATAGTTTACATTAGCTTCCATTTTACCTCCACTATGTGGTTTAGTAAATAGAATAGTAACTGTTGGAATACCAGTATTTTGATATGGGTCTATTGGCATTCCACGTCCATTATCAGAAAGTTCAAATCCAATTGGGTTTAATAGTTTGATTTTAACTACATCACCGTGACCAGACCCAACTTCATCAATGGAGTTTACGAATACTTCTGTAAGACATTGGATTAGACCATTCTCCAATGTATTTCCGATATACATGTTAGGTCTATGCCGTATACCTTGCAGGTCTTCGAAAACTTTGATGTTTTCAGATGTGTACTTGTTTTCACTCATACAATTTTCACTCCTTTTTATTATATTTTAAAATCAATTATAAAGCGTTTATAACCACTTTTAAGACGTTTTAAATAATACTTATATAAATTATACTTAATACTAGTTATAACGTTAATAAACAGTATATAAACGCTTCTAAATTGATTATACTACTATATTATATGTAATTAATGGAAATATTAATTAACTGGTGTTTCAGGTTCATCTTTGTCGTCTGATTTACCTTTAATAACTAATACATCTCCGTTATCCATACCTTCTGTTAATTTATCTAATGCATCAGTTAATTCATGTAAATCCTTAAGCTCATCCATTTCTTCGTCTGATACAAATATACTATCATTAACTGCTTTAACGAATTCATCTATTATGTTATTAACAATAACTGCATCTTCTGGTTTTAAATCATTTGATGTCATTTTATCATGGAATAATGTATATAAATTAACATCGCATACACACTCAGTTTCATCTGAAAGTACCTTATCAATAAATTCATTGATATATACTTCATCTAGGTATTCTATACCATTAAGCCACATCTTTTTATTTTGAGCTTCAAAATCTTTAGATAATTCCATCCATGTGTATAATGTTATATATGCAATAGCATAATTATGTAATGCATATTTGGCACTAAATGGTAGTCCATTAAATGCAACTAGAACATCATCATCTTTAAAGAATGCTTTAGATATATAGTCTATAGCTTCTTTAAATATATTATAATATGGTACATTATTTGATGGATTATTATGATTAACATCAAATATTGCTTTAACAAATGGTTCTTTATCATCAAGTACAAAGTATGCAGATTCAGATATGTCACTATCTTTATGATTAAACCAAATTGAACAACCTAAACGATCAACTCCATCTATTTCATTGTAATCTTTACTAACACGTAAACTATAATCTCTTTTTATCATTATCTTAATTCTCCTTCCGAAATGTCGCTTGTTACAAGTTCAATTAATTTAGACCCAGGTAATAAATAATCTCTTCTACTAAATAAAAGAACTCCATTTTTAATATAGTTCCATATCTTGATAACAAACTCATCGCTCAATGTTTTACCTATTTTATTTCTTACATTAGCCTTAATAATATCACCTACAGTAGGTTGTAAATATTTTAATTCATAATCTAATTTATCATCTAATGTAAATGTATGTATTGGTATAATAAAATCCCCAGTTTTCTCATTATTAAGGTTTAAATCAACCTTTATTATGTTCTTATCATCATCTTTTTCAACTGTGTATACAATGTTTAACGAATGTGCAATATATTCATTAATACTTATAATATAATTAAAGTTTACATATGTTTGTGCATCATCATAATCAGCGCTTAATTGAGCTAATTTAAGAAATGATTCAAATCTTTCTTTATTTTCAGATGCTAATGCTTTAAATAATCTTTCCTCAAAATCATCATATTCAAAATGTTTCATTAAATCATCAATAGTTGATATAGGAAGTCTTCTTCTAACATATGCTATATTAGCAGTTCTATCATTATAATGATAATATATTGCCAAATAGTCACTTTCAATCATACATAAAAACATGGGATTATCAAATATCATAATGTCACCTCTTTAATAATTTTCAATATCATCATAAAATGGTATTACAATTTTAGTATCAGCGCTAAAATTAAGTACATCAAGTTCATTAAATTTATTTACAATAAATTTTGCAATATCTTTTGTAAACTTTAAACTAACTGTAGAGTATATATTCTTATAAATTTTACCAGTAAGATCATTACTAAATTCATTTATATTCTTAGTAATATCATCTTCTATATTTGTATTAACATTACCGTATATATGTTTGACCTTTTCTTTAGGAATCCAAGATACTCTAATATCACTATAATCATTTATAAATTCACGTTCTATACGCACATAAGTGTTAACTGATGTATGTAAAGACTCAAATACGACAGAACATTTATATTTTTCACCAACATAAGGTTTAACATACATAATATCACGATTAATACTATCGTCTGATACTATCAAATTTACATATTTTTCAAATGTACTATAGCAATAATCCATAATATATCTTGCTATATCTCTAGATTTTAAACTTTCAGACTTAGACAAATCTCTCAATATATAATTAGCTTTCATTTCTCCAGTATATTTATATTTATCGACATCAGATTCAGTTTTATTACCCCATATACACATTTTTGGTATGTCATCACCTTTATATAGCTTTAAAAATAAAGCATTATTATCCATATACATTTCAAATCTGTTCATATTGTTACCTCCTATTTATTTAAAATATCATATATTGGTATGTTAACTATTTTCGATACTATCACATCATTGTATTCTAGCACTGGCAATGTTGACATATACTTCATATCATTACTTACAATTAGCTTTTGAAGAATATCAATAACTGCTTTAGTATCAATATTTAATTTATTATTATCAATATGTTTTTGTAGTTTTGCAGAGTCTATCTTATATTCATTACTAGTATATTCAGCCAGACTACACTCAATTAAGGGAATATTTATTTTATTGATATTTTCATAACATAATATAACTTCTGTATTAGTTTTACTAAAGTTAAACTTAAAATATACTCTAGATCTAAACGCTTCTTTATTAAATTCTATTATATGTGAATCTCCTATACCTAATGTTTTATGTACTCTATATTTTTCCATAAAATCATTTAATGTAACACGTCTATAATCATTTTCATTATTATTTAAAAATGATATAAATCCACATAACTCATGTCTAACATCTTTTAATCTATGGAATTCATTTGATATTATATATTCTAATATATTAGAATTGTATTCTGCGTCTCCATGTAATAAATGTTTTTCTGATTCATATTTTACATGAGTAATATTTACAAAATCTTTCATATCTCTATCTTTAAAGTAAACGTTAAGATCTAAGTTACTATTTATTTTAAATATCAGCAACTCATTCATATTTTATTCCCCTTTCAATATCAAGTAGTCATAACCAGTGAAATTAAATGCCTTAGATAACCAAACATATCTATCTATTATATCCTTACTATAATTTTCATATGTTTCATAATGTAAGTTATGTTTAACTCTGTCATATTCTTCCTCATCATCATAGTATTTAATTCTTTGGTTAATTATACTCCATTCAACAGTTGTTATATTAAATAGTCCAGCTAATGTCAGCTGTTTAACAAATGTTACAAGCTCATTTTCTTTTCTAGAAAATTGAAGCTCCATTTCTGCACGTTCTATTAAACCTTTCATGTCAGAACCGCTCATTTTTCTTTTATAAAAATCCACTGGAAACTCTCTATTTAAATCTTCATATGTCATCCAATTATATCTATATAACATATTAGAAATACTCATATTGAATGTGTACATAAAGTTTGGTAAAGATATATCAAAATATCTCTTATTTTTTATTACTACATTACGATATTTACTCCAGAAATCTTTATCTTTAAAATATTTAACTAATCTAGGAGCTATATCGTAGTAGTTTAAATCTTCAAATTGTTTTTCTGTAGATTCTTTTAATTTCCATTCTGTAGATAAATTATAAACTCTATCTACTTTCATATCATAGAACTTACTTATTTCGTTATTTTTAAACCATTCTTGTATAAATAATCCATTTTGTCTTACAAATCTACTATTATTATAACCCCAAGACCCAATTTCTCTATATCCCCATCTAGCATTCAGCCTCATATTAATAGCGACTACTTTAAGAGTTATACTACCAGTTTTATTATCATAATATGTAATAAACGATTTTACATTACGAAACCTTGTATCATTTTTATCATTCTCTTTCATTAAATTATCAACGATACCACATACTACCGATCTAGCTATACGTTCTTTTGGAGTAAGTTTAATTTTATATAACTTTGCTATAAATGTCATACTTCTTCTATCTTTTTTAAAATCAAAATACATATTAATCTCCTTTTATTGAAATTTTGCGGTACATAAAACACGTCCCGAAGGACGTGTTTCATTTTTATTATTTATCTTCTGAACCTTCTGTATCTTCTAAATTAACTATAGATTCTATTGGAGCTTCTTCTGTCTTATCTTCATTCTCTTTAGAAGCTTCTTCTATGACTTTAAATATATCATCATTTTTATTTTCAGAAGTTTCTTCAGGCTTAACTTCTACACTTTCAGTAGCAGTCTTTTCTTTTTCTAATTCTTGCTCAACTTCTTCTATAGTTTCAAATATTCCACTCATTTCTTACCTCCACGTCCTACTAATTCTACTCTAGGAACAGAACCTTCGACTTTATCAAATAATATATTATTCCATGAACCTAGTATGATACTATTTCCAACTTTAAGAGGTTTATAATTAGTAATACTTTCTCTATACACTTGTCCATGTACATAGTATTTACTAGTTTCTAACCACTTTGACATACCCTCTAATACTTTGTCCATTATAGTATTAATATCTGTATTAAAGATATTACTATATGATGTTGGAGTAACTAGATTTTTAGTCTTCTTATCTGTTACAAATTTAACAGTAAAGTAATCTCTAACTACATTATCTATGAAAGATTTTCTAACCTTACCACCTTGTATCATACCTTTATCATCCATAAACATTAAGAAATTACTGATATGATGTTTCTCAAAACCATAATTCTTTATAGTTGCAACTAATACACGCTTAGCATTATCATCTACTAAGTCAGAAGCTTTAAGCTCATGGTTACTATCTTTACTAGTAGCATCATAAACATATCCTAATCTAGTTTGCAGACATGTAGTCCAATCATTTGGTATGTAATAATTGCATATAGGTATATCTGTAATACGACCATATTGAGCCATACCTTTATTATAACTCATTAAAGTTTTAAACATTCCAGTAATTTCCATAGCAGCTCTTTTATAAAGCATGAAATTTCTAGGTTCCATACCAGCGGCAGCTGCTTCCTTTCCTTGTTGTTTGAATCCGAACGATAATCTTAGATATTTACCATCAACAGATTTAAATTTATAAAAACCATTTCTACGACCACTTGATGTTAAAAAAATTTGAAGAATGTCATCATAAACAGGTTTTTCATCATTATTAAGTTCATACTTTTTCCATATACTGTAGATATTATTTAAATCAACAGCATCATAGTTTACACCGATATTTGTACAAATATCATTTATAATAGTATTAACTAATCTTCCATTTGTATCAAAGTGGGTTTTAAGATATAAACCAGCACCTAATGAATTCCAAGTAATCCCCTTATTATTTTGTCCGTTAATCACATGAGCAAATTGTGCTAATGCGCCTCCCAATGAATGTCCTGTAAAATAAAAATTCCAATTGCCTTCGCCAAGTAATACTTTACAGTGACGTATAAACCAGTATACAGATGTAAGTTGGCTACTATATCTATCAAATAGAGCCAACTCAACATCAGTTACCATATCCATAAAATCATTTGTACCACGGAATGACACTACTACATCATTACCTCTAACAAAGGCTGCTGCATAAAACCCATTAGATTTAGTATTAAGATCTAAACCGAATAAGTCTTTATATATAATAGTATCATTTCCGCTATACAAATAAGTCCATCCCCTAAAGTGTTTATCCCATAAAGGGGCTTCATTATTTTCATCTTCGGAGAACGCCATATAACAGAACCTGCTTTTGCTACTCAAATTGGCTGGGTCTTTTGCCCAGTCATCCCATATAGTTTCTGAAATTTCAGAACCTCGTTTAACTGAATCCCAGTTACGTAAATAAACGAGATTCGCAAAATTCGCATACACTACATCAGCTAAAGCATTCATTATATTTTCCTCCCTATTATTAGTCTGTCATTATTCCATAGTAACCAGCTTCCAAATCATGGATTACTTCCTTTGGTTGTTTAGCTAAATAACTTCTTATTTCATCTTCAGATGGAGCATATTTAGCTTGTAATCCAAGTAAATTTTCATAGTTACTTTCAAGTACACTAATTTTATATAGTATAGTATTTGTAAGACTATTTCCATGTTTCTTATACATAAGTTCCAAACATAACAGTCTTAAGTCACGTACTCTATGTCTATTCTCAACTAGAGCAAAACTATACCTCATATATGTGGCATCATTGTAGATGGCCTCCAATGCGTCATATTCACTTAGTAATTCTAAATTACTAATTTCATTATACTCATACTTAGTATTATAGAGTCTATCATACCCTAATATAAGTAATAACATAACCAACCCAACAGCTACTGCCACAAACACACCAAATAATACATTTCCCATTAATACATCATTCAACATCTTTCTACCTCCTAAAAATTTTAAGTTTATTTGCTTATATTTTGATATAAGTCACCTTATTATATGTAATTGTCGAAGTTTTTATTCTTCTGAGATTTAGGAGGTAGATTTATGTATTAATACAATTTTAAAACTCCATTAGTTGATAATATCTTAAGAGCAGAAATATCGTTATATATAGGATAGAACTCTGTCCCATCTCTAAATATAATACAGCTTGCACTAGAAGTACGAGCATAAGCTACATTCGTATTATTATCTACTAATGCTATAGTTTCAGACGGGTCTACCGACGTATGGAATAATGGATAGAAATCTTCTATAAATTCCACTTCACTATCAGTGTACTCGTCGTATATAGCGGAAGTTTGTTTTAACCAAAGTCCACTATTTTTAACACGTTTAATTTCAGGAAGCGTTTTATCATTCATTTTAATAAGTCCACGTATTTTTAATGTTTTTGCTATATCTGCTATATCATTAGTATTAGTAATATTTACTGTATTACCGGCTAAAGTATAGCTACTATTAGCTACATCTATTATAAGTGGATTTACAACAGGTAAATCTTCACAGAAATGAGCAATTAATATCGTACTATTATTTATATCAGAGCTACGTTTAAAGCTTAGTTTTACTTTATTTTGGATATTAAATCCAGAAGTAACTCTAGCAACAGTAAGCATATCACCAGGTTCATAATTTACAGCATAGCATAAATCATAAAATGCAGGTAGATTTAAATATACATTAACATGTGTAGCAGTTATGTTAATATTATATACATCTATTGCTTTAATAGTAGTATCAGTTGTATCTACTATATTTACACTAGATGGAGTAACTGGCATATTACCAATTATAGCTCTTCTACGTACTTCATTTAAACGAGGAGATAATTGCTCTAATCTACTGTCTTCTAATAATGATAAACGTCTTATAACCTGTTTTAAAGGCTCAGAATAGTATACATCTAAAGCATTTGATGGAAGATTGAAGAACCTAGCGTATCTAGATTCAATATCTATACTTGTATCACCTATATTAGTAATAAACGTATTACGGTCAGGATCGAATTCGTTTATACTATTTAATAGACGAGTAACATTGTCAGTTCTCTTAATAGGAATATCATAAGTAATAGGAGTTTTTCTAACTGGTAGAGTGTCGCTATTAAATAATATTTTACTATTAGCAAGATCTGTTGTTTCTACAGTCTCTATATTAATATCAAGCATGTTATCTATAATCTTAGTTTCAAATGTTTTAAATAAGTAATATACACGTTTAATATCATCATTTAAGTAATGCTCTTTGTTTATTGGTACTATCATATCATTATATATTTCTTGATAGGATAGTTCTGTATTATAAGGTTTAAAGTATGTTTTAGATATAGTTTTATCACCAACTTTAATATTTACATTAGCACCATAGTATACATCTGGTATATCTTCTAAAGTTTTATTCAACTTGGTACTCATATTCACTATAACTGTAGTATCATATGTGAAATCATAGTTTTTAATTATATTAGGAACATTTGTTGTAAAATATTCATGAATATTTGAAGATTGGAAAATATCCCAAAATTCATTTTCAGATATACTACTATGAGAGTATTTTGTAATATTAAATGTACGTTGTTCTTTAGAAAATACATTAGACTTAAATATAAGAGTTAATGTATGTGTATCTAAGATATCTTTTGCAAATATTGAAATAGTCTTTTTGATAGTATTAGTGTACATATCTATTGTGTTATCCTTGAAAATAGTCATATTTTCATTATCATTTAGACTATACCAGATATTTTTAATAACATCTTCAGTTGGTTCTTCTAATAATCTAGTAGAATAGAATTCTTTATTATTATAAATAAAGTTTAAATTCCAACTATTAGAAGGAACTACATCCAAGTCAATAGTCAGATTAAGAGGTTCAACTACAGATATATACATATTATTCTTAATAGTATAATTATAATCTATTTTAGAAATAATAGCATTAATAAGTGTAGATCCCTTAATTTCCTCACTAGTAGATAATATAATATTATCATTTGATATACTATTTACATTATAACCATTAATAAACCATTCATATGCAGGGATACTAGATGATTTAATTGTAGATAGAATACGTTTTAAAGAAGGACTTATAGTAGTCTTCTTAGATAATTCTTCTATTCTAGTATCTAAATTATCGTTTATTTTAGATAGCAGCCATTTCTTATCGAATTCTTTAGCTATCATATCCATTTTATCTAATCTCTTAGATTTAAGAATAAATAATTTAGATTTTGACATATCAAACTTATAGTCATTAGTATTTTCAAATTCATATACAGAATTATTCTTCTTATTAACTACAAGCATTATAGAAATATCATTTACAAAATCATTTAATACCTCTCTATCCTCATCATTTATATCATATTTATACTTAAAGTCTGTAAATATGTCAAGTTTAATAAAGAAATTACTCTTATTAAACTCAGATGGTGGAGCAGGAGTATATTTATTAGTTTTAGGTCTAATAGTAAACTCTCCAGCTTCTAGTTTATTAGTATTGATTATAGTTATCTTTGGAACTACTTTATCAGTATCTTTATATGTTATATTATCTATATAATCAAGCATATTAAAGTCACTTAAAGTATTTCCTTTGTATTCTACAAATATTTCTTTAAGTTTATCATTAAGGTCAGGCCCTGATACATTTATACTACATTGAGTATTAACTCCAAGTTCAGTCGGATTATAAAT
>ERZ773180.164-NODE-164-length-45982-cov-5.554989_pt1 | contig 45982 bp, 42 predicted proteins | sample MGYA00511080_ERZ773180 | MGnify/ENA primary metagenome ERZ773180 (study PRJEB29015, sample SAMEA2738175) | human oral metagenome | biome: human oral; feature: human-associated habitat; material: saliva | place: China | collected 2178 ... | reverse complement strand
CGAACGTAAGACGAGAAGACATTTAAAGTTACATTGTTATGATGATAGCCGAATAGAAGTTCCTTATGAGGAATTCATCGCTTCTTCCCCCATTATTTGGGAAGAGCGAGAGCCAATCTCTGATTTTGTTTTTGATGTAGAACCGCTGGTCTATCTGTTCAAAGACGGTTCATATGTTGAAGAGAATCTGCATGGTGCATGGCAAACAGAATATCAAATAAGGAAAATGAATAAGGGTTGTATTCGATATAGCTTAATCGCAATATTGCTTATTATTATGCTATTGTCTCGTCTCTATTCCCATATCCTCTCCCTTCTCTATTGAGGTGGCAGAGGATAAGACAGTGCCAGTCATTGTTGCAGAATGATAGCTAAGGAGCGGATGAGTATGAGTGAACCTTTGAGGGCGGTTCGCGTAGTTCTTCACGAGCGAAGCAGCTCGGTGTCGTGACTTTCGCCGAAGCCGGTGAGCGAACAGACCTTCGAGTTGATTCTGCGCTTTTCTTCTTTGTAGAACCACATCAGTCCAAATATCAGATGAACCCAAAGTATTTATGGAGGAAATATCTTTACCTCTGTTTGGAACTGGCTAAAGAAACATCTATTTCTAAGAATAACAGATGATCCAAACAACAGAGTTGAAGGAGGAGTAGTTTTCTGAGAATGTACTCAAAGAGCTGCTGTACAATTAGTAAAATGTACAGCGGCTCTTTCATTTCAGTATAATACATACAAGCTCTTTTGCTTATAGCTTAGAATAAATGATTTTCCCTTGAGAAAGTCTATATTTAAACGAGGAATCTTTTCTTCGCTTACGACAAAATCTAAAGTAAAGTTCCAATCTTTCATGACTACAGGAATATTTTCACATACACCTCTTGTTTCTTTTCTTAATGCTTCGGCTATATTGGCTACTTCTTGAGTCTCTATTTTAGTAGGCATTACTCCAAAACTCCTAGGTATCTTATTTGTTCGACTACCAGTATCAAATAAGATTTTTGTTTTTTGTCCAGCAATCTTTCCTTGGAAGATGATAGCGTTTAGAAATGCACTAGAATAGTCTTCATGATTCTTCCAATGTAACTGATACTGGATATTTTGGGGGATTATTGTACGTTGTATCATTGAGAACTTTCCTAAATCAAATTCCCAATAGTCACGTTTTAGGACATCTCCTCCTATAATAAACTTGGGGGCATATTGGGCAAACATCCCAGACAAATTAAGAATATAGCAGCATACGTCGTAATACTTATGTCCTCCTAGATTAATACTGTCTAGATTGAATTTAAAAGAGACGACCTTCTTTCCGTTTGTATTGCCTATAACGGCATTACTCTTCTCTATTTTGATGTTACATGAATCCGTCGCAAAGATAGAATCCATGATGCATACTGAAGCTCCCGTATCTATCAGCGCAGAAATAGGAATATCTTTTCCCCCATATGAGAAAGAAGCATCAACATACATCCAATTATTCTTGATGGTGATTGGGACTTGTGCAACAGAATAGAGTGCTGATGCGAGGAGTAGCAAAAGGAAGGATAAGTAGCGAGTAAGCATAAGATAATATTTAAGTTGAGAGCATAAAATGAAGCCTTTGCAAATGCAGGTATTTCTTTTGAGGTATAAAAGAAGTAGAGTGTTTTTCATTGGAATGCACATTCCACGGTAGAGTCAACCGACAAGTGCAAAATTAAGCAATCCTTTTGTAGCACGCTGCTTTTGATGTTTCAAACTTTTGTTTTTGCTTGGTGCGATATTTTTTGCTGTACGCGTGCCATCTTTTGGTTCATTCTCCACTTGCAGTGCCCCACCAACTACCAGAAGACCTTTTCGAAAGTGCACCTATCACCGGCCTCAACCCCCAACGCGCACGCGTAGCGCGCGCGTCCGCTGTTTTTCGATTTTTTCCTTCACCTCTTCACCTATTCGCGGCAAAGTATTGAGGTATAGAGGGTTAAAGGTGAAGGTTTCACCCCATTTTCCTTCACCCGTGAAGTGTTAAATTGATCGTTTTCTTCACGCGCAATCCACAATGTGACAGTGAGTTAGGGGTGAAGGTGAAGGGTGAAGGCAGAAAAAACAAACTCGTTGAGTGCGCGATGTGCAGGTGCGTGTCCGTTCGGGCGCACGTTCGTGTGCGCGAAGAAAGCGCGCTAAGTGGGGGAGGTTTGGCGGACGACTTTCTCGAAGAGGTTGGGAAGAAGAATGCAAAACAAGAGCGTTTTCGCAAGAAAGTCCACTTGTTTTTATGGGTGATAATATAGTTTCGCGATATATCAACTTTTTCTTGCTTGAAATTTCGATTTTTCGAAATAAAAGATATACCTTTGCCCTTGATAAAACACAACCTTCCCTTTTCCCGTCGCCCTGCGGCGTCCCTATAGCGCAACGTCAAAGGGCTTTCCGCCCGACGAATCAGCGCAAACGCTCTTTGACTTGTTGAATAGTATCATCGGCTCATGCTGTCGTGTCGTGCTCTGATGAGGCCACAACGGTTTATGCACTTCGGTGCTTATGCGTTCTTATAGAGCGTATTGGCCGACCGGTTGCGCTGCGAAATGCGGGCGAAGCTATTCGTGATCCGCACGAAAATCCCCCGCTGAAGTGTGGACTTCAACGGGGGAGGGATAATCGCTATGAAGAAGAAGGGGGTGGGGGAGAACTTATTCCCAACCCAAGGCAGAAGCACCGAGAACGGCGGCTTCCGAACCTTTGAGGGTCGAAATGAGGAGTTTCGCTTTCACCTTGAAGATCTTCAATACGTTTTCATCGTAAGCCTTGCGCAGGGGCTCCATGAGGTAGTCGCCGGCTTTGGCCAAACCACCGAAGAAAACGAAGGCTTCGGGCGTGTTGAAGGCGGCAAAGTCGGCGCAAGTGCGGCCGAGGAGTGTGCCGGTGTATTCGAAGATGTCCAAAGCGATTTGGTCGCCCTTTTCTGCCGCTTGGAACACGTCGAACGAGGTGATCGATTCGGGATCTAATTCGCGGAGGGGCGAGGGGGTGTCGTACTTGGTGAGGAACTCACGTGCCGTGCGTGCCACGCCGGTGGCCGAACAGTAGGTTTCCAAGCAGCCTTTGCGACCGCAACCGCAGGGACGGCCGGTTTCGGAGTGATCGATGACCACGTGTCCGAGTTCGCCCGCGAAACCGTCGGAACCATAGACGACGCGACCGTCAACGACGATACCCGAACCTACGCCGGTGCCGAGGGTGATCATGATGAAGTTCTTCATGCCGCGCGCCACGCCATAGGTCATTTCGCCCAAGGCAGCCGCATTGGCATCGTTGGTCACTCGACAGGGCACTCCGAGTGCTTCCTCAAAGAGGTCGCAGATGGGCACAATGCCTTGCCAAATCAAGTTGGCGGCACGTTCGATCGTGCCGTTATAGAAGTTACCGCTCGGCGCACCGATACCCATACCGCGGATATTGTCGATGCCGCCTACGACGTCGAGTGCGGGTTGAAGGGCGTCAACGGCTGCTTGCACGTAGTCATTGATGTCGGGATAGGCCTGCGTTTTGATGGCTGTCTGTGCGATGATGGTGCCGCGTTGATCCACGATACCGAAAACCGAGTTAGTGCCACCCATGTCGAGTCCGATCACATAGGGCTTTTCGAGTATTTCTTCCATGAGGATGCTAGTTTTATTCTTATTTTATTTTCGTGCTTGCAAATGTAGTCAGAAAATGCCGAGCATCCAAGTTTTCTCCCGCTTTTTTGTCAGCCCACATTGCAAAAATAGGTGGAAAGTCCGTGAGCTTTTCTGCGCATTGCATAAAGTGAAGCACAACATGCAATGCGTTGCGCAGTGTGTAGACAGAGCTTCGCGCTTTTTCGGGCGTGATAGTCTGCGTATCTCTCGCAGATTTCATAATTTTGCATCTCAAACTCACTTCCCTTCAAATGAAAACTACTTTTCTTCTCCTCTGCGCTGCGCTGTGCGGTGGTGTTGCAGGAGCTCATTCTCGCGAGTTGTCGACGGCGAGCGCTTCGGTAGCCGACAGTGTTGCGCAAGTGGCCACGAAGGCTTCGGACAAGCAGCCGGAGAGTCGTCCCACGTTCAAACCCTCTGTGACGCTCGGAGGCTACATTACCACGAAGTATGAGCTGACCAACCGCGAAGGTGCTGCAACTTCGAGCAATTTTTCGATGCGATATTTGCGTTTGTACGGCAGCGGTTATGCTTGGCGTGACGTGTTCTATCGTTTTCAGATGGAGATGAGCGGTGCACCGGGCATTGATCGCGGGCCGCGTTTGCTCGATGCGTATGTGGAGTGGCGCAAATTCCCGGAGGCGCAAGTGCGCCTCGGACAATACCACCGTCCGTTTGGTTTCGACAAACCGATTTCTCCCCTGTCTGTGGGACTCGGCAGTTTCTCGCAGGTGGCTTCGAAACTGCAAAGCCTCAATGATCGAATCGGAGAGCACACTTCGAACGGTCGTGACATCGGTGTGCAGGTGCAAGGTGACCTTTTCCCTGTGGCCGGTGGTCGTAAACTCTTGCACTATCAAGTGGGGCTGTTCAACGGACAGGGTATCAATCACGCAGACATCGACCACTTCAAGGATTTGATCGGCGGTTTGTGGATCTGTCCCGTGGAAGGGCTTTCTGTCGGCGCTTTCGGTTGGAACGGCCGTTTCACCGATCCTGCGAAACCTACGCTTCAACTTGAGCGCAAGCGCTATGCACTTGGCTTCATGTATGTGGGGCGTTGGGAGGCGCGCGGCGAATACGTGCACAGTCACGGGCGCACTACGAAAGGTGGCGCGAATGAGAGCGACGGTTGGTATGCGATGGCGGGCACGCCCATTCCTGGATGTCAACGCCTGAAAGTGTATGGCCGTTGGGATTGCTACCGCGACGACGCCACGACCTGGCAGGGACTGAAAACCAACTGGGGTCTTTCGGCCAACTACCGATTGGGCAAAAACTACCTGTTTCAACTCAATTACACCCACACGAATGATCGTGCGGGTGCCGATCGGAACTACAATACCATAGATGTGCAGGTTTCTGCAAAGTTCTAAATCCAGTACAGGGGAACGACCACAAGAAGTCGTTCCCCTTTTTTGGTGCAATTGTCGATCTACTTCGGATTTTGGAGAAACATAGTTCTAAATAAATTGCAATCGGTTGAGAATTGTTGGGCGTTTACTTGTTTGGAATAGATTTGTTTGTAACTTTGTGCCAATGAAAAGAAAAACACGACAGACCTTGTGCTAATGCAAGCGTCTTGTCTATAAGTATCATTCATATTTAATTCTCATCATGGAAAAAAAGACATTCCAAAATCTGAAAACGCACATGCGTTACGGGAAGAAGTTTTTTGTTGTGAACCACGAAGGAGCAGACTACAACGTTAGATTATTTCCTTTTCAAGAGACACAGCAAGAACCGGAAGAAATTCATTGTATTGTAAGGACTGATGAAGACGGAAAAGTAAGTATTGTTCAAAATGTGCAATATTACTTGGAGAAGAACTACCCGTTAAGCGAGAAAAGCGATTATGATTTTGTCGTTCGGCGTGCTTATCCAGACAAAAAATACTATGAAGTAGAAGATCGTTTCGGCTTTTTCTTTCGACTCTATACCGATCAAATCTTGCTTGAACGTCAAGTTGTGACGTGCAAGGTGTTGAGTATCAGTGAAGGGCGTTTGAAATTAAAATTGGAGAACAGTCAAGGTGAGGCTTCTTCTACTGCACAACCTGCCGACTCCCCATTTAATGAGCAGACGCTTTCCGCTGTCATCGAAAAAGACCTTGGTCGTCGTCCTACGTCTTGGGATTTGGACGAGCTTTGTTGCTTGATTTTGGGCAGTAACGAACCTTTTGAGCGCCATGCCGGAAAATGGGTGAGAAAGACGCTCCAGGCGATCCTTAATTCCGAGACCACACCGACCGAAGCGGCGAATGAAGCCGAAGGTGAAACGGCGTGTGCAGAAGCTAATTATCAGCGGGTTGGCGAGGTGCTGAGCGAAATCCAAAAAGAACTGCTGTTTGTTTTGGAGTCGACACCGACGCTCAATCGTTGCGAAGAGCGGCAACGCGGTATTTTCCAGGAGCGCATCACGACGTTGGTTGAGCAGTGTGTGTTCTATATCAATGCGGCCAAATACATTGAAAAGGGCGTGCACACTACAGTGATTGATAAGCTGTTTGCTTCGCTCAAGGCTTCTCATTATATCTATCATGCCTCTGAGAAACTCGAGTTGATGATGTGCATCTTTACCTTGTTGCCGGACTTGATGGAGCAACGGATGAATGCTTTTTTCGAAATCATCACCGGAGCAGAAGAACGTTATTGGAAAACCGACACCTTCCGTCGGGCGTTCATTCGCTTGCTCGAATTTTATGTGTCTGAACTGTATGACGACGTGGCCAATATCGTCGATGAGAAGCACCCTGATTTCCGCAACGTCTTCAAAGCGCTTTCCATCCAACTATTCTTGGCTGATCCCAATCGCGACACCAATTTGTTTGATGCGCAACTCAACTATGCTCGTTTGTGTCGTATGGCTGCTTGTTTCCCAACGGGTAACACCGATGATTTGCTTCGTCGTTCAGTGCTTTCGCTTGCCGATGCCGTGGCTATTCAGGCTTCTTCGTGCTACACTTGGGCAGATGTCAACAATCTTCCGTTCGTTGCAGCTCGCCTGTCTGAGCAAGTCGATGAGGAGCAGCTCGCCGATTACAGCAAAAGCTATATGAACGAGGGTATTCGTTTGAATGTGACGCCGACGGGTGTGAATATCGCCACTCTGAATGGGGAAAACCAAAACTGCATAGTGCCTCAAGAAGAGCATTTCTGGGGCGGTTTGCAAATCTACACGCAGAACAAGAGAGCTTGGCTGAATTCCGGACAAACCAAGTTGTCTGATGCTTGCAGTTTGTGGAATTGGATAGAGCTTGAATTGCGAGAGGAAGCGGAGAAGAATGTCACAAGTCGACAAGAGAAAAGAAAGGTCTGCCCGGAGAAAAAACAGGAGGTGTATATTGCTCCTTATTCCATAGATCCGCACAATCCGAATGCGTTTCTTTGTCGTATAGATGAGAAGGACTATGAGGGGGAAGGCATCTTGACGGAAGAAAACCTCGCACCTTACCGAGTAAGTATCAGAAATTTCAATGGTAAGAATCCGTTCTGCAAGGACGGCAAGCAACTTTGTGTGAAGGCTGAAGTCGAGGAGATTGAAGAGGATGGTCGTATCATTTTTTCTACCAAGAATACCTTGCAGGAAGAGTTGCGCAATACTATACAGTCTGGTGATCAGATGAAGGGAGTAGTGACTTACCGTGCGGCGTCAGGTTGGATAGGAATTGCCGAGAATGGATTGGGTATATGCTTCGACAACGGGGACGACTATGACCTTGAAGCAGGTTCAGTAGTGGAAATCGAATTTCAAGAAACTTCCTCGAAGGGGAATCTTCATGTCCTTATCGTAGAGGATAATGTGGGCGTATGGTTAAATCAAGTGGAGATTGTGGCCAATATGGCCGCCGATTGTGGAGAAGAATTGCTTCCCGAAAACAAGCCTTCTGAGGAAGAAGAAGTGTTTGTGTCCAATTCTCTCTTTACAGCAGAGCAACTTGATGAACTTCTTCTCGTATATGATCAAATTGCTCAGCGAGAAGTGAACTTGCTACGCCGCTATCATTATGTTTCTGCTGCTCGCCTGTTGGCCAAGTTAACGGATCGTGCCGAACGAGTGGAGTTCTATGAGAAATGGCGCGACTTGCTCGGCATGTTAGAGTTTTACTCGATCAATCACCGACTCGATGAAGAGCACAGGGAGAAAATCGACGCTTATCGTGCCTCGAGCACAGTGGCAGATGGTCATTTGCGCGAAAATATCGGCGTGCTCTATGTGCTCAGTTGCTTCGATCGAGTCGACTGCGAAAGTGGTTTGCTCGAAAGCACGCATAAGGGCGAGAGCAAGTTGGTATGCCAGTTGGCAGCGATCGTGATGGCCGCCCGATTGTTGAGCCGCGACAACTTTAGTCAAACACACGAAGAGATCATCCGCCACATCAATGAATTGCTGCACATCAGTGGACGAGAAGAGAGGAAGGCGATAGGGCGTGAGGATATTTGCACCGAGTTCAAAACGAGCATCGTTTATCCGCCTGAAAATCACATGGAAGACAATATAACGCAGCAGACGTCGAATATCCTCCGTGTGCTTAGCGCCTTCTATAACACCAAAGGCGGCACGCTCTATATCGGCGTGAACGATCATGGTATTCCCGTCGGAATCAGCAATGACTTGAACTATAAAAAGTTTAGTAACTTGAAAGGGAAAGACCAGTTGGACGAATATCAACGTTACATTGCCATCGAGGTGCGCAAAGCCTTTTCTCCGTCCCACACCTCTGCTGATTATTTCAGCGTAGAGATGTGTGATTATGACGGAAAAACGGTTTGCAAGGTGTGCGTGCTGCGCCCCTTCCCCGAGTTGACTCGGTTGGACGGTGTAGTTTATGAGCGACAAGGCTCGGAGAACGTACGATTGGAAGGCGAACAGTTGACTCATTTTGAGAAGCGCCGCAAGGAGCGTTTCGAAGCGGAGCTAAAGCAGCGTTTAGAGGCCGAAAATCAAGCGGCGGAAACCACGGTGCCTGAAGATCATGAGGCGCAGTGGAGCGGTGGGGAAAACTTCCAAACGAGCGAGGTCGAACAACCGCTGAAAACAAGTGATCTCTCTGCCGACGCATCCTTCGAGCCGACAATCGCAACCGCCACCCAACGCAACAATGTCTTGTTGGACTACTTGGAGGACTTCATTCCTCCCTTATGTTTTCTGACCTTTTCGAAAAACAACTCTGCAATGTTGTCGCCGGAATACTACGGAGCAGAGAAAGAGGATGCGCTCACCTTGGCGATTCATGCCGACGAAGAAAACGCTTGGTTGATATTAGGTTATGCCGACGGAGGGGTGGTGCGCATTCCCATGAAGCATGTTCTTGACAAGGACAACTATAAGGAGTTGAAACTTGCGGCGGAAAGCGAATTGGTTTTTGCCACGATTGCGAAAGAAGACGATGCGATACTCACATTCACCGCAGATCGTAACGGCAACCGTTCGATGCGTTTGGACAGTGTACGTGCAGTCAGCGAAGGTAGTTCCTTGCAAGCGCGTGGCGAATGCCTTGTCAAGGAGAAGTTCGAACGCCTCGTGAATTTTGAAGTGCTTCCGGAGAGTTACATCACGTTGTTGGAAGAGAAAAAAGCCAAGAAGAAATTACTCAATAACGCCGGAAACGGCGTAGGTGTTGATTTCGCATGCAACGAGAAGAACAAATACTATAAGGTGCTCCACAGCATTGGAATCGACCCGAGTCGTGATATCTTGTCCAATCACGAATAAGCGCATCTTCTTGATGCAGATGCAATACGCTACGATAGCGTAGACGTAAAATGACAGCCCGCTGTTCACGCAAGTGAATGGCGGGCTGTTTTGTTGTTCAAGCCGAATGTGACTTCTTCAAGCCAAGTGCGGCGGTGGAGAAAGCGTCGAGTTTGTGCAAAAAGAAGTGGAGTTTGGAAGAAAAGCAGCGCACTTTTGTGCGAAATCATTGCACTTTTGCGCGAAAGTCCTCAACCACGTGCGAAAGGTTCAGCACTCGATCTCCAAACCGTCGTAGGCATAGGCCATGCCTTCGGGCAGTTGAGCGTCGGCTTCGCACTGTCTACCGGCTTGGTGACACATGTGGATGAAATAGGTGCGCGCTGCTCCGACGCGTCGTGCCATGGCGATGGCTTGTTCGAGCGTTTGGTGCGTGTTGTGCGGTTCGGGACGCAAAGCGCTCACCACCAGCGTGCGCACGCCCTGCAGTTTCGGCCATTCACTGTCGGGAAGGGCGGAAAGGTCGGTCATGTAGGCCAGATCTCCGATGCGAAACCCCGCAATCGGGAGACGTCCGTGCATCACACGGATGGGGGTGACAGTGGCACCGGCCGCTGTGAACGATTGGTCGATGGCAAACTCGTGCATCGTGAGTTGCGGCGAACCGGGGTAGTGGTCTTTCCCAAAGCAGTAGCCCATGTGCCGGAGAATGGGGGCGGCCACGTTGGCTTCGGCCCACACCTCGATCGGACTGAAGTGGGAGAGCGGGCGGAGGTCGTCGAGTCCCGCTACGTGGTCGAAATGTTCGTGGGTGAGGAGCACGGCTTCGAGCGCAGGCACGGTATAGGGAGTGCGGGGCGCTTCGTGGAGTCCGGCGGCGCGAGCTTGTTCATCGCTCATTTCAGCCACACGACGCTCGTGATAGGGGAGGGTACTGTCGGGACGGTGTGGGTGTTCGGCAATGAAGCGCAGCATCTGCGAGCGAAAATCGGGGCCGCAGTCGATGAGCAAGAGGCGATGGTCGTCGGTCTCCAGCAGTGCCGAACAGCGCGAGCGGCGATCGCGCGGATCGGAAGAGGTGCACACGGCGCAAGCGCATCCCATTTGCGGGACGCCCGAGGAGGTACCGGTGCCGAGAAAGTAAAGTTTCATGTGTGAAAGTGAGATATGCTGTGCGCAAAGATACGACTTTTTCATGTCGGCTCCGTGCTAAAATCGCGTATAAATGCGTATATTTGCCCACCTTATGACAATGAAAGAAACTATCTCTCGTACGGACGACGCGCGCAGTCGCCCGAGTTATTCTTATCGCGATATTTGGAAAATTGTTTTCCCCCTCCTGCTCAGTTCCATCGTCGAACAGTTGGTGGGCATGACCGACACTGCCTTTTTGGGACGTGTGGGCGAAGTGGAGTTAGGAGCCTCGGCACTCGGCGGTATCTTCTTCATCGCAGTGTTTATGCTCATCCTCGGATTTTGTTCCGGTGCACAAATTCTCATGGGGCGCCGCAATGGGGAGAACAAGCCGGAAGATATCGGCAGCGTGTTTTGGCACAGCTTGCTCTTCCTCACCGCGCTTTCCACCGTTTTGCTCATCGGTACTCAATATTTCGGCCCCGCTTTGCTGCGTTTGTTCATCTCTTCGGACGACGTGTATCATGCCGCTTGGCTTTATTTGGATTGGCGCATGTGGGGCGTGTACTTCAGCATGGTGGCTTGTCTGTTTCGCGCCTTCTTTGTCGGCACGACACAAACCGAGGTGCTCAAATACAATGCTGTGGTGATGGTGCTGTCGAACGTGGTGCTCAACTACGTGCTGGTGTTCGGCCACTTTGGTTTCCCGGCGCTCGGTATTGCCGGTGCCGCCATCGCTTCTTCGATTGCGAGCGGCATCTCTATGCTCTTTTTCATCGTCTACACCTTTTTCAAAGTAGACTATCATCGTTTTGCACTCCATCGTTTGCCGAAATTCAAATTCCGTTTGTTGGCGAAAATGCTCAATGTGAGCCTTTGGATGATGGTGCAAAGTTTTCTTTCGCTCATCACATGGTTCTTGTTCTTCATCGCAATCGAACGGCTTGGGCAGCGTGAATTGGCCGTGACGAATGTGCTGCGCACAGTGATGAGTTTCACCTTCATGGCGCTCTCGGCTTTTGCCTCTACAGCCTCGACCCTGACCTCTAATTTCTTGGGCAGCGGCCATCTCACCTGTGTGCGCCCGATGGTGTGGCGTGTGATTCGTATGGCTTATTTCGTATTGATTCCGATTTGGTTGCTCATTGTGATCTTCCCTGTCGAGGTGATGAGCATCTTCACCGACGAAGCACCGATCATCGAGGCCGGTGTCGCCCCGATTCGGGTACTGGCCTTGAGCTATATCTTCGAAGTGCCTGCCTTTGTGTTCTTTCAGGCTATTTCGGGCACGGGTAACACGCGCATCTCATTCTACATCGAAGTCTTTTCGCTCGTGGTGTATTGCTGCTTCATCTACTACGCGGTCTACCTACAGCATTGTTCACTGTCGGTGGCGTGGGTGAGCGAGATTCTCTATGCCCTTTTCTTATTCATCCCCGGCTTGCTCTACATGAGATTTGGACGATGGTATCGGAAAGAATTGTAGTTTCGAACAGAAATGCGCAATAAGGCGCAAAAACGGCGTGAAAAGAGCGAAAAAAGTTTCTCAAATGCCGTGAAATGTTTATATTTGCGGTGCGCAACCCCTGTTCCGTAGCTTCGAAGTGCTCAAGCACCGGGCTGTTGTCCTGCCGTGCTTTACGTTTTCCAAAAGATCTTCTTAGACAATGAAACGTTTGCTCCTCTTACTTCTCTTTGTGGCGGCCGTACTCGGCGCATCTGCCCAGCAGGTCGAAACCGCCGATGTGTATTTGCGTGATGGTCGCATCGTCCGCGGCCGCATCGTTGAGCGGCTGCGCGGTGGCATGATTCGTGTGCAGACGGTCGAAGGCCAGTCTTTCACCTTCATGCCGGCTCAGGTGCTCAATGTGATCGATACTCGGCGTTTTTCGCCTTTCATGCAGGCTCCCTATTGGAGTGGATACGTCGAAGCGGGATATACCACCCCCAATCAGTATGATGTGCAGCTGACCGGCGGTTTGCGTCTGCGCAATTTCCTCTTTATCGGCGCCGGTGTGGGGTATATCGCGCAACCCGATGCAGCGGCCAATGCCATCCCAGTCTATGCAGCGGGGCGTTTCATCCTACCGCTCATCACGGGATTGAAACCCTATGTCGATGCGCGTGTCGGTTACGCCATTCCGGTCAACGGTACGGACGTTTCGGGCGGTGCCTTCTTGGGTTTGACTACCGGTGCGGAGATCAATCGCTGGATGTTTGGCTTGGGCTACCAAGGCGTGTGGATGAGTCGCAATCAGCATAATGAGTTTTCCTCGTCTGCATCGGACATGGAAACCAAAGGCTTCACCGTGCGAGTCGGCTATCGATTCTGACACGAGATATAAAGGAGAAAGCGCATTGCGCTTTGCTTCAGTTTTGAATTACGATCCAACTTATATATTACAATGAAAAAGATTTTCCTCCTGTTCGCCCTGCTTTGCGGTTTTGCATTCTCGGCCTCGGCTCAGAGCTTTGATCCCGATGTGATCTACCTTCGCAACGGTAAAGAACTGCGTTGTCGTATTGTGAGCATCAACCATGGTGAATCTGTGACGGTGCGTCGTCAAAGCGGTGCACAAGAAGTCTATCGTCTGACCGATGTGGCGCGCATCGAACTGCGCCCCCGCGACGAAATGAGTCATTTCGATCGCCGTCCGATGGCCTCTTCCTCGTTGGCCGGTACGAACGATGCCGATGCGACCTTGCGCGGTTATGCCGAAGTCGGTCGCGTGGTGCGTGAAAACACTTCTCGCACGGAACTTTCTGCTTCGATGGGCGCCGGTTTCGGTGGCTTCGCTTACGTCGGTCTGGGTGCCGCCGCACAGCGTTTTGACAATCTAGTGTTGAGCAACAATAGCTTTGCCAATGCTTCGTTCATTCCCGTCTACGGTGATGTGCGTTTTCTTATCTCGACCGGTCTTTCGGTGCGTCCTTTCATCGGATTGCGTGCCGGTATGACGATTCCCACCCTCAGTGAGAAGTTTGAAGGTGGCTTCTATGGCAGTGCTGTGGCCGGTTTGGAGTACAAGAACTTCACTTTCGGCGCCGGTTTCACCCACCAGGAAATGGAATATAAGAACGGCTACACCGTTGACGCCAATGGTGTGCGTACCGATAACAAGGAAAATGTCAAATTCCTCGATGGCTTCACACTGCGCGTAGGTTTTACGTTCTAATCTCGCTCAGTAGACAAAATAGTTAGTTTTGTTTTTCATGTGCCCCGTCACTCCCTTGCACTCATTGAGTGTGAGAAGTGGCGGGCTTTTGTTTGCACTGAACTGAAAGGCGGCCCCCTCCTATATAATAAGGAGAGAGAAAGCGGCTGAGGCGTGGGAATTTGAGAGCGATCGTTGTGTAATTCGGGCGAATGTCGTAATTTTGTTGCATCAATAAGCAATAACATGTCTTCCAATAAGATTATTCTCACCGGCGACCGCCCCACCGGTCGCCTGCACATCGGTCATTTCGTCGGTTCGCTCCGTCGCCGCGTAGAATTGCAAAACGCGGGCGATTACAGCAAGATGTTTGTGTTCATCGCCGACGCTCAAGCGCTGACCGACAACACCGATAACCCCGAAAAGGTACGCCAAAATGTGATCGAGGTCGCCCTCGACTATCTGGCCTGCGGTCTCGACCCCGAGAAGGTGACCCTTTTCGTGCAGAGCCAGATCCCCGAATTGTGTGAACTGGCTTTCTATTTCCAAAACTTGGTGACGGTAAGTCGTCTGCAGCGCAACCCGACGGTGAAGACCGAAATCGGCATGCGCGGCTTCGAAGGCAGCATTCCCGTCGGTTTCTTCACTTATCCCGTTTCGCAGGCGGCTGATATCACCGCGTTCCGTGCCAATACGGTACCCGCCGGCGAGGATCAGAAGCCGATGATCGAACAGGCCACGGAAATCGTGCGCCGTTTCAATCATATTTATGGCGATACGTTGGTAGAGCCTTCAATCATGTTGCCCGACAACGCGGCTTGTCTGCGTCTACCTGGCATCGATGGCAAAGCCAAAATGTCAAAGTCGCTCGGTAATTGCATCTATCTTAGCGAAACGGCCGAAGAGATGGCCAAGAAAGTCAAGGTGATGTACACCGACCCCGAACACCTTTCGGTGAACGATCCTGGTCATGTGGAAGGCAATGTAGTCTTCACTTACCTCGATGCGTTCTGCACCGACGACCATTTCGCCCGCTACTGGACAGACTATGCCAACCTCGATGAGATGAAGGCACACTATATGCGCGGAGGTCTGGGTGATGTGAAGTGCAAGAAGTTCCTCGAAAAGGTGTTGAACGAGACGCTCGATCCGATTCGTGCCCGCCGTTTGGAGTGGCAAAAGGATATTCCTGCCATCTACGAAGTGCTGCGCAAGGGCAGTGAGGCCGCTCGCGAAGTGGCCGCCGATACGCTGGCCGATGTACGCCGCGCGATGAAAATCAACTACTTTGAAGATGCGGAACTCATCGCCGAACAAGCGGCACGTTTTGCTTCCGGTGAGTGATTTTATCGCATTTTTTGCGTAGTGAGTGCAGAAAAAAGCGCCCTTTCCCCGAGATAATGACATTTCTCGCCTGTTTTTTTGGCGGGATGCAGATTTGTGATTAAATTTGCGCTTCGAATAGTAAGGTGCGTGAGCATCTTCTCCAGAGCAACATAATAATATCGATATATACAACAATGAAAAGAACGTTCCAACCCCACAATCGCAAGCGAAACAACAAGCATGGTTTCCGTCAGCGAATGGCGACTGCTAACGGTCGTCGCGTTTTGGCTTCTCGTCGTGCCAAAGGCCGTAAGAAGCTCTCTGTTTCTGACGAAGTACACGGCAAGAAATAATTGCCTGCTTTCGTAAGCGACACACATCGCGAGAACAACTCCCGGGGTTGTTCTCGCTTTTTTTGTGGGCAGTGCGAGGGAATAAAATCGACGGTGCGCATAGTTGGCAGAAGTGTGTGAGTCGTGTGCGAATTTTTTGATTTTAAATTTTGTACATTCCGCAGTTTACTGTACTTTTGCAAGAAGAACAATCCCCAATTCTCCTACAATGAAAAGGATATTTTACGCAGCCCTTCTGGCCGTAGCAAGTTTGCTCGCCGGTATTCCAGCTGCGGCACAGCACTTTACTTGCGCTCAGTACGAGACGGATGCCAAGAGATGGCAAGACATCGAACAATTATTCAAACGACAAGGTTGGTCACAATGGGCACTGGCCGTGAAAGACGCGTTCCCGCTGAACAATGATCGTTCGATACAATATAGGTATGTGCTTTCTTCGGATGTGCCGTGCTCGCAAAAGCGTCTTACCGAATTAGTACAGAAATGGATCACTTTAGAACATCCCAATGTGCTGCCGTTGCCCGCCGATCAAACCGTAGATCTGAAGGTGCAAACACTTTGGGACAACGTTGCACATTCCTATCGTGTGTTTTCTGCAGCTTATGTCAGTGCGAAATCCGAGACCTTTGTGGAGTTCAAAGAGAATCGACTGCGCATCACCGTCACGGTTTCTCGTTATGTGATGGGAGCTGCCAATCCTTTCCAAGTAAATTCGGATACGCCGTTGGTCGGCGACTGCTATCCCTTCGACCTGAACGGAAAGTGGAAGAATGTTATGGCAATGGCCTACATCAATAGCAACCAAAAGGCTTTGGATCAAGTGGCCAGTCTGTTGAACTATCTCAACCGACACGCCGCCGCTCCGGCTAAGTCTGACAAAGATTGGTAAACTCGACGGGCAAATATTGACTTGCGTCTCTTTTACCATTGCAATTCAGCTATCACCATAAGCGGAAAAGGCTACCATCTTGCGAAATGAGAGGGCAACTCTCGTTTCGCATAGGTGGACTCCTCCGTGTTTTCTTCGTTCATTGACCAAGGCAGAAGGCATCGGCTCAACAAGCGAGCGAATGCCTTTCGGCTCTTTTATTCCTTATCGCGCCATTCGCCAAGAGGATCTATGACTTTCAAAGAGTTCTTTCAAAGACTGACCAGCCGTTACCTTTGGGGTAACTTGTTCGCCATGGCCTTTGTGCTTGTGGCGCTTGTTGTCGGTTTGTTCCTCTTCCTGAATGTGTACACCTACCACGGGAAAACCGTGGTGGTGCCCGATTTGCGCGGTCAGCGCAGTGAAGTGGCTATTAAACGCCTGCAACAATTGGGGCTGCATGCCGAAGTAACGGACACCGGTTACAATGCCACGATTGCAGCCGATGCCATTCTCGATCAAAATGTCCCTCCCGGTGGTCGCGTGAAGCCTAATCGTATCTTGAAGCTCACGGTAAACTCCGCACAGCCGCGTCCGGTTGCGCTTCCCGATATAGCCGACAACAGTTCGTTGCGCGAAGCCCGCATGCGCTTGGAGGTTTTGGGCTTCAAACTCACGCCGATCAAACGCATTCGCGGAGATCGAGATTGGGTCTACCGGATTGAAGCCGCCGGGCGCGAAGTGCGTGCCGGCGAACGCCTCAATGTGAATATCCCCCTTACGCTTGTGGTCGGAGATGGCGTGACGGTTGAAGATTATTCCCCCAATGATTCTTCAAAGATTCCCTCTTTGTCCGGCGACAGCCTTTCTTTTTGATTCATAAGCAATGAGGGAGGTGCAAATAGTTGTCCTCCTTCTTTTTCTTCCTCCATTTTTTCAAAGCCTTTTTTCCCGCAACGGTAATTGTGTCGAGAAAATTCGGCTTTGCCCCCCCTCCTATCCTGAAAACCCATTGAATGAGTAACCTCTCTCCCGAAAATATCAATGATTTGTCGCCTCGTTACGACCAACCTACATCCAGTCCTGCTTCAGCACTTGCCGTCGCAGAAACGGAAGTGGGCATAGAAGAGGACGACGATGATTTGTTTGAGGGTATATATAATGAGCGTCCCCTTACTTCGCAAGAAGCTGCGAGCGTCTCCTCCCAAGGGAATGCGGAGGGAAGTGCGGACGAACTATACGAACACTATCGTGCGGTGGCGGATCCCGGTCAGCAGCTGTTGCGTGTCGACAAGTTTCTGATTAATTTGATGCACGACACGTCGCGCAATCGCATCCAAGCTGCCGCAGACGCCGGCTGTATTCATGTCAATGGGCGTGCCGTGAAGCGCAATTATCGCGTGAAACCCGGCGATGTCGTGACGTTAATGCTTACTCGTCCCCGTTTTGACAGCAGCATCAAGGGCGAAGACATTCCTCTCGAGATCGTTTATGAAGACGATCAGCTGATGGTGATCAATAAGCCTGCGGGAATGGTCGTACATCCCGGATGCGGAAATTACAGTGGGACGTTAGTCAATGCCATTGCGTGGCATCTTCGCGACAACCCCGATTACGACCCCAACGACCCCACCGTGGGTTTGGTGCATCGCATCGACAAAGACACGAGCGGTCTCTTGGTCGTGGCAAAAACGCCCGAGGCAAAAACGCATCTTTGTGCTCAATTCTTCAAGAAAACCACGCGTCGCCGCTACAATGCCCTGGTTTGGGGAAATTGTCAGTCGGAGAGCGGTCGCATTGAGGGCAACATTGCGCGCCATCCCAAAGACCGTTTGCAAATGGCGGTCTTCCCGCCCGATAGTGAGGTCGGAAAACCAGCCGTTACTCACTACACCGTGATGGAACGCTTCGGCTATGTGACCCTTGTGGAGTGCGTGCTTGAGACCGGCCGTACTCATCAGATCCGCGCCCACATGAAACACATCGGGCATCCCCTGTTTGCCGACGAACGCTACGGCGGCGATCAAATTTTGTGGGGAGCGCGCAGTTCCAATTACACGGCTTTCGTGCGCAACTGCATGTCCGTCTGTCCGCGACAAGCGTTGCATGCACGCACACTCGGTTTCCGTCATCCCGCCACCGGTGAAGAAATGGATTTCGAAGCCCCGTGGCCGGCCGATTTTTCCGCGTTGATCGAACGCTGGCGCACCTATACCGCCCATCTTATCTCTCGTTAGAACCAATCTCTTTCTATCTTTCTCATGAAGAAGAAAATTGCCATAGTAGCCGGAGGCGATTCCTCCGAGCACGAAGTCTCTTTGCGCAGTGCAGCCGGTATTCTTTCCTTTATGGACACCGAGCGTTACGACTGCCGTATTGTGGCCCAGCGCGGCCAAAGTATGCACGTTTTAGATGGAGAACGCCAATATCCCATCAATCTCCACGACTTCTCTTATGAAGTGGACGGCATGCGCCACACTTTCGATTTCGCCTACATCACCATCCATGGTACGCCTGGCGAAAACGGTATTCTCCAAGGTTATTTCGACCTGATCGGACTCCCTTACAGTACCAGTGGCGTACTTGTTGAGGCACTTACTTTCAACAAGTTCGCGCTTAATAATTATCTTCGCGCGCTTCCCGGCATCCATGTCAGCGACAGCCTGATGGTGCGTCGCGGACAAACGCTGCCCACTCCAGAGGAAGTCGTCGAGCGCGTCGGACTTCCTTGTTTCATCAAGCCCAATGCCGGCGGTAGCTCCTTCGGTGTGAGCAAAGTGAAAGCCCTCGCAGAAGTGATTCCCGCCATTCATAAGGCGATGGACGAAAGCGATGAAGTGATGATCGAGCGACAATTGGTCGGAACTGAGATCACTTGTGGTTGTTTTCGTCGCCAAAACGGCGATGTGGTTTGCTTCCCCATCACAGAAGTTGCCCTCAAAGGAGGCGAATTCTTTGATTACGATGCCAAATACGAGGGAAAGAGTGACGAGATTACGCCCGCTCGTATTGCCGAAAGTACGGCAGAGCGCGTTCGCGAAACGACGCGAAACATCTATCGTCAGCTCGATTGCTACGGCATTATCCGCATCGACTACATTCTTTCCGGCGAACGTGGTGAAGAGCAAATCAATTTGCTCGAGATCAACACCACTCCCGGTATGACCCCCGCCTCATTTATTCCCCAGCAAGTTCGCGCTTCTGAGTTCGAAATTGCCGACGTGCTTTCCGAAATCATCGAAGGCCGTTTCTAAACCCGTTCGCCATGCGACAGATCCCCGCCGAGTTTGACGACATTCGCCCCTATGCCGACCATGAAGTGCGCGAACAATTCGAAGTCCTGCTTCGTGATCGCCTTTTCATGCGCATACTTCGCGGTTTTGTGCCCCTGCCTGCGGCCATCATCCGCGGTTTTTTGCGCCTGACGTGCTTGGGAGTGAACAGCGCTTTGGGTTTTCAAAAGCGCTACATGTACCGCGTGATGCAAATCCTCATTGCTCACACCACGCGTCAGCTCACTTTTGACCACAGTGCCATCCCCACGCACACGGCCGGCTACACCTTTATTTCCAATCACCGCGACATTGTCCTCGATTCCGCCTTCCTCGACGTGCGGCTCATCAAGGCCGGGTTTCCGAATACGGTACAAATTGCGATAGGCGACAATTTGCTCGTCTATCCTTGGATCGAACGGTTCGTGCGTATGAATAAAGCCTTCATAGTGCGCCGTTCTGTCGGCAAACGCGAGTTGTTGGAAGCCAGTCGTCACATGAGTCGTTACATGCATTGGGTGATTGCCGGCAAAGACGACAACATTTGGATCGCCCAGCGCGAAGGCCGCGCCAAAGACGCGAGCGATCACACCCAGCCCTCCGTGTTGCGCATGATGGCACTCGGCGGAGAGGGTAGTGCGTGGGAGAATCTGCGCGACATGCACCTCGTGCCGCTCACCATCTCCTACGAATACGATCCTTGCGACTATTTGAAGGCAAAAGAGTTCCAGCTCAAGCGCGACAATCCCACTTATAAGAAGACCAAGCAAGACGACTTGGACAACATGCGCACCGGTATCATGGGCAAAAAAGGGCGTGTGCACTATTGCTTGGCGCCCTGTGCTGACCACTGGATGGAGGAATATCGCGACTTGTCGGACAAAGAGATGTTCGAAGCCGTCGCCGCGCGTATCGATCGCGAGATCCACGCGCGTTATCGCCTCTATCCCGGCAACTACATCGCTGCAGATCTCTTAGAAAACGAAAAGCGTTTCGCCGCCCAGTACGACACGACCGACGTGAGCGCTTTCGAGCAATATCTTGACAGCCGACTCGCCCTCATCGATATTCCAAACAAAGACGAACCCTATCTGCGTCAATGTCTGCTCACCATGTACGCCAATCCGCTCTACAACTACCTCAAAGCCCATGAGTAGTAAACGCGTATTTCCCCTCTTTTTACTGTTCTTGTTGATCGGTGTGGTGGCTTGTGGCTCAGACGAGAGCCCCGCCCCCGCGGTTCGCTTTGATTTTGGCGAACTGCGCACTGATGCAGCCGGACATGCGCAGCGTTTCACCCCCGATGGGGAGCGTGAACGCGCAATCGTCGCCGCCGGAACCTCCGTATTCCGCGCCGACACAGCTTTTCGTGCCATCGTTTCCTACGTTCCGGCCGAAGAGGGAATCCGTCCGATGCAAATTCTGCCCGTTCCTGTCCATTTTCCGCAAAACATTCCGTCTTTTCGTTTCAAGGCTGAGCCCGTTCGCTTGATCGCTGCGTGGCGCGGCGGGCGCTATCTCAATATGCGTTTGGGACTCCCCGGTCGTTTTGGCGAAAAGCACGCCTTGGCTTTCGACCGTCGCCCCACCGTCGAATGGCCCGACGGGCATCGCACCGCCGTCTTGCGTTTACATCACGAAGCCCAGTCCGCTCACCGCGATTACCTGCAAGACACCTATCTCAATCTCGCTCTTTCTCCCTACCTCGACGCACGCGAGGAACGCTTTGACAGTGTGGCCGTTTACGTCCGCACCTTCGAAGGTACCCTTCGCCGTGTCTTCGCTTTATGATCCCCCCAATGCGCACCGCCCGGCACTGAATGTCGGGCTGTTTGGCAAGCTCCTCCACATGATTCCCTTCAGAAATATCGACTATACCGACCGCGATCTGGTGCTAAGTTACACGATGCAGAGTGCCACGCGCAATTGCGATTTCAACTTCATGAACCTTGTGTCGTGGAGTTTCCACTACGGCACCCAAATTGCCGAGCATCGCGGACTGCTAGTCGTGCGTTTTCGTTTCGATGGCCGCACCGCCTATCTCCCGCCCCTCTGCCCCGAACCTTACCGTCACGGCGAACATTGTGAAAACTATGCCGCGGTGCTCCACGACCTCTTTGCCGACACCGAATCGCAGGGGCATCCCTTCCGCATGATGGGCGTCACGGCCGAAATGCTCGAGCGCCTGCACACCTTGCTGCCCGGCCGCTTCGAAGCCACGGCCGATCCCGCGTTTGCTGACTACATCTACGATCGAGAATCGCTCGCCACCCTCGCCGGCAAGAAGCTGCAACCGAAGCGCAACCACGTCAATCGTTTCGAACGCACCTATCCCAATTACGAATTCCGCCCCCTCACCCCCGAATGGATCGACGAATGTTGGCGACTCGAAAGCACCTGGGCGGCGGCGCACGGCGAAATGAACGCGCGCCTCGACGCCGATGCCGAGCAACACTCCATGCGCCGCGTGTTCAAGCACTGGGACATTTTGCAACCCCTCGGCGGCGTCCTGTTAGTCGACGGGCGCGTGGTGGCCTTCACCTTCGGCGGTCCCATCAACCACGACACCTTCGACGTTTGCGTCGAAAAAGCCGATCTTAACTACGAAGGCGCTTACGCCATGGTCAACCGCGAGTTTGTGCGTAGCCTTCCTCCGCAGTACACCCTCATCAATCGCGAAGAAGACCTCGGTCTCGAGGGGCTTCGTCGCGCCAAACAGAGTTATAATCCCCGGATTCTTCTGGACAAATACACCGTAACCCATGTCCTCCACTCCTGACAACATCCTCTTGCGCTCGCGCGAATTGTGGGCACAAGCCTTCCCCGAAGACAAACCCGAGTTCCTCGACCTCTATTTTTCGCGTTGCTACACCCCCGAGCGCAATCTCACGCTCACAGAAGAGAACAGCGACGAGATTGTGGCCGCCGGCCAAATTTTGCCTTTGGCCTTCAACTTCGGCGGTCGCCGCCTTTCCGCCGGTTATGTGAGCGGTTTGGTTGTCGATCCCGCCTCTCGCGGCAAAGGCCTCGGTGCCCGTTGGATGGCCGAAGCCCATCGCCGTATGCACGCCGAAGGTCAGGTGCTTTCGCTCCTCATTCCCGACGGAGAGGAGCTCCGCAATTGGTATGCGCAGGGCGCCCACGGCGCTTACGACACCGTTTCGCACCGCTTCACCATTCCCTTGCTCGAAGAGGGCGAACCCCCTCGCGCCGGCATGCCCGACATCACCGAAGAGCACGAGTTGAGCACCGAACTTTGGCGTTTCTACAACACCTTCGGCGGTCGCCATCCCTACGAAGTGCGTCACGACCGCGATAGCCTCGAGGTGGGCATCCGTTCGGCCCTCATCGACGGCGGACAACTCCTTGTGGCACGTCGCCGTCGCAAGATCGTGGGCTTCTGCCTCGCCTTTGCCGAAGCTTACCCCGCAGGCTACGAAGCCCCCGCCGGCGAGCAGTGCACCCGCATCCGCTTTATGCTCACCACCGACCCGCACATCGTCTTTTACTTTGCCCGTCGTCTGACCGACCTCCACAATCGCAAAGTCTTCATGACCGGCGGTTGCCCCGTGCGCGGCTTTGAAGGCTCGGTGCCCTACGCCATGGGGCGTGTGGTCAATGTGCCCGCCTTCCTCGACCATGTGCTCACCGTTTTGCCCGGTCTGCAAATGGAGTTCGGGGTGGAAGGCGACGAACACCTACCCGCCAACAACGGATATTATCGCCTCTTCGGCGGCCGTTGGCAGCGCATCTCTTCTCGTCCCTCGAGCATCGTGACGCCCGGCGAACTCGCTGCGCGTTTCCTCGGCAGCCAAGCCACGCAATTGCCCCTCCTGCTCGACGAATGATCCCCTCGGCATGATGGCATTTCCCACTTTTTCATCCACCGTCCGCCACCTGCTCGTGGCGGTCGTGTGGTTGTTGATCGGCCTGTCCGCTTCGGCGCGGCAGGCCGATGTGCTTCGTCGTGTGCGTCTGTCCCATTGGGGCATCGCCCCCCACAACTTCAGCGGCATCGCCCCCTTGGGCGAAAATCGTTTCGCCGTGGTCAGCGACAAGGACAGTGCCGCCGGATTTCATGTCTGGCACATCGAGCAAGACCCCTTGACCGGTGCCGTTGTGCGCGTGGTCGACGAGGGATTCCGCAGCCACTCGCCCCTCCCTGCCGGGCGTCCCGCGCCCGACTACGAGGGCGTGGCGTTCGAGCCCGAAGCGCAGCGCATTTGGATCGCCGACGAAGCCACACAGCAGATCCGCGCCTACCGCCCCGACGGCTTTCCCACGGGCGACAGCCTTTTGGTGCCCGCCGACGTGAATGGACAAGCCGTGCGCCCCAACCGCGGTTTCGAAGCCCTCACCTATTCTGCCCACCATGGGCTGTTGTGGACCGCCCCCGAGGAACCGCCGCGCGCCGCGCCGTCGTCGGTGACGACAGTTGCGCACGACGGCGACACAACGGGTGCCGTCATCGAGCTGCTCGCCTTCTCTCCTACGGGTGCGCTGTCGCACCGCGTGCCTTACCGCATCGATCGAGCCGCACCGGCCGAGGGCGTGCGCACCCACCTCAACGGCGTACCGGCACTCTGCGCCTTGTCCGACGGAAGTCTCATCGTCATGGAACGCGAACTCATCGTGCCGCGTCGCTATCTGGGCAGTCGTTGTGAAGTGCGCCTTTATCGTGTGCGCGCCGAGGAATTGTCGGCTCACCTCTCGGCACCGAACGCGCAGGCCGCACCGGTGAGCAAACACCTGCTCGCACGCTGGGATACTCGTTTGCGCCTGTTCCGTTTCGATTTGGCCAACTACGAAGGCCTTTGCCTCGGTCGGCGTTTGGCCGACGGCCGGCAAACACTGCTTTGCGTGAGCGATGCACAGGGTGGGGCGGGGCGCTGGTTTCTGCGCCTGCACGACGTGTTGCGCGTCGTGGTCTTGCCGGCGAATTTTTGACGAATGACAAGCGAAAGCAGTGGTGTCGGTTTCGAATCGGCGCCACTATTTTTATGTTCCGGCGTGGCGCGGGGGCGCAATGTTCTCTTTTGTTTCTTTAGGTAACTCTCGTTTTGCAGCCTTCGGTGGGCAACAAGTGATGGTGATAGGGCGAACTTAAAATACGAATATATCTTTTACGATTGAATTCAGGGAGAGCCGGTACCTCGCAACGGACAAAAGGATGAAAAAAAGCGAAGGAGCGTTGCGAAAGTGTCGAGTCCTCTTTCCTTTCTCACGCGTAAAGTCGGAACGCCGACAGTTGGTGACGCTTACCCCCTCCATATTGTTTACGTCGTCATTGCTGTACGGGCGCCGAAGACGCGGCAGGCCGTAAAACTGAGCGTTTTTGGGAACGCTCGCCCCATTTACGAAAGTGAACGCTCACCCCCGCTACAAAAGTCCACTACTTTTTCGCGTTTCTCCACAGTTTTTGCGCAAAACTCCACTTGTTTGGTGCAATTGTTCTCCACTTTTTTGCACGAATGGAGCGAATGTGTCTTTTGTTCTTAATTTTATGCGGAAGAATGTTTGTGTTTTCGCTGATGAATGCCTAATTTTGCACACGCAAGATGCCAAATAAGGCCAAAATCTTTTATTTTCTGACACATTACTCGCCTTCTGTCTCATGAAACGTACCCGCTATCTTTTTTCCCTACTCGCTATTGGCTTGTTTGCTTTGTGCCTGGCTGTCGGATGTGGCCGCACTGAACATGTGGGAGCGCGTGCCGATTCGCTTCGTCCGGCTTTGTTGGGCGGATATTACTTCTATCGCGGAGTAGGCGGGGTGGATGCGCTGCTCAATTACGCCGATCGAGCCGGAGAGGACAATTTTTCGGCCTGTGCTGAACTGCTCTCCAATCCGTATGAGGACAATTCGCGCCGAGAGTTGGCACAACTGCTGCGCGAGGCGTGGGGTGTGACCGATCGTGCGACGCTCTACAGCCATTTGTCGAAACTGAGCGACAGCCAATCGGCGCACAAGGCCTGGGACTACGCACGTGCTGTCAATCTCTCATGGATGGGCTGCGCGCTGGGCTGGATGTCGCGCGCCGAAATGAAGGGCTATCAGCAGGCACTCATGGAGCGTGCGCAACAACACTATCCGGATTGGAAGGCCTATTACGCCGACTTCTTGGCGGGGCGCGCCGCTTGGGATAAGAAAGACGAAGTGGGCGACCGAAAACTCACGGAATCGTTGGTGCATGAGATGCTACATCACCCCTCCTCCATCTATCATGATGTGAGTTTGCAGTGAGGCTTTGCATAGCCCATGAGGGCGGGCGCCGACATCGGCTGCAAAATAGGCAGAGCCAAGTGGAGTTTTTGCAAAGAAAATTGTATCTTTGCAATCTAATAACGTCAAAGCTCGTGGACAAAAAAGATTTCCACGCCTCCACAATAGAGACGTAAAACATTGCATTATAGTGAGTTGAAGAGAACCCTAAGATTCCCTTCAACTCACTATAACCGTATTTTCGTAGGTAGCACAGGTGTCTTGACGTCAGGGGCGATTGTCCCGCCAAAATGTCGCATCGACGCGCTCGACGGCAGGCTTTTGCGCAAGAATTAGATCCAAATAACAATTTAAATATTCTCCATTCAGAGCTATGAACTTTACCCTTTTTGTCACGGCTGTACTGACCGGTCTCGGGTTCGTCGGGCTCGTCACGGTGCTCGCTAAGTTGCTTGCGCCGCGCAGCTACAACTCTCAGAAGGAAGATCCGTTCGAGTGTGGTATCCCCACGCGCGGACGCACGTGGATGCAGTTCCGCGTGGGCTACTACCTCTTTGCCATCCTCTTTCTCATGTTTGATGTGGAGACCATGTTCCTCTTTCCTTGGGCCGTTGTGATGAAATCACTCGGCGCAGCGGCATTGGCGAGCATTGTCTTCTTTTTATTTATCCTTGTGCTGGGCTTGGCCTATGCTTGGAAGAAAGGAGCGTTGGAATGGCAGTGAACAAACGTCCGGAAATCAACAATATCCCCTACGAAGAGTTTCAAGACAATGAAACTCTCGAGCGCTTGGTGCAGGAACTCAACGAGAACGGCGTCGGCGTGATGGTCGGTGCGCTCGACACCCTCATCGACTGGGGACGCAGCAACAGCCTTTGGCCTTTGACCTTTGCCACGAGCTGCTGCGGTATCGAGTTTATGGCCGTGGCTGCCGCTCGTTACGACATGGCACGCTTCGGTTTTGAAATCACGCGCAACAGTCCGCGACAAGCCGACGTGATTCTCGTGAACGGTACGATCACCAGCAAAATGGCGCCCGTGCTTCTGCGTCTTTACAACCAGATGCCCGACCCCAAATATGTGGTGGCTATCGGCGGTTGCGCCATTTCGGGCGGTCCGTTCACCAAAAGCTATCACGTGGTGAAAGGGGTCGACAAGGTGATCCCTGTCGACGTCTATGTGCCCGGCTGCCCTCCGCGCCCCGAAGCCTTCCTTTACGGCATGATGCAGCTACAACGTAAGGTGCGCGTCGAAAACTTCTTCGGAACGGTCAACCGCAAGGAAAAAGACCCCTACAAGGAAGAAATGAAAACGGAATATCAAGAACTGCTTAAACAAGAGGAGAACGCCTGATGGAAGAGAACGAAAAGAACATCCCCGCGACGCCCGTTCCCGAGGCGGAAAACGGTGTGACGACCGAGGCTCCCTCTGTCGAAGCACCCGCGGCACCGGCCGCACCGGCCGAAAAACCGGCGGAGACCGCCGAGGCTGCTCCTGCAGCCGCCGCTTCGCCTGCGCCGGCTCCCAAGGCCGAAGCACCGGCTCGCCCCGCTCCGCGTCCCGTTGCAGCCAAGCCTGCGCCGAAACCCGCAGTGAACGAAATCAAACCCGAACTCGTGGCGCCCGAACAGCTCCACGACCGTTTGGCTGAACTGAAGAACCAAGGCTATGCGCTCCTCGAAAATCTCACCGGTGTGGACTGGGGAGAGGAAGGACTCGGTGCGGTGTACACCCTCACGAACCCCGAGACCTTCGAAATGGTGCATGTCAAGGCCGTGAGCCCCAACCGCGAACAGCCGGTGCTGCCTTCGGCCTGCGACCTCTGGGACATTGCGAATTTCTACGAACGCGAAGTGTATGACTTCTACGGCGTGATCTTCGTGAATCACCCTGATTTGCGCCGCATCTTCTTGCGCGAAGACTGGGTGGGCTTTCCTTTCCGCAAAGACGACAAGCCCGAAGAGAAGAACGAGGAGATCGCCGTGGGCGACGAACCGATTTCGGACCTCGCTCCCTGCTATACGCTCAACGCCGACGGCACGTTGCACTGCGAGCATACGCCGCTCTTTGCCGATGACGACTATGTGATCAACCTTGGCCCGCAACACCCCTCGACACACGGCGTGTTGCACTTCCGCACGCGCATCGACGGTGAGATTATTACCAAAATTGATCCGCACCTCGGCTATATTCACCGCTCGATCGAGAAGATCAGCGAAGATCTGACCTACCCGCAGACGCTTGCGCTCACGGATCGCATGGACTACCTCGGTGCCATGCAGAACCGCCATGCACTTTGTGCTTGTATCGAACAGGCGATGGGCGTGGAGGTGAGTGATCGTGTGCAAGTGATTCGTACCATCATGGACGAGTTGCAGCGTATCGACTCGCACATCCTCTTCTTCTCGTGCTTGTGTCAAGACCTCGGTGCGACAACGGCCTTCCTTTATGGATTCCGTGACCGCGAAAAGATTCTCGACATCTTCGAAGAAACCTGCGGCGGCCGCTTGATCCTCAATTATAATATGATTGGTGGTCTGGCCTATGATATTCATCCGAATTTCCAACACCGCGTGAAAGAATTCATCACCACGATGCGCGAGAGCCTCAAGGAATATGATGACATCTTTACCGGCAACGTGATTTTCCAAACGCGTGCAAAGGGCGTAGGTGTCCTCACCAAGGAGCAAGTGATCTCGTTTGGTTGCACCGGTGGCACCGGTCGTGCCTCAGGTTGGCACAACGACTTGCGCAAGCACCGTCCGTATGCGGCTTACGATCGCGTGGAATTCAACGAAGTGGTGCGCACCGAAGGCGACAGTTTCGCGCGTTACATGATTCGTATGGACGAAATCCGCGAATCGTTGCACATCATCGAGCAACTCATTGACAACATTCCCGAAGGCAACTTCGCTGAGAAGATGCGCCCCGTGATCAAAATTCCCGCCGGTACCTACTACCACGCGGTCGAAGGCAGTCGCGGCGCCTTGGGCGTGTACATCGAGAGCAAGGGCGACAAGACACCTTATCGCCTGCACTACCGTTCGACGGGACTCCCGTTGGTGGCAGCCATGGATACGGCGTGCCGCGGTAGCATGATTGCCGACTTGATCACGATCGGTGGTACCGTAGACTATGTGGTGCCCGACATCGACCGATAAGTCGCCGCTCGAAACAAGAAAACAACAAATCAACCAAACAACAACGTTCTTATGTTTGATTTTTCTGTCGTGACATCGTGGTTACACGCACTGTTGTCAGGCTGGATGGGCGAACGCCTGGCTATCTTGACGGAGTGTGTGCTGGTGGGACTGGTGATCATTACCGTCTATGCCGTCTTTGCCATGATCATGATTTATCTGGAGCGCAAAGTTTGCGCCGCCTTCCAGTGCCGTATCGGCCCTGATCGTGTGGGTAAATGGGGCTCGCTCCAAGTGGTGAGTGACGTATTGAAAATGCTCACCAAGGAAGTGATTCACTTCCGTAAGACCGATCAGTTCTTACATCGCATAGCGCCTTTCCTCGTAGTGACCGCTTCGATGGTGACCTTTGCTTGCTTGCCGTGGAGCAAAGGCGCGCAAATCATTGATTTCAATGTGGGCGTGTTCTTCTTCTTGGCCTGTGGCAGTGTCGGTATCGTCGGCATTCTCTTGGCCGGTTGGTCGTCGAACAATAAGTTTGCCCTGGTCGGTTCTATGCGTGCCGGTGCGCAAATCATTTCTTACGAGTTGTCGATCGGCATCGTGATGCTGACCATGATTTGCTTGACGGGTACGATGAGCTTCTCGGAGATCTGCCAGCAGCAGTCTGAGCTCGGTTGGAACATCTTCCGCGGACATATTATTGCCATTCCGGCTTTTATCATCTATCTCATTGCCGGTAATGCAGAGTGTAACCGTGGCCCCTTCGACTTGCCCGAGAGTGAAAGTGAGTTGACCGCAGGCTACCATACGGAGTATTCCGGCATGGATTTCGGTTATTATTACCTGGCTGAATATCTCAATATCGTCATCTGCGCCGGCATGGCCGCCACCATCTTCTTGGGTGGTTGGGCACCTTTCGTCATTCCCGGCCTCGATGGCTTCAATCATGTGATGGGCTTGATCCCCGGCGTGGTGTGGTTCGTGGCAAAAGTCTTCTTTGTCGTGGGCTTACTCCTCTGGGAGCGTTGGACCTTCCCCCGCTTGCGTGTCGATCAAATCCTGCGTCTCGAGTGGAAATACCTCATTCCCATCTCAATGGTGCTGCTCGTCGGCATGGCTGTGCTCATCAGTTGCGGTCTTATCAAGTAAACCTCCCACAAACAAACGCCATATATGGAAAATCAGAACTATTTTTCCGGACTTGTCGGAGGTATCAAGACTCTGGTCACGGGCTTAAAAACCACGATGCGCGAGTTTTGGACACCGAAAATCACGGAACGCTATCCCGAAAACCGCAAAGAGCACAAAATGTTCGAGCGTTTTCGCGGTCAGCTCATTTTGCCTCACAACGAACTCAACCAACATAAGTGTGTAGGTTGCGGCGTGTGTCAGAATGTATGTCCCAACGATACGATCATCATCGAAACACAAATGGTGGAAGACGAGAACGGTCGCAAGAAAAAGATCCTCGCCAACCACATCTACGACCACGGAAAGTGCATGTATTGCATGCTCTGCGTGATCAACTGTCCGCACAATGCACTCGATTTCGACAACGAGTTCGAGTACGCCGTGTTTGATCGTACGAAATTGGTGAAGCATCTCAACCATCCCGGTTCGATTTGTCAGCCTAAAAAGTAAGTCTCTCCAAACATTCAGCGCAATGAACGCATACAATCTCATGTTCATCATCCTTGCCGTGCTGGTCATGTGCTCATCGATCGCCACCGTGGTGACGAAAAGCATCGTGCGTGCGGCTACCTATCTGCTCTTTGTGTTGCTGGGCACGGCGGGACTCTATTTCCTGCTGGGCTACACCTTCCTCGGATCGGTACAAATCATGGTATATGCCGGTGGTATCATCGTGCTTTACGTCTTCTCGATTCTGCTCACCTCGGGGCGTCAAGAGGAACTCTCCTCTTCGCGCCGCTTCAAGACCATTAGCGCCCTTTTGCTCAGCGTGATCGGTTGCGGAGTGGTGGGTGCGATCTTCTGGTTGCACGGTTTTGGCAACAAAATCTTGCAAGCGCCTTCAGAAGCCGACACCCCCTCGATGACACAAATCGGCGAACACATGCTTTCCGGCGGCCGGGGCGGATATATCCTCCCCTTCGAAGCCGTTTCCGTGCTTTTGCTCGCCTGCATCGTTGCCGGTTTGCTGATAGCTCGCAAACGTTAATGTCATTCCCACCTCTTTAATGATTTGACATGATACATATCGAATATATACTTGTGATCTCGGCCGTGATGCTCTTTGCCGGAATTTACGGATTCCTCACCCGCAAGAGCACTTTGGCCATGTTGTTGAGCATCGAACTCATGCTCAATGCCGCCGATCTCAACTTTGCCGTCTTCAACCGATTGCTCTTCAACGGAACTCACGAAGGTTTGTTCTTTTCGATCTTCGGAATCGCCATTGCAGCCGCCGAAAGTGCCGTAGCCATCGCGATAATGATCAACATCTATCGTCTGCTCAACAACATCTCCGTCGACGAGTTGAAGAAGATGAAGTGGTAACGCTTACAACGCATTCACAACAATGGAATATACTCTTTTAATTCTGCTTCTCCCGCTGCTTTCGTTCCTGCTCATCGGGGTTGTCGATCTCGACATCCCGAAGAACGGTCGCGTGTGGGGCCCCAAAGCGGCAGGCTTCATCGGCACGGCTTCATTGGCGGCCGTAACGGTGCTGTCTTACGTCGCGGCTTTCCAGTATTTCACCGGAGAGCGTTTGGCCGACGGCACCTTCCCCACGATTGTTCCCTACAATTTCACGTGGTTGCCCCTCGGTTCGCTCCATTTTGACCTCGGTATTCTCCTCGATCCCATCTCCGTGATGATGCTCGTGGTGATTTCCACCGTGTCGCTCATGGTGCACATCTACTCCTTTGGCTATATGCACGGCGAGCGCGGATTCCAGCGCTATTATGCCTACTTGAGCCTCTTCACCATGTCGATGCTCGGTTTGGTGCTCGCCACCAACATTTTCCAGATGTACATGTTCTGGGAGTTGGTGGGCGTATCGTCCTACCTCCTCATTGGTTTCTACTACACCTCGCCGGCCGCTATCGCCGCGTCGAAGAAAGCCTTCATCGTGACGCGCTTTGCCGATATGTTCTTCCTCGTCGGCATTCTCGTGTTCGGCTACTTCGCGCACTCGTTCAACTTCTCTTTCACCGGAACCGTGCAGTTGGGAGCCCATGCCGCGCCCTTCCTCAATGTCGCTGTCGATCCCACGGTGGCAGCCGGCGCGTTTATCATCCCTGCCGCGCTCGTGTTGATGTTTATCGGCGGTGCCGGTAAGAGTGCCATGTTTCCCCTCCACATTTGGTTGCCCGATGCCATGGAAGGCCCCACGCCCGTGTCGGCCCTCATCCACGCTGCCACGATGGTCGTGGCCGGTGTGTTCCAAATTGCGCGCATGTTCCCCATGTGGATGGAGTATGCTCCCTCCGCCCTCTCCATTGTCGTGTGGGTCGGTGCAATCACCGCCTTCTATGCCGCCTCTGTCGCCTGTGCGCAGAGCGACATCAAGCGCGTGCTGGCCTTCTCGACGATTTCGCAGATTGCCTTCATGATGGTTGCCCTCGGCGCCTCGCTCCCCGCCCACAGCGGTGAAGGCGTGCTCGACAATCACGCCCAACTCGGCTACATGGCCGGCATGTTCCACTTGTTCACCCACGCCATGTTCAAGGCCTGCTTGTTCCTCGGCGCCGGTGCCATCATTCATGCCGTGCACAGCAACGAAATGAGCGCGATGGGCGGATTGCGCAAGTACATGCCCATCACCCACGTCACCTTTTTGATCTGCTGCTTGGCCATTGCCGGTGTTCCCGGCCTGTCCGGTTTCTTCTCTAAGGATGAAATCATCACCGCTTGCTTCCACTACAGCCCCGTGCTCGGTTGGTGGATGACCATGGTGGCTGCCATGACAGCATTCTACATGTTCCGCCTGTACTACGGCATTTTCTGGGGAAAGGACAACGAGGCCTATGCCGAACACCGTCCGCACGAAGCCCCTTGGACCATGACCCTTCCGCTCATCGTCCTCAGCATCGTGACCTTGGTAGGCGGTTGGATTCCCTTCGGCCACTTCGTATCAGCCGAAGGCACCGCCTATGACATCCATCTCGACACGCAAATCGCCATCACCAGCAGTGTGATCGCCTTGCTCAGCATCGGTTTGGCAACGTATATCTACATCGGTAAGACGCAACCCGTGGCCGACAAACTCCAGTCCGCCATGCCCAGCCTGCATCGTTGGGCTTACAAGCGTTTCTATCTCGACGAAGTCTACCAGTTCGTCACGCACCGCATCATTTTCCGTTACATCTCTCGTCCCATTGCCTGGTTCGATCGCCACATCATCGATGGTTTCTTCGATTTCCTCGCTTGGGGCACGCACCGCCTGTCGTTGTGCATCCGTGGTCTGCAGAACGGAAGTGTTCAGTCCTACGCGCTGGTATTCGCCCTGGGCGCATTCCTCGTCTTCCTCATCATGATTCTCTAACAATCCCACCCCAATATGAATTTTCTTTCGATATTCGTACTCATCCCGCTGTTGATGCTGCCGGCGCTTTGGCTTTCGCGCAGTCTCAACCAAGTGCGCGGCGTGATGGTGGCAGGAAGCACCGCCTTGTTGGCCGCAGCCGTCTATTTGGTGTTCGCCTTCCTGGACGCTCGTGCGCTCGATCCCCACAGCGAAATGCTCTTTGTCGACAGCGTACAGTGGTTTCCCACACTCCATATTAACTATACGGTAGGTGTCGACGGCATCAGTGTAGCCATGTTGCTCCTCTCTGCCATCATTGTCTTCACCGGTACTTTTGCTTCTTGGCAACTGAAGCCCCTCACCAAGGAATATTTCCTTTGGTTCACCCTGCTTTCGATGGGTGTGTTCGGCTTTTTCATCACGATCGACATGTTCGCCATGTTCATGTTCTATGAAATCGCCCTCATCCCCATGTATCTCCTCATCGGTGTGTGGGGTTCCGGTCGAAAAGAATACGCCGCAATGAAGCTCACCCTCATGCTCATGGGTGGTTCTGCCTTCTTGATGTGCGGTATCTTCGGCATCTTCTACGGCGCCGGCGGTAACACGATGAACATCGTTGAGATTGCAAATCATACCGGCGGCGCGCACGCCATTGCTCACAACTGGCAGTTGCTTTGGTTCCCGATGACCTTCGTCGGCTTCGGTGTACTCGGCGCACTCTTCCCCTTCCATACTTGGTCGCCCGACGGTCACGCCTCCGCCCCCACGGCTGTGTCGATGCTCCACGCCGGTGTGCTCATGAAACTCGGAGGTTACGGCTGTTTCCGCATCGCCATGTACCTCTTGCCCGAGGCCGCCAACGAATTGAGTTGGATCTTCCTTGTGCTGACCGGTATCTCTGTGGTCTACGGCGCCTTCTCCGCTTGCGTGCAGACCGACTTGAAGTACATCAACGCCTACTCTTCGGTGTCGCACTGCGGCCTGGTGCTCTTCGCCCTCTGCATGATGACCGAAACCGCCAGCACCGGCGCTGTGTTGCAGATGCTTTCGCACGGTCTGATGACGGCCCTCTTCTTCGCCCTCATCGGTTTCATCTACGGCCGCACGCACACTCGCGACGTACGCGAACTCGCCGGCTTGATGCGCATCATGCCTTTCTTGGCCGTCTGCTACGTTATCGCCGGTTTGGCCAACCTCGGTTTGCCCGGTCTTTCGGGTTTCATCGCCGAGATGACGATTTTTGTCGGATCGTTTGAAAACACCGGTACGTTCTACACCGTGATGACCATCATCGCTTGTACTTCGATCGTTATTACCGCCGTCTACATCCTCCGCCTCGTCGGAAAGATTCTCTACGGCACGTGCACCAACGAGCATCACCTCCAACTCACCGATGCCACTTGGGATGAGCGTTTCTCTGTGGTCTGCTTGATTCTCGCCGTTGCCGGTCTCGGCCTGGCTCCCTTCTGGGTCAGCGACATGGTGCGCGGCGGTGTGCATCCCGTCATCGAGCATTTGCGCGAAGCCGGCAGTGTACTCAACAGCCAATCCAATCCTTTTTTGTAAACTTCCTAACCTAACAGCTCACTAGAAATGGATTTTTCTCAGTTTCTCAGTATGCCGGCCGAATTGTCGCTGCTCCTGGCGGTGCTCATTCTCTTTGTGGCCGATCTTTTCATGTGCGCCGACAATAAGGGCAAGGGAGTTTATAATACCCCGCTCCCTCTTGTCGTTCTGCTGCTGCCGATTTGCGTCAATGTTTGGACGCTCATCTCGGGAGCCGGTGCGTCGACCGCCTTCGGTGGCATGTCTGTCACCAACGGCATGGCCGTTATCGTCAAGACCATCTTGAGTGTCGGTACGTTCATCACCTTCCTCATGGCACATCGTTGGATGTCGCGTGAAGAAAACCTCGTGAAGCAAGGCGAATTCTACATCGTTACGCTCTTCACCCTGTTGGGGATGTACCTGATGATCTCTGCCGGTCATTTCTTGATGTTCTTCATCGGCCTCGAACTCGCCTCTGTTCCCATGGCTGCCTTGGTGGCCTACGACAAACTGCGCTACGAGAGCGCCGAAGCCGGTGCGAAGTTCATTCTTCTCGCCCTCTTCTCCGCAGCGCTGATGCTCTACGGCATTTCGCTCCTCTACGGCACGTTCGGCACGCTCTACTTCCACCTCATGAGCCTCGGCAGCGGTAGCTCGCTCACGTTGACGCTGCTCGGTTTGGCCTTCTTCTTGGCCGGAATGGGGTTCAAAATTTCGTTGGTTCCCTTCCACCTTTGGACGGCCGACACCTATGAGGGTGCCCCCACCGTGGTGACCGGTTTCCTCAGCGTCATTTCGAAAGGTAGCGCCGCCTTTGTGCTCTTCACTGTGCTGGTGCAGATCTTCTCGATGAACGGCGAACTGTTTGCTGCGTGGAATCACGCCTTGATGTGGATCATCATTGCGTCGATCACCATCGCCAACCTCTTCGCCATCCGTCAGAAGAATCTCAAACGCTTCATGGCTTTCTCCGCCATCTCCCAAGCCGGTTATTTGGTCTTGGCCGTGATGGGTGGAACCGCACAGGGTGTGACTTCGTTGGTGTTCTATCTCGCCGTTTACTTGGTGGCCAACCTCGGCGCCTTCGGCGTTTTGGTATCGGTGGAACAAAACACCGGCGCAATTTCCATGGACGATTACAACGGACTCTACCGCACGAATCCGAAACAAGCCTTCATCATGACGCTGTGCCTGTTCTCTCTCGCCGGTATCCCCCCGTTTGCCGGCTTCTTCTCGAAGTTCTTTGTCTTCATGGCCGCCTTCCACGCCGGTTGGCACTGGTTGGTGCTCGTGGCGTTGATCAACACGGTGATCTCGCTCTACTACTACCTGCTCATCGTGAAGGCGATGTACATCAATCCCAATGACAACCCGCTCCCTGCCTTCAAAAACGATTGCTATGGCAATACCGCCCTCGGCATTTGCGTGGTAGGTGTCGTGTTGCTCGGTTTGGTGGGTTGTGTTTATAACTACATCGAAAGTTTCTCTGCCGCCTTGGGCGCGCTTTAAGACCCTATCTCGCCGCTTGATGCGGACTCTCTCATAAAACGTCCGACGAATTGAAAAAAACGTCGGACGTTTTTCTTTTTTCTCCACTTGTTTTTTCGAAAAGTCCCCAAGTTTTTTTTGTATCTCTCTAGAGGGCAGTTTGAAAGATTCTGATACTCTCTTTCAAACGAACGTAAGCTCCCAAGTTCTTATATTCGAGGTCGAATAAACACTTGACAAAGAACAATGTTGCTTACAACAGAAAAAGATTGGGCATGACCGACAAATTTGTATGAAAATCCTCCATATCTCTGACACGCACAATCGGCATCACGATATCGGCACGCTACCCGAGGCAGATATTGTGATACATTCCGGCGATTTTACTGACCGAGGAACGGAAGCAGAAGCGCTTGACTTTCTCAACTGGTGGATAGAGTTGCCGTATCGTCACAAACTTTTCGTCACGGGCAACCACGACCTTTGTCTTTGGGATGCGCTCGATATAGAGGATTTGCCCGGCAATGTGCATTTCTTGCAAGACAAAGCGTGCACCATCGAGGGAATCAGCTTCTTCGGTTTAGGGTATAATCATTCGGAACTACTCATCCCTATGGGGATCGATGTGCTCATCACTCACGAGCCGCCCTATATGATCCTGGATGAGAGCAGTGGTATGCACTGGGGCAACTTTCTTTTGCGTCATCAGGTGTTGAGCATTTGTCCATGGCTCCACTGCTTCGGGCATGCCCACGAATCGCATGGTACTGCAACGTTACTAGCGGGAAACGAACTTGAGATGACCCGAAGCAATTCTTCTCATCTCTTGGAATTGCAACAAACAACTATGCCTCGGAAATTGCAGTCCGCGGTATCGTCGGAAGACTTAGCAACGTTACAAGAGGTGAAGCTCACGAAAGGCATCACCTTCTCCAATGGTTCAGTGCTTGACGACTGCTACCAACTGGCTTTTCCGCTCCATTTGATAGAAGTAGACGCAAGGCATTAGAGTCAAGATGTTAGCCCAAGTGGCGATGAGTCCAACAGAACGAGCCTTCAATCGTCTAATGCTCGTATAGAGTCGTCCATTATCTTCTTTTTGCACAGCCGATTGGTGAGTTTCTTACCGGTATCGACATGAAAAAATCCTCCTTCTGTCGCAAACTTTGCGGCAGAAGGAGGATTTTGTATGGAATAGTGCACGAATTTCCGCGCACTTGTGGGTGAAATCTCTGTTGAGCTGTTTACTTCACGTCTTCAAAGTCGACGTATTCACTCTCGTCTTTGGTGAAGATCTTTTCTTGCTGCCGTCCGGTGTGCGCATTGCCGGAAGAACGCCGGTTGTCTTGTTGCGAAGTACCGCGCTGCTGGTTGGTGTTTTGTCGAAAGCCTTGTTGTTGTGTACCAGCGTTGTAGCGGTCGGTGTCGTTGTTGAAGCCGATTCCGAAAAGGGAGAGAATAAAACCGAGAATACGCCCAAAAGCGATGGCAAAGAAGACGATGAATCCTACAACGAGGGCAAAAAGACATCCGAGAGTATTGATCATACAGCGAAGGTTTATGGATGATTAATCGAGGAAAGGGCGATTGTCGCCTGCGGTGGCGCATTTGGAGAAAGACAGCTTGTAGAAGCGCGCAGCTTACCGCGAATCAATCCGCTTGGGCAAAGCCACTCGGCATGCCGGCATGCGGAAAACAGTGGAGGGTTGGTCTATATCGGTCGAAAATGCAACAAACGTGCCAACGTAAGGTTGACACGTTTGCCAAAATCGTTTTTTACGTCGAATCGCGCGAGGTGTCTGTTGTTAATGCAGCCGGTGGTTATGCTGCGCTGTTGCGCTGTGTCAGCAACGAAGCGAGAACGTAGAGCAGTACAATGACGGCGGGAGCAAGGATCAGTTCACCGAGAGCGGCTGCAGTGATCACCACCGCGAGCGAAAGCAGCATGAAGGAGTAGCGAATGCCGTTGCCTTTCCAACCGTAGCTCTTGAATTTGAGCGCAAACATGGGGACTTCACTGACCATAATCTGACAAGACCAGATGATGAGCAGGAACATGGTGATCCTAAAGACCGTGAGATTAACTTGAATGGACGTTTCGCTAAGCCATACCGCGAGCGAACCCCAAAAGAGGGCGTTGGCCGGTGTGGGAAGGCCGATGAAGGAATGACTTTGGCGTGTGTCGAGGTTGAATTTTGCCAACCGCAACGCAGAAAAAGCCGCAATCAGAAAAGCGGTGTAAGGGAGAATCATACCCAAGGGGCACGAGCCGTTGGCACTGCACCGGGAGTGTTGGCTGAGCAACGTGAAGACCATCGCTGCCGGAGCTACTCCGAAGGTGACAACATCGGCGAGCGAATCGAGTTCCTTGCCGATGGGACTGGCCACACCCAGTAGACGCGCGGCGAAGCCGTCGAAGAAATCAAAAACGGCACCGAGTACAATAAAGAGGAGTGCCATCGTCAGTGCGCCGCTCATGGCATAGTGGATGGCAATGCAGCCGCAGATGAGATTGCAGCTGGTGATAGAGTTGGGGATATGCTTTTTCACAATGAAAGGGATTTGTAAAAGTCAAAGGAGATGTGCGCTTCGTTGCGCGGGTGGGCGCATATCGAAAGAACCTTGGCGAGTTGTGGAGTGGGGGGGAGCGATGTGACTGAAGGGTAGAAGAAAGTAGCGAGTCACTTCCCGTTGTTGTCTGTGGATACAGGGAGAAGTCATCGGCAACTTTTCCACTTTGAATAAGTTCTTCCGGGTGCCTGCTCTACATCTGCCAATAAGACGCAAAGAAAACGCGCCCTTACAAGCGAAGGGCGCGTAAAAGATGAGGATCAAGCTTCAGCTTGTGATTGTTTAGGTTTGAGACGTCCGAGCACCGTAGTGTTGCCCGTCGTGGTTTGCCCCATTACGACATCGATTTCTGCGTCGAGGGGGAGATAAACGTCCACGCGCGATCCAAATTTGATGAATCCGAGGTGATTGTCCAACTTACAAGTTTGTTCTTCTCGTGCGTAGGTCACGATACGACGTGCCACTGCACCGGCCACTTGGCGTACCAGCACATCGTGTCCCGAGGGGGTGCTGATGACAATCGTACTGCGCTCGTTTTCAACGCTGGCTTTCGGCAACCACGCTTTGGCGAAGTTACCATTGTGATGACGCACCATTTTCACGATGCCTTCGACGGGGAACCAGTTGGCATGCACGTTGGTTACCGACATAAAGACGCTCACCATTTTACGGCGGTCGTGGAAGTATTCATTTTCTTCCACTTCTTCGATGACAACAATCTTTCCATCGGCAGGAGCGACGACCACATTCTCTGTTTCGCCGGTAAAGATTCGCATCGGACATCTGAAGAAATTGACGATGATGGCGAATACGATGACAAAAACAGCGAGGATAATATAGAAAGCGAGCGGGCAACGCTCAAAAAGCAACCAATAGTCGAGTGCTGCGACCACCAAAAGTGTGGCACCGGAGAGCATCAGCGTGGTGCTTCCTTCGTTGTGCAGACGATGTTGCTTGACTTTAGGGAGTTGAGACATACTTGTTTTATTGAGTAACCGATGCAAATATACGATTTTTTGTCGCAGAAAGCAAGAAATGCCGCCTGTTCTTTGCAATTTGGGTACTTCGATGCCCTCGTTTTACGCGAAGCTGCAGAAGTTATACGCGAAAGAATACAAAAACGTGCCCTTTCTGTTCACAATGAAACGGAAAGGGCACGTATTCAATTTGCTGTCCGGGAAAGTTTATTCCCACTCAATTGTCGAAGGCGGTTTTGAAGAGATGTCGTAGCAGACGCGGTTCACGCCGCGCACCTTGTTGATAATCTCATTGCTCACACGAGCGAGGAAGTCGTAGGGCAGGTGGCTCCAGTCGGCCGTCATGGCATCGGTGGAAGTCACCGCGCGCAGTGCGACAGCCTGCTCGTAGGTGCGTTCGTCGCCCATCACACCCACGCTTTTCACGGGGAGGAGGATGACACCGGCCTGCCAAACTTGGTCGTAGAGCGAAACTTCGATTTCACCGTGGCGGGGAGAGTTGGCAGGAACGCCGGCAGCGAGTACGCGACGCGCTTGATCCACGTCCATGCGCACCTTGTAGTCGCGGAGTCCGCGGATGAAGATGTCGTCAGCTTCTTGGAGAATGCGCACTTTCTCGCGGGTGATGTCGCCCAAGATGCGCACTGCCAAACCGGGACCGGGGAAGGGGTGGCGATTGATGAGGTGTTCGGGCATGCCCATCTGGCGTCCCACGCGGCGCACCTCGTCTTTGAAGAGCCATTGCAGCGGTTCGCAGATGCGGAGATTCATCTTTTCGGGAAGTCCGCCCACATTGTGGTGACTCTTGATCACCTTACCCGTGATGTTGAGCGATTCGATGCGGTCGGGGTAGATCGTACCCTGCGCCAACCACTTGGCATCGGTGATTTTCATCGCCTCGGCATCGAAGACATCGATGAAGCCGGCGCCGATAATCTTACGTTTGGTCTCAGGATCTTCTACTCCGGCCAATTCGGTGAAGAATTTTTCGCTCGCATCCACACCGATCACGTTCAGTCCGAGACATTTGTAATCTTCCATCACGGTGTTAAACTCATCTTTGCGGAGCAAACCGTGGTCGACGAAAATACAAGTGAGGCGATCTCCGATGGCTTTGTGGAGCAAAACGGCTGCCACCGACGAATCGACACCGCCCGAGAGACCGAGGATGACGCGATCGTTGCCCAGTTGCTCACGCAACTCAGTCACCGTGCTGTCCACGAACGAAGCCGCGCTCCAGTCTTGACGGCTTCCGCAGATGTCCACGACAAAGTTGCGCAGCAACTGCGAACCCTGCAACGAATGGAACACTTCCGGGTGGAACTGTACGCCCCACAGCGCTTCGCCTTCTGCCTGATAGGCGGCAAACTTCACTTCGGGAGTCGAAGCAATGCAACGGAAATGGTCGGGAATGGCCGTAATCGTATCGCCGTGACTCATCCAAACCTGTGAGTTGGGAATGAAGTCTTTGAAGAGCGGGTTGTCGTGCTCGATGGTCTGAAGGTTCGCACGACCATATTCGCGACTCGCTGCGGGTTCCACTTTTCCGCCGAAGTGTTGTGCCATATATTGCGCGCCATAGCAAATGCCCAAAATGGGAAGGCGCCCGCGAATCTTCGAAAGATCGACTTTGAAGGCCTCGGGATCGTAGACACTGAAAGGCGAACCGGAGAGGATGACACCAATCACCGAAGGATCGTCATGCGGAAATTTGTTGTAAGGCAGAATTTCGCAGAACGTGTCGAGTTCACGCACGCGGCGGCCGATGAGTTGAGTGGTCTGCGACCCGAAGTCGAGAATAATAATTTTCTGTTGCATCGAGAGGAGAGAACGATTTGGGGAAAATAGAAAGAGGGTGACGCAAAGACGTCCATCATCTTAGCGTCACCCGTGTGTAGTCAGCAGGGATTAGCCTTGCTTCTTGAGCAAGTCGCGAATTTCTGCGAGCAGTTCTTCTTGTGTCGGACCGGCAGGTGCTGCGGGGGCTTCGGCCGCTGCTTCAGACTTCTTGAGCGACTGGATGCCACGAACGAGCATGAACACGCAGAAGGCGATGATCAGGAAGTCCAGCACCGTTTGGATGAAGTTGCCGTAGTTGATCGTCACCTCAGCTTGACCTTCCATCATTGCGGGCAATTTTACAGAAAGATCCTTGAAGTTGACACCACCGATGAGCCAACCGATAGGCGGCATGATGAGGTCGTCAACAATCGAGCTGACAATCTTACCGAAAGCGCCACCGATGATAACACCGACAGCCATATCAATCGCGTTACCTTTCACGGCGAACGCCTTAAAATCTTGGAGAAGTGTGGATTTAGCCATGTGCTTTAATTTTTTTCTTGCTTGTGCACTGCAAAAGTAGAAACTTCTTTGTATTTTTGCTGCACAGAACAGGGAAAAAGTGCGCTCATCGAGTGCAAATACCTGTTTTTGACGCTGAACATCATTAATCAACCCCTATTTAATAACTCAACTATTATGATCAAAGTAGGTATCAACGGTTTCGGTCGTATTGGCCGCTTCGTTTTCCGCGCTGCCGTCGAAAATCGTGACGACATCCAGATTGTGGGTATCAACGACCTCTGCCCGGTCGACTACCTCGCATACATGCTCAAGTACGACACGATGCACGGTCAGTTCAAGGGCGAAGTAGAATTCGACCTCGAAAAGAGCGAGCTCATCGTAAACGGCCAGCGCATCCGTGTGACTGCAGAACGCAACCCCGCTGACCTCAAGTGGGATGCCGTAGGCGCAGAATACGTGGTTGAATCCACCGGTCTCTTCCTCTCTAAGGACAAGGCTCAGGGTCACCTCGATGCCGGTGCCAAGTATGTTGTAATGTCTGCTCCCTCGAAGGACGACACGCCCATGTTCGTATGCGGTGTGAACTTCGACAAGTACGAGAAGGGCACTCAGTTCGTATCGAACGCATCTTGCACCACCAACTGCCTCGCTCCCATCGCCAAGGTTCTCCACGACAAGTGGGGTATCACGGACGGTCTCATGACGACGGTTCACTCTACCACTGCTACGCAGAAGACGGTAGACGGTCCCTCGCTCAAGGACTGGCGTGGTGGTCGTGCCGCTTCGGGCAACATCATTCCCTCTTCGACGGGTGCTGCTAAGGCTGTAGGTAAGGTGATCCCCGAACTCAACGGCAAGCTCACCGGTATGTCGATGCGCGTTCCCACCCTCGACGTTTCGGTTGTTGACCTCACCGTGAACCTCGCTAAGCCCGCTAAGTACGACGAGATCTGCGCTGCCATGAAGGAAGCCAGCGAAGGCGAACTCAAGGGTGTACTCGGTTACACCGAAGATGCAGTCGTTTCTGCCGACTTCCTCGGCGACGTTCGCACTTCTATCTTCGACGCTAAGGCAGGTATCGCCCTCACCGACACGTTCGTGAAGGTTGTGTCTTGGTACGACAACGAGATCGGCTACTCTAACAAGGTGCTCGAACTCATCGCTCACATGAAGAAGGTTAACGGCTAATCCCGTACTGCTTCATCAAGCAATTGCATTCCCGACATCTCGACGCTTCGGCGTCGGGATGTCTTTTTTTGTGCAGCATCCGCCATCACGAGTAATATCGTCTAACGACCGACGACTCGAAATGGCGGATGAACCGCAAAAGCATTTTAGGATCGTGAGGGGGAAAGCCCCCCCCGAAGTCTTCACCGGAAAGTCCACGAGCCTACAACTCATGAAAAGCAGCGCACGCTCGCTTTCCTGAGCAGCCAAGATGCCGAGTCTAATCGGTTGAAAAGCACCCGAGCGAGTGCGAGGGATGCGAAGTTGAAAGCCGCAACCGTGTCCACGCCAACGACGAGGACGGAGCCATTGCCCTGTTCTCCTTTATGTTCATCGAGGAAGAGGGCGCGCTCCTGCTTGGAAAAACGATTCAAAAGAATGCGCACTAACTCATTAAACCCACCTCGCTCGAGGCCGGTTCGGAAATAATTTCCGATCTTTGTGCCGTTGTCAGCTTCATTGTTCTTTGTTTGATTCGCTATTTCACCACAAATTGAAGAACTTTGGAGCTTACACACGTTTTGGGGACAGTATCGATAAGTACTTAGCTGCAGCTGATGAACATCTGAAAACCAAAGGAATTCACTAAGATGAAAAATATGACAGAAGTAAGGTGGAGGAATAATCAAGTTATCAGCATTGAGACTAAACGAAAGGATGAATCAAGAGAAACTAGGGTGTATGTGCTCGCTCAGATGATAGGGAAGGCTGAACTCCTGTTTTTCAACCTATTTAATACTGATAACAATTGGGGTGATGTAGACTTAACCCAAGTTCCTATTCTTTTCTGCGCCACTGTTGCTCGTCAATTCATTAAAAGCAGCAATATCTTCAGGCAGAATATTAAAGGGATTGAGAACTATATCTCTCCAAAGCGTAAGATAGACCCCTTAGGTATGGGAAGTAGATGGATTACGCTCTGGGAAGGAACCCCAAACGAAAAGAAAATTCTTATCATAGGAGATGGTGGGGGCAGACTCTTTGAAGTAGATACTTCCTCGGGGAAATACAATGAACGAGATATCATTGCGTCAATAAATAGAGACGATTTAGAAACGATTAATAGCTATGAATTGAGGAATGTACGAATCTATGCTGAGCTTAATGAACGGCTATATTTGTGTTACAAAATGGGGAGAAATGTAGACCCTCTAAAGGATTTGGTGTTTAATCTACCTATCCCCTTAGAGTACAAAGAGTATATTGAGATCATATCAACCTAGAATCAACGACTTAAAGGGCTGAAGTAATCAATTGGAGGATATTCTTGCAAATCTTGGAGATTTCAAGGTAATACACGTAACGATACAACGAGGAGCAAAAGGACGGCTGTATGCAGCCTCCCATACAGAACATAAATGGCATTAGCATATGAAAAAGCGAACGAGAGCAGAGTACACAAAACGCATTGACAAAGTCTTCTCAAACAGGAAGGGCTACACTCACGGGGCGGAGTATTTGGAGCGTTTAGCAAATCCATCTTTGGAGAAATGGAATTTTATCCAGTTAGATACTGTTGCCCGCACGGAGTCTTACGTGTGTCAACTGCAATTTTGGCACAATCCTAGTCCTGAGCTTTTCCAAAGAATGGTAGATGCTCTCCATATCCAGTACATTGCATATTGGTCTATGTGGAAAAAGGATGAAGAGCTGAGAGCAGAAAAGAAACTCACGTTATCATCGGAACTTACTACTTTACCGGGCTTTCTACTTGCTATGGCGATGTTTGCAGATGACATGCTTAAAGAACGGATCGTAGACGTTACCACAGAGGCTTTGAACTATAAAACGCGCAACCAGTTTAAGCTACACGTTACCACCCTTCCCCTTGCGACATTTCTTTATCAAGATATTCTCACAAGGAAAGGCATCATCTGGGGGAAGAAGGAAGACGTACCCATAGCACCCTACGACAAGGTGCTAGCAAATGCTGCTACCTGCTCTGCAGAAGAGGTGGAGGATTTGCTAGACGACCTGATGACATATCACCTCAAGACTTATCATATTGATTCTTTCATAGCCAACCCTTTCACAGATCCCACATGGAGCTTATTCCCTGTGGAGGCATTTGCTCTCTACAGATATTGGCTCATCAAACGAAAACTTGACATTGCTAATTTACAATTCTCAGACGCCATGCTAGCACATTATGCCCCATACCTGCAGCAGGCAGAGTATAAGGTTTCTCCACATATTCAAAAGATTATCGATGGTCTGGAGTAGGACTATAACTCGATGGAAACCATCACTGAAGACCTATGAGACCTGAGTTCGGTCTAAGCATTTCCTCTAAAAATAATCCCACCGACTAAGTAACTTAATCGGTGGGAAACTTATTCACGTGGCAAGAAATTCGTAACTTTATAACTGATATCCAAATAGTTACTATTCCACATGAACACTGATTACACTGCAAAGATAACGGAAATCTTTTATTCGGTCGACGAATACTCAATTCTTGTTGTTCTTCCAAATGAGAGAGCTGTTATCTTCATGCCGTTTGTATCGTGTGCTGTAACGAAATCCCCCGCCGATGAAATCA